>OGOJ01001964.1_pt1 | contig 13877 bp, 10 predicted proteins | sample 1552601 | NCBI WGS metagenome assembly OGOJ01 (sample SAMEA2580184, study PRJEB22360) | human gut metagenome | biome: human gut; feature: human-associated habitat; material: faeces | place: Denmark | collected 2008/2010
CGGCTCAATCCCCGGGAGAAGCGCATCATCATGCTCCGCTTCGGGCTGGGCGGCCAGCGGGAGCGCACCCAAAAGGAGGTGGCCGACCTGCTGGGCAATTCGATGAAGAAACTGCGCGAGCCGAACCTCGTCACGATCTTCGTCGGCATCGCCCTCGGCGTGCTGCTCGGCTCGATTCCGCTGCTCAACGTCCCGCAGCCGGTCAAACTGGGGCTGGCGGGCGGCCCGCTGATCGTGGCGATCCTGATCGGCCGTTTCGGCACCCACTTCCATCTGGTGACCTACACCACCATGAGCGCCAACCTGATGTTGCGCGAGGTGGGCATCACGCTCTTCCTGGCGGCCGTGGGTATCGGCGCGGGCGACGGTTTCGTCGACGCGATCGTCGGCGGCGGTTACCGCTGGGTAGGCTACGGCGTCATCATCACCGTCGTTCCGCTGCTCATCGTCTCGCTCATCGCCCGGCTCGGAATGAAGGTCAACTACTATACGCTCATGGGTCTCATCGCGGGCAGTACGACCGATCCTCCCGCACTGGCCTACGCCAACTCGACGGCAGGCAACGACATGCCGGCCGTGAGCTACGCCACGGTCTATCCCGTCGTGATGTTCCTGCGCGTGCTGACGGCACAGATATTCATTCTCTTCGCACTGTAACACAATCGCGAAATAACCGAAAAGGCCGCTCTCAGGAGCGGCCTTTCTTGTCGGAGGATTTCAGGTCGTGCAGCGGGCAATTGCGTTCGCAGGAGGCGCAACCGCCCGAGGTGTTTCCCCGCCCGCGGCAAAAGAGCCTTCGGACGACGATCCACACCAGGGCGACGCCGACGAGCGCAACCGCTATATCCTGCCAATTCATTTACAACAACAAGGCGATGTGATAGACGATCCAAGCCACGAACCATGCCACGGCCGTACTGTAAACCATCGACGCCAGCGCCCAGCCGCGCCCCGCTTCGTTGCGGACAGCCACGATCGTGGCGATGCAGGGAAAATACAACAATACGAAGACCAGGAATGCCAATGCCGACGCCGGCGTGAAATCGCCGCTTTCGCGCAATGTCTGCGCCAGCGACGCATCGTCGGCCGTCGCATCCTGCGAATAGAGCACGCCGAGCGTGCTGACGACGATCTCCTTGGCCGACACGCCCGACAGAATCGCCACGCCCGCCTTCCAGTTCAGGCCGAGCGGTTCGACAGCAGGCTCGCACCAGCGCCCCAACTGCCCCAGATAGGAGTTTTCATAGTGTTCGATCTCCGGTTCGCCCGCTACGGGACGGGGGAAATAACTCAGGAACCAGACGAAGAGCGACGCCACGAGAATCAGCCCTCCCATCTTGCGCAGGTACTGCGCACTCTTGTCCCACATGTGCGACAGCGTGGCGCGCATCGTCGGCATACGATAGGGGGGCAGCTCCATGACGAACGGCGTCTCGTCGACCTTGTAGAGGAACCGCCGCATCAGCCGCGCCGTGACCACCGCCAACGCGATACCCAGCAGGTATAGTCCGAAGAGCACCAGCCCGCCGTGGTCGGGAAAGAAGGTTCCGACGAAAAGGATGTAGATCGGCAACCGCGCGCTGCACGACATGAAGGGGGTGATGAGCACCGTGATGAGCCTGCTCGAACGGCTTTCGATCGTGCGCGTGGCCATAATGGCCGGCACGTTGCATCCGAAACCCATCACCAGCGGAATGAACGACTTGCCGTGCAGTCCGATGCGGTGCATCACGCGATCCATGATGAATGCTGCGCGGGCCAGATAGCCGGAATCCTCCATGAAGGAGATGAACAGGTAGAGGATGATGATATTGGGCAGGAAGACGATCACGCTTCCCACGCCGCCTATCACGCCGTCGATCAGCAGATCCTTGAACGCTCCGTCGGGCATCGCCTGCTGCAACCCCGAACCGATCCAGCCCACCAGTGTCTCGATCCACTCCTGCGGATAGGCGCCGATGTTGAACGTGCAGTAGAACATCAGCCACATGAGGAAGAAAAAGATCGGGAACCCCCACAGCTTGTGCGTGACGAACGCATCGATGATATGCGTCGTCTGCGCCTGCTCCTTGCCGCCCGGCGTGAAGGTCTCTTTGAGCGCACCCGAGATGAAACCGTATTTCTGATTGGCCAGCGCCGTTTCGACGTCTTCGCCCAACTCCTCCTCGACCTGCGGCACGGCACGGTCGCGCAAAGCGATCCACTCGGCGAAATGGGGACAGTCGGCCAGCTGCGCTTCGACCTCCTTGTCGCGTTCGAGCAGCTTCATGGCGAAATACCTCGGCGGGAAGTGCTTGGGCAGCTCGTCGCGGTCGGAACGCAGACGCTCGTACAGCGGCCGGAGCGCCTGCTCGACGACAGGGCCGTTGTTGATATGGATATGGCGCACGCGGGGATCCCGATTTTCGTAGACGGCGATCACCGTGTCGAGCAGCGCCTCCAAACCCCGCCCCGTCTTGGCCACGACGGGCACCATCGGCACGCCGAGCATTGCGCCCAAATGCTCGTAATCGAGTACGGCGCCGCTCGCTTCGAGTTCGTCGTACATGTTGAGCGCCACGACCATCTTGGGGTCGATGTCAATCAGTTCGGTGGTAAGATAGAGATTACGTTCGAGATTCGAGGCCACTACGGCGTTGACGACCACGTCGGGCGTGTCGTTCACCAGATGGCGGCGCACGTACAACTCTTCGGGCGTATAGGCCGAGAGGGCGTAGGTGCCGGGCAGATCGGTGATGACGAACCGGTATCCTCCGTAACGATATTCGCCGCGCTTGGCGTCGACGGTCACCCCGCTGTAATTGCCCACATGTTCGTGGCCGCCCGAAATGGCGTTGAACAGCGAGGTCTTGCCGCTATTGGGATTGCCGATCAACGCGACGTTGATCGTGCGGCTGCGCGTGGAGATCGCCTCCTCGAAATCCGCATCGTCGGGTGCAGAGAGCGTTTCCCCCGCCACGGAGAGCTGCTGCTGCACCTCTTCGGCGGTGATGACGACGATCATCGCGGCCTCGCTGCGCCGCAGCGAAACCTCGTAATCCATAATCCTGTATTTGATCGGGTCACGCAGCGGGGCGTTCTGCAAAACGTCCACCCGCTTGCCGCGCACGAAACCCATCTCCATGATCCGGCGTCGGAATCCGCCGTGTCCCAGTACGTTGAGGATCGTGGCCGACTGTCCGGTTTTCAATTCCGAAAGACGCATTTTTCTCTTCAATTAACTTCGCCGCGCAAAGTTAACGGAAAAAAGCGGTTTTCCGATATCTCGATATAGGTATTCTCCCGACCGCGGCGCAAGGGCTACCATCCGCCGCCCAGTGCCTTGTACAGTCCCACGTAATTGACGTATTGCTGCACGGCGATCTCGACGAACTGCATCTGCGAAGCGTAAAGCTCGCGTTCGGCGTCGATCACGTCCAGATAGGCCGACATGCCGTTGCGGTACAACTCGCGGTTCATCTCGCTGATCCGGCTGTTGGCCAGCACCAGCTGCGCCTGCCGCGTGGCCTGTTTGCGATAGGTCTCGATGCTCACCAACGCCTTTTCGACATCGGCGAAGGCTTCGATGACCGTCTGCTCATAGGCATATACCTGCTGTTTGTAGACCTCGACGGCCGCCTGCTCGGTGCGCTTCAGCTTTCCGAAGGCAAACAGCGGCTGGGTGATCTGTCCGACGGCCGACCACACCCACGGTTTGCCCGAAGTCATCTCTTTGAGCGTGTTTCCCGCCACACCGCCCGCTCCGGTGAGCGCGATCGACGGAAAACGCACGCTGCGCGCATAACGGGCCTTGTAGGCAGCCGCTTCCATATTGTAATAAGCTTCCATGATGTCGGGTCGCCGTTCGAGCAACTCCGACGGAAGTCCCCCCGGCACGTCGACCGGCCGGTAATCCTCCATGAGGCGTACGCCCGCCCCGACATCCTGCGGACGCTGCGGATTCTCGCCCAACAGTGTGCAGAGGGTCAACTGCATCTGCGCCACGGCCCGACGATAGGTGGGTATATCGGCAGCGGCCGTATAGACCAGGCTGCGCGCCTGTTGCAGCGCCACGCCGTTGGCCATCCCGTGACGATACATCGAGTCGATCAACGCCGCCGATTCTCGCCGCAGGGCATAACTGCGCTCGGCGATCCGCAAATTACGCCGGTAGCCGAGCAACTGGAAATAGGTCGTGGCCACCTCGGCAGTCAGCGACAACATCACGCCGCGCAAGGCCCACTGCGAAGAGAGCAGCTCGGCCCGCGCCGCCCGCGTCGAGTTTCTCAGCGCACCGAAGAGCGACACCTCCCACGTCATCTGCGGCTCGACGGCGTATTTCTGGACGATCTTCGTCTCTGCATTATAGTCGCCTTCGGCCGATACGCCGACGCCGAACGAAGGCAGGAACCCGGCGCGCGCCACGGCGATCTGCCGATCCGCCTCCTCGACGCGCGAGTAGGCGACGGCCAGATCGCGGTTGTTCGCCAACGCCTGCGAAATCAACGAGTCGAGCGTCGGATCGCGGAAGACATGCCACCACTCCTCGCTGCCCGCGAGCGAATCCTGCCGGAACCGGCCGGCATACAGGTAGTTGTCCGGCGTCTCCACCTGCGGCGGATAGAGCCGGGGATTGCAGGCCGTCAGAGCGGCCAGCGCGACGAGCAAAAACAACGTGCGTCTCATAGGTTCTGCGATTTTAAGTCCCGTTTGCGCTCGAACCGTCCCAGACGGGCGATCAGGTAGTAGAGTGAGGGGTAGATGAAGATTCCGAGCAGCGTAGCCAGCAACATGCCGCCCACCAGCGCCACGCCCATGATGTTGCGGGCGGTGGAGTAGACGCCGTCGGCGAAAATCAACGGCATCACCCCCAATATGAAGGCGAAGGCGGTCATCAGAATGGGGCGCACACGCAGCTTGGCGGCGCCGACGGCGGCATCGACGAGCGACTGCTTCTGCTCGAAGAAAAGCCGGTCGGCATACTCCACGACCAGAATTGCGTTTTTGGCCGCCAGTCCGATGAGCATCACCAGCGAGATCTGCATGTAGATGTCGTTGATGAAGAGCGAGTCGAACAGATGAGCGAACCACAACAGCACAAAGGCGCCCAGCACGGCAGGAGGCACTCCCAGCAGAATAGCCGCCGGAAGGCCCCAGCTCTCGTAAAGCGCCGCCAGAGCCAGGAAGACGATCGCCAGCGACAAGAGGTAAACCAGCGACGAACTCTTCGATTCATTGCTCTCGACGAGCGACGTACCGCTCCACGCTACATCCACGTCGGCGGGCAGCACCTCGCCGGCCACCTCCATGACGGCTTCCATCGCCTGCTTCGACGATACGCCGTCGGCCGGTGCGATGTTCAGGGCGATCGAGCGGTAAAGGTTGAACTGCGAAATATAGGCCGGGCCGACCGTGTCGCGCACGCTGACGAAAGCCGACACGGGCACGCTCTCGTTACGGGCGTTCTTCACGAAATAGCTGTCGAGCGACGTGCGGTCCGTCCGATAATCGGGTGCGGCCGACAGATAGGTCTGGTACAACTTTCCGAAACGGTTGAAGTTGTTGATGTAAGCACCGCCCAAATAGGTCGTTATGGCCGAATAGACGTCGCTCAGCTCCACCCCTTCCTGCATGGCGTAGGCTTTGTCGATCACCAGCCTTCGCTGCGGGACGCCGGCGTTGAACGACGTGGTGGCCGTAGCGATTTCCGGCCGGCGGCGCAGCGAATCGAGGTAACGCACCGTCTGCTCGCTCAGGTAAGCCGTACCGCGCCCTTCCAAATCCTGCGTAACGGCCGACAGGCCCGACGTGACGCCCAGACCCGGAATCGACGGCGGGATGAAGGCGAAGCCCTCGGCCTCGGGCAGCCCCTCGTAGAGCATCCCGTTGAGCGCCGCGGCGATCTGCATGGCCGAGCGTTTGCGGTCGGAGTAGTCGACCAGCTTGACGAAGACCACGCCGCTGTCGGTTTCGGCGATGCCGGCCAACATGTTGAACCCAGCGGCATAGGAGGTATACTGCACTTCGGGCAGCGAGCGGATGATGCGGTCGGCCCCGACCAGCGCCTCCTGCGTCACCCGCAGCGACGACGCTTCGGGGGCATTCACCACGACCATCACGTAGCCCTGGTCCTCTTCGGGAAGGAATCCGCCGGGCATGAAGTACCATGCCGCACCGATCGCACAGCCGATCGCCAGCAACAGCACGGCGGTACGCGCCATGTGGCGCACGGTGGCGGCGATCCGCGAGGAATAGCCTTCCAGCCAGCGGTCGAACCGCCGGTTGAATGCGGCGAAGAAACCCTTCGCCGCCTCCTTGCGGGGTTTGAGCAGCAAGACGCACAGCGCGGGCGACAGCGTCAGGGCGTTGAAGGCCGAGAGCACGACCGAGACCGAGATCGTCACGGCGAACTGCTGGAACAGCCGCCCCGAAATTCCGCCCACGAACGACATCGGGAGGAAGACGGCCAGCAGCACGACGGTCGTGGCTACGATCGGCGAAGCGACGTTGCGCATCGCCTCGATCGCCGCCTCGCGGGATTTCATGCCGCGTTCGATGTTGACTTGTGCGGCTTCGACTACCACGATCGCATCGTCGACCACCAGTCCGATCGCCAATACCAGCCCTAACAGCGAGATGATGTTGATCGAGAAGCCCAACAGCGGGAAGAAGATGAACGTGCCGATGAGCGAGACCGGAATGGCGACGAGAGGAATGAGCGTCGCCCGCCAGTCCTGAATGAAGAGGTAGATAATGGCGATCACCAGCACGAGCGCCAAAATCAGCGTGAGGATGATCTCCTTCACGCCCGAGCGGATGCTCTCGGTCGAATCGACGATCGTCGTACAGCTCACGCCGTCGGGAAACCGTTCCGACAACCGCCCGATGGCCGCCTTCACGCGGTTGCCTACGTCCACGGCATTGCTGCCCGGCTCCTGATAGATGACCAGCAGCGTGGCCGGCTCTTCGCCGAAGGCCGAAGCGACGCCGTAGGACTTGCTGCCCAGCGCCACGTCGGCCACGTCGCGCAGAAAGATCTGCTCGCCGGCGGGGGTGGTCTTCACGACGATCGCCGCGAACTCCTCGGCCGTGGAGATCTGGCGCGGCATGGTGACCGTATAAGTATAGGTAGTCCCTTCGGGCGACGGCTCGGCGCCGAACTGGCCGGCAGGGTAGATGCCGCCCTCCGCGAGCACGGCCGACCGCAGTTCGTCGAGCGACACGTTGTAGTAGTTCAGCAGATCGGGCTTGACCCAGATGCGCATGGCATATTCGCCGGCGCCCATGATCGAGACCTTGCCCACGCCGTTGATTTTGAGCAACTGGTTCTGAAGATTGATGTAAGCGTAGTTCGAGAGGAATTCGTTGTCGTAACGGCCGTCGCTGTGCAGCGCGAAGACCATCAGAAAACCCGTCATCGTCTTCTGCGTCACCACGCCCTGGGTGACGACCGACGAGGGAAGCAGTGCGGTCGAGGTGGCGACGTTGTTCTGCGTGAAGATCGCATCCAGATCGGGATCGGTACCCACGTCGAAGACTACCTGCAACACCATCGAACCGTCGTTGGCACTCGTAGACTGCATGTAGAGCATGTCGCTCACGCCCATCACGCTCTGCGCCACGGGCGTGGCCACGGCGTCGTTGACCGTCTCCGCGTCGGCTCCGCTGTAACTGGCGGTCACTTCCACGACGGGAGGCGTAATGTCGGGATACTGTTCGATCGAAAGATCGAAAATCGAAATCGCGCCCAACAACACGATCGCCAGGGCGATGCAGATGGCGAAGATCGGCCGGCTGACGAAAAATCGTTCCATAGGCTATTTATTCGTATTGATCGGGGTCGGAATAACCTTCTGACCGTTGTGCAACTTCTGAATACCGGCCGTAACGACCCATTCGCCCGGCTCGACGCCCGACAGGATGCACCACCGGTCGCCGGCAATACGGCCGAGCGTCACACGCCGGTATTCGGCCGTGCTGTCGCGCCCGACGACCCAGACCGAACTGAGATCCTGCATCTGCGTCACGGCACGCTGCGGTACGACGACGTAGGGCAGCGACGGTCCGACGTTGGCCGTCACGCGGGCGAACTGTCCGGGTTTGAGCGTATAGTCCGGATTGGCGAATTTGACCACCAGCACGATGGTTCCCATCGAACTCGATATGTCTTTCTGCGTATAGCTGTACCACCCCTTCGAGGGATAGACCACGCCGTCGGCCAGCGAGAGGGTGATGTCCGAGAGCAGACCGTCGTTTTCATAGATCGACGGGCGCGTCCCCGCATAGCGGAGATACTGCGCCATCGGAATGGCGACATCGACCGCAACGGTATCGATGTTCGAAATGGTCGTCAGCACCGAAAATTGGGTACCCACGCCCACGTAGTCGCCCGTATGGGCGTTGCTCGAAGCGATGATACCGTCGATCGGAGCATAGATACGGGTATAGCCCACCTGCAACCGTGCGTTGCGCACCTGCTGCTCGGCCGAACGCACGGCGGCCTGCGCGGCGACGTATTCGGCCGTATACTGGTCGAGCTGCGTCTGACTGATGGCGTCGATACGCGCCAGCGGCACGGCGCGTTCGTAGTTGTTGCGGGCCGAGACCTCCTGCGCACGCGCCGATTCGAGCGAAGCTTCGGCCGAAAGCAGGGTGGTGGAGAGCAGGTTGGGGTCGATCGCAAAGAGCAGCTGCCCCTTTCGAACCGGCATACCGCTGCTGAAATACTTGTTCACGAGATAGCCGTTGACACGGGGTTCGATCAGTGCGTCGAAATTGCTTTCGACACTGCTCACGAAGCTCATGCGGTTGGGGACGGTGTCCGTCGCCGCTTCGATCACCTCGACGCGCAGGGAGGGCTGCGCTCCGGTTGCATGCCGGCCGCGGCAACCGCCTGCCAGCAACGCCGCAAGGGCGCAAAGGAGTGTTCCGATTTTGTCCATTGAGAGCCATGATTTTTTCCTGAAAGAAGGCAAAAAACATACCGGTATTCGGTCTTGAATCTCCTAAAACACCGTGAAATAGCGCTTCAAGCGTATTTTTTTTATAAAAATATTTTCTCAATTCGAGATATTTCCTATATTTGCAAACGATAAACAACCCAAAATTTACGATTATGGAAAAATTAGTTGAGCAAATCAAAGCCCAGTACGCTCTTTTCGCTGAGAACGCAGAGGCTCAGGTATCTAAAAACAACAAAGCCGCCGGCACCCGCGCACGCAAGGCTGCGCTGGAAATCATGAAGCTGATGAAGGAATTCCGCAAGGCTTCGGTCGAGGCTGCCAAATAAGTTTGGAACCTGCAACGAATAAGGGCTGTCCCGATGGGACAGCCCTTATTGTTTCGTTATTCCTTTTCACGGACTATTCCGCCACGGATGCACGGTCTCGCCTCAGCACCGGCGGTTCCGCTCCGCGTGCAACCCCGACCGAACCCCGCTACAATTCGATACCCCGCCGACGGAAATAGGCAAGGTCGGTCCCGTTGAGTCCCGTCGCACGGAACGGTACGGCACGGTTGTGATCGTTGAGGTAACAGCGCCGCACCGTCGTATCGTAGGAGGGACTTGCCAGCGACGCCTCCCGGTAAACGTAATCCGCCTCGATACGGGCGATGTCGGCGATGGTCTGAAAAAGCGCATGTGTCGTCGCCGGAGCGTTTTCATGGCTGGCGGCAGCGGCCGCCTGTTGGGGAAACACCCGCTTGTAATCCTCCGAAAACCACGCCAGCGAAGCGACGTGCAGCTGCCAGCAGGTCGTCGTAGGCGAGGCGTGGAGGAAACGTTCCCGATCGTCGTCGAGCATGTCCTCGCCGTGGTCGGCGCTGTAAAGCAATGCGCTGCACGCATCGAGCGATGCGAGATACCCGATCACCGACGACAGAAAGGTGTCGGTATAACGGATCGAATTGTCGTAAGCGTTCCATATCTTCTGCTTGTGCTGCCGTTCGATGGCCACGTCGTCGTCGGGCAGAAAGTAGGCTGCCTCGCGCGGATAACGCTGGTGATAGCTGAAATGCGACCCGTAACAATGCAGGATGAAGAGCAGGTCGTTCTCCGTATCGGCCTCGACGATGCGTTTCATCGTGTCGAGCAGCTGCATGTCGTAACGCGGATGCCCCATATAGATAAGGCTGTCGGCATCGCGCGCCAATTTGTCGATCATCGCCCCCTGCGGCGACTGGTTCGAAAGAAACCACGTGCGGAAGCCCGCTTCGTTGAAGAGCGCGGGCAGTCCCTTGCGACGGAAGAGTTCGTCGTGTTCGTTCGTCCGGACAGACGAGAGGATCATCGGCACGCTCTTGTGCGTGGTATTGCTCTGCGTGAGCATGTTGCGGAACACGACGATCTCGTCTCCCAATGCCTTCAAGCGGGGATTCGTGGGACGGTCATAACCATACAGCTCCCAATTGGCGGCACGCGACGCTTCGCCGATCACATAGACGTAGATCTCCCGCTTGTCGGCCTTTGCCGTACGGCGGGCATGATAGCGGAACCCTGCCGACGTGCGGTCGTAATTCTCAATCTTGACGTATTCGCGCGCACAGAGCACGACGTTGTAAGCCACGTTGACCGGAAAGATCTCGTTGCGGAGCACATGCCGTTTCGTTTGATAGGCCGGAATCAGCAATCCCGCCCCGACGAGCGCCAACACGCCTCCGACCACGGCCGTCCGGCGGCGGAAACGAGGCGAAAAGTCGACCTTACGCCGCACATGCACGGTTGCCGTCCATAACAGCGGAAGATAGATGACACAGACCAGAATCACCGAGGGATAGATGTTGCTCAGCAACTCCGTCGCCTCGCCGGGGTTGGTCGTGACGATATTGATGAACATATCGGTCGCGGCGACCGAATTCCCGAACAGGTAGAGCAGCACGATTTGCAGGGCGCAGAAAAAGATCACCGGAAAACTCAGCCACACGGCGATTCCCGAACGACGGAATGCGACGCTCCACAGCAGATAGCCTCCGGCCGGCAGCGTCAGCAGCGCGGCCTTCGACCAGATCGAATAGGGCTCCGTAAAAAACAGGATGCAGTTCGGTATCATCACGGCCGCAAAATAGCAGAGCGCCAGTAACGCAGCGTGACGACTGCTTCGCAGGAATGCTTTGCCGGTCTGTTCCATGAGTGTCAGAAAGCTTCGTTAATATTGAAAACCAAACCGCTGGTCTTGCGGCCGAAACCGTAGTCGATACGCACGTTCACGCGGCGTTTGAACTCCCAGCGCAGACCCAGCCCGTAGTTGGGCAGCGTCTGATCCCAGCGGAAACGTTCGAACGACGAAAAGACATTGCCCGCACCGCCCCACACGGCGCAACCGATGCGCCGCCAGATACGCTGACGGTACTCGATCTGGCAAGAAAGGATGTTGTTGTCGATATAACGTCCCAGATAATACCCGCGCATCCGGTAACCGCCGCCCAGCTCCGCCAGCATGCACCACGGCATTCCCGAACTGTTGAATTCGCCGAAAATATCCGTGGCCAGCACGGCGCCGCGCCACAGACGCTGGTAGTAGTCGGCCGTAGCGGTGGTCTTGTAGAGCGTCTTGCCGCTGTTTCCCAATCCCTTGGGGTAGATAACCTGCTTGACCATCAAAAAGGTACCGCGCTCGGGAGCGGGGATGAAATCGCGCGAGTCGTATTGCAGCGTCATGCCGATCCCCGACAAGGTGTAGTGCAGTTTCTGCCCCGCGAGATAATCTATGCCCCGGTCGTCGAAATCCGTACCCTTCGTATGGGAGAAAAGAACCGACCCGCCGACATACAGGTGTCTCCACACCTCATACAGATAGCCGGCGTCGAACTTCACCTGTTTGCGGATGTAGTCGGCAGATTGGTTGAAACGCCCCGCCTCATAGCCTATGCCCCAGAATTCGAGCGGCTTCGAACCGAACGACACCTCGTAGATCACCCGCGAGCGGTTGTGGTTGAAGAGCGTGTTGCCGCTCACGCCGAACATATAGAAGCCCGACAACGAGAAGTTGCCGAAGAACGACACGTCCGACGGAGGCGTCAGCGAATCAGTGCGATCCACGCGGTAGAGTCCCGACGCCAGCACGCCGATCCCCACGCTCGCCTCTTTGGAATAGTTCGGTGCGCCGATAAAACTGAAATCGATCTTCTTCTCGAACGTGCGGTCGACGTTGCCGTGGAAGATCCGGCTCCAGAAATTGTCCTTGCGTTTCGGCTGCTGCTGCGTCTCGGCAGCCGGCGCAGTCGCGGGCAGCGGAGTATACCGGTAACGCAACGTATCGCCGCCGCGCACACAGAGCGTATCCTGTTGCGCACGGGCGGAGAGTAGCAGAAAACAGCAGACGACGGCAGGGAGAAACCTTCTAAATACCATTTATTTATAGTTCTCTAACACCTCGTAAAAGGCCTCCTTGTCGGCATCCGAAAGCACCCCTTTGCGCAGGAAGACCAACTCGCCCTCCTTGGTGACGAACATCAGCACGAACTTGTTGTTGCAGTCGCCCAGATTCCACGCCGTACTCAGGGCGTGTGTCTGATCGGCGAGCACAGTCGCACCGTTGGTCGCAGTACGTTTGCGCGCCATCGAACGGGCCATACTGTTGGGCACCATCGGCGCGTCTTTGAGATTCATCACGCCGAAGCCGTGGATCTTGTCGCTTTCGGCACGGTGGTTCTTTTCCAGTTCAACGGTGAAATCCTCGTTCTGCTTATGGTGGTCGGGATCGACATAGAAGATCATCAGGTTCTTTTCACCCCAGTACGGAAGCGTCACGGGCTTTCCTTCGAGATCGAGCACTTCGACGTTCGATACCTTTCGCGGCAAGGCCGCCTCCTCGGTCTGAGCCGATACGGTGCCGAATGCCAGCGAAAGGGCTGTCAGCGCCAGAAAATTTTTCAGTGTCATCATAATCCAATGAATTTATAATACATCATTGCACCGTGCAAAGATACGAATTTTTCAACAGACCGTCCCCTCGCAAAGTCCGAATAATGTTCAAAAAGACCACTGTTATCTACATCTTATTCCTGTCTGGAAACTCCTTTATGCAGAGTCGGAGGGAGAAACACGACGGGCCTACGAGCCGGTCGGCCGCCCGCATCGTTTCCGCCGAACCGCCGGATCGATCGGATTCGGACAGGGCGGAGATATCGCCTGCGCCAAAATCAGCAGGAATGTTCTGCACCCGGCATACACACTTTGCGGAAGATAGGTTTCCGCTCAGACAAGCGGTGCCTCGGTAGGACCGCAAACAAATTCGCTTTTGCACTCGGCTTGCACACTTTGCAGAGGACAAGCCCCGCTTAGATAGGCGGCGCCTCGGCAAAACCAAATAAATTTGGTTCTGCGCTCGGCTTGCACTATCTTTGTCCTCCGATGAAAACCAGAATCCTTTTTGTCTGCCTGGGCAATATCTGCCGCTCTCCGGCCGCCGAAGAGATCTTCCGCACGCAGGTCGCTCGCCAAGCGCTGAGCGACAGCATCGAAGCCGATTCGGCCGGCACCTATTCGGGACACGCCGGCAACCTGCCCGATCCGCGGATGCGGCGTGCCGCCGCCCGGCGCGGTTACGAACTCACGCACCGCGCCCGTCCGCTGCGCGAAGCCGACTTCGAACGGTTCGACCGCATCGTCGTCATGGACGGCGGCGCGGTGAATGCCGTGGGCACCCATGCGGAGCTTATGAAAACAAACAAGATCTACCGCGAGGTGTATACCTCTCAGAACAAGGCAGGTGACGACGATGCCGAATAAAGGAACCGCAAAGCGCCGCGCGCCCAAGGGCGTGCTGGGCCGTCTCATCCGCACGCTGTTCGGTTTTTATCCGGTGCTGCTGCCCGTTACCGTGGCGTGCATCCTGTTCAACGCCGTCGTCAGTTCGGTGCCGTCCATCTTCATGGTGGTCATCTCCACGAACCGGCCG
>OGOJ01001975.1_pt1 | contig 13798 bp, 15 predicted proteins | sample 1552601 | NCBI WGS metagenome assembly OGOJ01 (sample SAMEA2580184, study PRJEB22360) | human gut metagenome | biome: human gut; feature: human-associated habitat; material: faeces | place: Denmark | collected 2008/2010
AACACATTAGCAATCAATTTGTTAGGAAAAGATTAACATTTCCCGACAGTCCCTAACTATAATGCCTTTAAGGTCTCCAGCATGGAGGTGTACGACAGAAACACCTTGTGCAACGGTTGCGATATCATACTTTCTCGCGCCATTCAGTTGGTAACTGAAGAATTTGCCATCTTGCTCATGTAACCGGATGATATTCAAATCGCCGCCGAGCAAAATATTGTCGAAAGGGACACATCTGGCAATCGCAATATCTTCAGCAGTCTCGCCCGATGCGGGAATGATTATGTCATTGGCTTTACTTTTGACAAGCTCTGAATCTGGCAACGCCGTCTTGCTGAAAACATTCGTAATGACTTCTGATTTGTACCGGGTGTACAATTCTCCATATAAGATGCATGGATTACCTTCTTCAGATCGTTGATCTTTAGAAATACCAGCGCCTTTGCTGAAGTCTGCGATGTCACCTAGTTTTGATTCAATCCACTCTCCGCTGAACTCCGGGAATCTCAAAGCTGGAACATTAGGACCAGTATGTTTGTTATTGTTTGCCATAGAGATCCGGATTAGTCAATAATACCAAGTTCTTTGAGATATACGTCAATCTGGGCGTCCAGGTCTGCGCGTTTTGCTTCGAGGCTCTTGATCTCAGCCATTACTGCCTTAATGTCGACCTCTTCCTCCTCTTCGAATGTGTCAACGTAACGAGGGATATTGAGGTTGTAGTCGTTATCCTTGACCTCCTGGAGTGAGGCACAGTGGCTGTATTTCTCAATCTCGGTACGGTTGCGGTATGTCTCGATAATCTTCTGAATGTGCTCCTCGCGGAGTTTGTTCTGGGTCTTGACCTTCTCGAACTCCTTGCTGGCGTCGATGAAGAGGATGTTGTCATCGTCCTTGCGGCACTTCTTCATTACCAGGATACAGGTAGGGATGCTTGTGCCATAGAAGATGTTGGCTGGCAGGCCGATGATTGCGTCGATGTAGTTCTTCTTCTCAATGAGGAACTGACGGATTTTGCCCTCGGCTGCTCCACGGAACAGAACGCCGTGAGGAGCAACACAAGCCATTGTACCGCCGTCATTGAGGTGGTAGATCATGTGCAGGATGAAGGCATAGTCGGCTTTTGACTTTGGCGCCAGGACACCGGCCTTGCTGAAACGGTCATCGCTATTGAATTTGTCAGCAGCAGACCATATAGCTGAGAACGGAGGATTTGCGACCACCGCATCAAACTGTCTGTCGCCGAATGCGTCAGCCTCCAGTGTGTCACCGTTCTGGATATTAAAGTCGCTGTACTTCACGCCGTGAAGCAGCATGTTCATTCGTGCAAGGTTGTATGTGGTATTGATCTTCTCCTGTCCGTAGATGGCATCAGCCTTTCCGAGCTTCTGAGTCTGGAGAAGAAGCGATCCCGAACCACATGTAGGGTCATACACTGTGCGAAGACGGGTCTTGCCTGTAGTCACAATCTCTGAAAGGATGCGGCTGACCTCCTGAGGTGTATAGAACTCGCCTGCTTTCTTGCCGGCTCCTGCAGCGAACTGGCCAATCATGTACTCGTAAGCGTCACCGAGGATATCAATGTCGCTGGCCTCGTTCAAACCAAAGTCAATGCCGTCCAGAGCAACGAGAACGTCGCTGATAAGTTTGTTCTTGTCGTCTGCAGTCTTGCCAAGCTTTGGTGATGCAAGGTCAATATCAGAGAAGAGGCCTCCGAAGTCGTCACCACTATCCTGCCCTATGGTGCTGTCCTCAATCTTCTTGAGACTGCGTTCCAGCTGAGGAAGAATGTTTTCCTTCTTGTTGATGGCCTCGATGATTGATGAGTACAGATACTCAGGCTCAATGAAATAGCCAAGGTCATCGATACAGATTCTCTTGATCTCAGCCTTAAGGTCATCATCATTGCTTGCCCACGCCTGCTTGTAGTTGATACCGTCCTCGCTGAGCTGGTCATCGATGTAAAGCTCGATCTTCTCAGAAAGGTACTTGTAGAAAATGAATCCGAGGGTGAAATACATGAAGTCACCGGCGGTCATGTTTCCTCTCAATGTATTGGCTACCGCCCACAGTTGGGTGCGGAGTTTTTGCTGCAGTTCTTCGCTCATATTATGCCAGTCTCTTAGTCCCAGTTAAACAAATCAATAATCTCACGCATCTTCTCCAGTATGCGTTTCACCTTTGCGGAGCGCATCATCAGGCCCATCTTGGTCTTACGTACTGCGTCCTGTATAATCTCGGGCTTCTCGCGGCCCAGGTAGTCGTATTCAGCAATGAAGTTGCAGAGAGCTTCCTCTTCAACGCCTTCATCCACGGCAAGGTCATGCACAGCCTTGTTCTTCATCTTGAGAATGTAACGCTGCAGACGGCCTTCAAGGTCAATTGTTCCGTCAGCCTTTGCCCTCTTGAATCCTTCCTTGTCATTGTCAACCTCCTGCTTGATGAAGCTGTCAATGAGCCGAGTCTTCTTGCGCATAGTGGCATCCTTGATCATGGTGTCGAGAATGTCCTGACGCTTCTTCTCATAGTCCTCGTCGCTTGGATTGAGGTCGCTGATGAGAGAAAGTATGTAAGCCACGTTCACCACATCACTATGGAGCAGTTCAAGGCAGAAATCGATATCCTCAATGCTCTGGTCACCGTACTGAATCTCCTGCTGGCCATCGTGAAGCATTCCGCCATTCTCCTCCTCAGGCTTGATGAAGCCCACGGTCATGTCGAGATACTTCGAACGGTAATCGTTATAGTCCTGCTCGCTCAGAACAAGGCCCGGGTCATCGTTGCTGAAATCCTCATATATCTGAATCTCCGCGCGTTTCTTGATGATTTCACGGAAAGCGAGGAGGAACTTCTTCTTGTCGTATTCACTCTTGAGAGCATCCACGGAAGCCATTGTCGGATAATGCTCCAGGAATGAAATGGAAAGCTCGTTCAGCTGCTTCTTCACTTCCTTGAAAGGAGGCCTTGTCACTGCTTCGATACCGCCCTGACTGAAGAGCTTGATTGATGCATCCACATTGTCCTTCAAGTCACGGAAGCAGAGAATCTTACCGAAGCGCTTCTTCTCGTTAAGCACTCGGTTGGTTCGACTGAATGCCTGGAGAAGTCCATGGTACTCCATATTCTTGTCCACATACAGGGTGTTGAGCTTCTTTGCATCAAATCCGGTAAGGAACATACCCACCACAAGCAGAAGATCAATAGGCTCCTGATCGGCTTTGCGCTTCTTCATTCGCTCATTGATATCGTCATAGTAGTTCTGGAAATTGTCTGTTGTGAATGCTGTGCCGAAGTTACGGTTATAGTCATCCATGATCTCCTGAAGTTCATCAGAAGCCACATTGTCGGTCTCAAAGCCCTGGTTCATGCCTGTCTTGGCATCATCCTGACTTGAATTCGGCGCGTATGTAAAGATGGCTGCAATCTTGATTTTCGGATTGAGATCCTTGAAAATCTTGTAGTACTTCAAGAGCATCGGCACGCTCTGTACGGCAAAGAGAGCGTTGAACTCACCGCCGTAAGTTGATTTTCCGAAGTTGTTCAGGATGAACTCAGCAATCTCCTTCATCCTGGTGTCGCTCATCTCGTTTGCGTCCAGCTTGCCGTTATAATACTCCACAAGGAAGCCCAGAACGTTTTCATCCGCGATGGCGTCTTTGATCATATACTTGTGCAGGCACTCTCCAAACACATCATGTGTGGTAAGATCCTGCTTTGCATTCTCAGCAAAGATAGGTGTACCGGTGAAACCGAATATCTGCAGGTTTCTGAAGAAATGTACAATGTTCTTGTGGCACTCTCCAAAATGGCTGCGGTGGCACTCATCAAAGATCATCACGACCTTCTTGTCACGCATGCTCTCGATGCGCTTGCTGTAGTAGTCCTTCTTGACCGCCGTATTCAGCTTCTGGATGGTTGTGAGGATAATCTTCTTGTCCGAATTGAAGCGTTTGATAAGCTCGTAGGTATCCTCCGTAGCATCAACTGCACCAGGCTCGAAAGCCTCATACTCTGCCTGGGTCTGTGTGTCCAGGTCATGACGGTCAACAACAAAGAGCACCTTGTCTATGCCATCAAGTTCTGACACCAGCTGTGCCGCTTTGAAGGAAGTGAGCGTCTTACCCGCACCGGTAGTATGCCAGATGTATCCGTTCTTGTTGGTATTTTGAACCCTGTCCAGAATCTCCTCCACCGCATAATACTGGTACGGTCTCAGAACCATAAGGCACTTATCGCCCTCGTGAAGCACGATGTACTTGCTGATCATCTTGCCAAGAGTACACTTGTCAAAGAAATCCGCAGCAAATGTGCTGAGGTCGTTTACTGCCTCATTATTCTTGAGTGTCCAGTTGAATGTGAATTTGTAGCCGCAGTTAGGATTGTTCGCGAAGTAACGGGTGTTCACACCGTTGGAGATGACGAATATCTGGATGTAATCGAAAAGACCATGGAAAGAGGTCTTGTGATAACGCTGAATCTGATTGTATGCCTGCTTGAGCTCTACCCCGCGTTTCTTCAGCTCAATCTGAACGAGAGGGAGTCCGTTCACAAGGATAGTTACATCATAGCGGCAAGTCTTGCGGCCTTCAACAGTAATCTGATTGGAGACCTGGAACTCGTTCTGGCACCAATGGTTCCTGTCAAGGAATTCTATCCAAACACGTTTGCCGTCTTCTGTCTCTAGCGGGAAAAGGTCACGAAGTTTCTTGGACTTCTCGAACAGAGTACCGCCCTCAAGATGGATGCAGATTCTCTCAAACTCCTTGTCGGTGAACTCAGTCTTGCCCACCGCATCCAGCTCTTTGGCGTTATGCTTCTCGAGCTGCTTCTTGAAATTTGCATATAGGTTTGTCTCCTCCTTCAGTTCTACATACTCGTAGCTCATGTCCCGAAGGGTGGCAATCAAACCATTCTCAAGTGCCTGTTCACTCTGTGCTGTCATAGTGTTACTCCTTTTCGATTTCTTTTCTCAGTTCAGAGAGAACCTTTCCATTATAACTGAAATACTTCGGCCCCTGATATGCTCCTGAATTGTTCTGCTTCTCAACCGGAAGGAATGTTCCAGTGAAAGCAGACAGGCTGTAAAGACGGCCTTCATATTCAACTTTGTCGTCTGTGGCCACTTTCACCGGAAGATTCAGTTCATCAAAGACAACGGTATCACCCACATTGAGCCCCACCATGTGGAACTTAAATGAAGGCAGCGCCCTCTTTCTCTGCTTCTCAGCCTCTGTTGTCTTTATCGCTTTGTCTTCCTCCTTGCTCTTTGAAACCACAGGTTTGCCGTCAACATAGATTGCAAGCTCGGCATCATCCAGCAGGTCAGCGATATCCCTCATGATATCCAGGGCCACAGCCGGAGCAATATTGAAGAACTCTCGATTCTGACGTATGCGTAGATCCGTGAGTCGGTCAATCTGCTTATGAATCTGCTTTTCAACCTTGTCATACTTGCTGGTATAGAGTGTTGCATATATCTCGAATGGAAGCGGAACCGCAGTATTATCCAGTTCCTTAGACCTTACATCGACAGGACGTGAGCTCTTGCCGATTTTCACCCAATCCTCACGAAATGAGGGATTGGTGAGAATATATACATACCCTTTGCCAGACTCCATAGTATGAAATGATTTGAAAAATACTTTGCAACATCTTACAAATTTACGATATTTCTTGCAATCTTGACTGTTCAAAGTGCCGATACTTATATAGTATCTGTATAATCTCTTCAATTTTCACCTCATATCTTACCATCAGTCAGCCAATTCTCCACATTTGCCGGCATAACGACTATCATATTATGGCAGACATCAACGATCAGGAATAGCCGTGATACATCGGGAAGATGGTGAATATCTCCCGGGAAGGAGCGGGGTATGTAGGTGTCGGCCATGCGGCCTTCACTTACAGGGAACATGGTAAGCTGCGGTCAGCATTGTTCACTTCGCTCCAGTTGCTCACCTTGCTTGATTCGTGATGCTCCATGATGTCGGCAATGCCGCCACCGACGAACCCACAGCTGCTACAGCAGCTTAACAAACGCCCGGAAAGACAAATTCTTTCATAGAGTTTGCTGATACTGTAGCCTTCCCTATAAGTGTACCCATACTTGTATCGAATTGTACATTGTCAGGATTGCAAGCCATATAGTCAGAGTATCAGAAGACAAATTCAAGAATTGAAACAGCTCAATCAACATACTCGTTCAAACTGCTCACAAGTTTGTGAACCGTTGTTGATGGATTGGCCTCGGAAGGTTTCATTCCGTTGTGTCCGTCCATAAGAGTCTCAGCATTTTTTATTGCTTTACTCTCAAGAGGTTTCAGTATTTGATATAGTTTCTTGGCAAAGCCACTCTGCTTGGTATATGGGATACCGAGATATTTGCTAAGAAGCCTGGCATAATTACCCCTTGCAACAGGATTTACAAATAAGCTGAAATGTAGGAGAAACCAGAGTTCGAATGATTCATTACTATAGGCAACGTTGAAGCCATTATTCTCCGCATAAGAAATTGATTCATCAAAATCCTGGTAATCGTCTTTATCAAATACCACCCAGCAGTAGTCAAACGACTTGCCCATATTCTTCTCTCGATCCCTTATGATGATGGCCTCCTTTACGAGATTCATTGTTCCAAGACCTTTGCCGACAGCCTTGACTGTAGCGGAGGTGAGGCGGAATGCATTGAAATAGTCCGGTTCTGTATTCTCCCCCTCGCAAATAATCAAAAATGACTTCTTGGGATTCTTGAAGCCGTATCTCTTCCTGATGGAATGTTCCTTCCTGGGATTATAATTTGCTCTCATATCTCAATGCTTTGGAAAGATCCTCAATGATTGGCGTTGCTCCATACTTGCCCAAAAGGTAGTCCTTCTCATAGGAAGCGTCGCTGCGCACCTTATAATCGGACAGAGAATACAGCTCGCTTTCCCCACGACCATTCTTCTGGGTGAACCATATCTGGTCGCGTCTCAAAAGACTGTTATTGAGTATATTGGTGTCGTGAAGCGTCACCATCAGCTGAGCTTTGTTCGGGTTTCCTGCCTTTGTATTGAATAAAGAAATCACCCTCGTTATCAGTAGAGTATGCAGTTTTGAGCCGAATTCGTCAACGATGAGACGCTTGCCGTGCTCCAGAGTGTCAAGAATTGGATATGCCAGGGAGAAATACTTAACCGTTCCCTCTGACTCACTCTCCTTCATTGAAAAAGTCACCGACGCAGTCTCCCGGCCTTCATCATCATACTGGGCATGCGATGTGAGCACACCTAGTTCGCTCAAACTGATATCTTCGATTCCCAGGTCAGCATATCGGGAGAATTCTACCATTCTATTCCTGGTTTCCGGATTCTCCATTGCTTTCAAAGCTATTGCCCATATTTCCGTCTCGGAGTTTGCAGTTATGATGGTCGTATCATTCAGCCAGTTCATTACTGTCTTGGCGTATGGATCATTGAACTGTCCGGCCAGTGATAACAGTAAGGCATTGTCCCTCACCATATTCTTATCCGCAAGTTCCTTTCCGATCGAGAACTTGGGATGAGTCTCGAAACGCTTGCCGTCGCGGTAGAACAGTTCTATTTCCTTTGACCTTTTCTTATCGCTTTTGATATACAGCCACTCGCGACACACCTCTTTCGTGTTAACCTCAAAGCCATATCTGTAGGTGTTGCCGTCAGCAAATAGCATTATCTCGAACAGGCTAGGCTCGGCTGCAGAAACGCTTGACAGGGCATAATTCCTGACAGGAATCTCTTCGCCGGCCTGCACATCCTTCGAGGAATTCATAGTAAACCATTTGAAAAATGCCAATGCCTTGACAACATTGGACTTGCCGGATGCATTGGCCCCGAACAAGGTGCAGCACCTATTCAAGGAAATGGCAGTATCTTCTCCAACGCCGAATGTAGCATCGCCTATATCAGCCTTTCTGTCCCTTAAAGCCGTTGCAACCATTGAGATGGTAACCTTGTCTCTAAAAGATAGAAAATTTGCGAATGAGAACTCCAAAAGCATAACTAAACAACTTTATTTGTGAAATTTTCACAAATATAAAAGTTAAATTGAAATAATACAAGGTTAATCACACAGGAATTGATTCGATTTTTTCAATTCCCGTCAATTTTATCTATATTTGTCCAGCCTTGCCGCTGACTGTTTTCCGGCGCGGAATTGTGGTCCTTCGGTATCGATGGTCATCACCGGCAGGTCTCGCCATTATTGCGTAAGTTCTTCGTAATCAATCCGTTATAAGTTGGTGTATCGGAAAATAATTAACTGATTGATTTACAGCAAGTTACAAGCAAATATTCCTAAAAGCTTAAAGGTGAGACAGTTCGTGGTCTCACCTTTATTTATTCTATTGTCCTGTAATTGCATTGAAATGCCCCGATTTGAAAGGTTTTTTTAGCGCAATTTTAGCGCACCCATCCATGACAGCCTAACGTTCCGAGACGAGAGTGTAAGTGGGACACCACGGGACACAGTGGGACACCACGGGACGAAATTAGGATATATAAATGGATAATAAAACAACGTAAGTTATTGTTATTCAATTTATTATATGTACACCAAATGTACAGCCTTCTGCAATTAAGCAGAGGGCTTTTTTGTTGATAATCAAATGCTTATAAATATACGAGAATTCCAAATAATAACATACATTGGTCACCAGTTGTACACCTTTTTGGACGTATGTTACATCGAGGGTGAATTTGTGGACATTCTGTGACTCCGTGATACACCGTGTGACATACTGTGACAATGCGTGACATCCATAACTCGTGTAAATTTTACACATTTTGTTTGCAGGATTGAATTATACTGTTTACCTTTGCTGTGTAATTTTTACACAGGTAAAAAAATGGAGGAGAAGAAATATTGCTACAAATATCCTCACCCGGCTGTCACGACAGACTGCGTGATATTCGGTTTCGACGGCAGCGAACTTCAGGTGCTGCTCATTGAAAGAGGCATTGAACCATTCAAAGGGAAATGGGCATTTCCAGGCGGATTCCTGAAGATGGATGAAACAGCCAGGGAAGGAGCTTTGCGTGAGTTGAAAGAAGAGACAAGTCTTGAGAATGCCTACATAGAACAGTTCAACACCTATTCGGACCCGTGGCGTGATCCAAGGGAGAGAGTCATCACCATTGCTCATTACGCGCTCGTGCGCAAACAGGAAGTAAAAGGTGGCGATGACGCAGCAAAAGCCCAGTGGTTCCCTATTGACAAAGTCCCACAGCTAGCCTTTGACCACGACAAGATCCTTCGCGATGCCATGAGGAAACTTAGAGAGAGAATCCATTTCGAGCCTATAGGATTTGAGCTTCTCCCAGAAAAGTTCACAATGAGAGAACTTCAGATACTTTACGAATCAATCCTGGGTGTCAAATTCGACCGTCGAAACTTTGCCAAGAAGATGATGCACTACGAACTATTGAATCAGCTTGATGAGACTGTTAGGCCGACTGCAAAGCGGGATGCCCTACTCTACTCATTCAACAAGGATAACTACGAGCTCTTCAAGAAGAAAGGCTTCCAACTGGAGTTTTAAACGAAATAATTCATTTTAAAATGGTTAGATTAAGACATACAGAAGATTTGAGTTTGCCACGTTCTGCACGTTCATATATTGACAGTTGTGCAACAGAGTTTTATGATACAGATGAGAACACCAAAATTGCCGAAATAGCTTATCGGTTGAAGCGTGGCGCAGACCTTTTGTCCATTTTCATTGAAGACATTAGGCGGCATATGGGACATCCTGCTTATGGAGCTTATGAAGACATTGCCAAGAGCAGCATTGGCAGTTACATAGATATTCTACGTTCCGGAAGCAAATGCAGTCTGGCAACAAGTTATCTAGCAGACAGAATGAAGTTCCCCGCACTGTTCCGACTGCTGACCGAAGAAATTCAATATCGTTATTGGGAGCAGCCTGTATATGACCAGAACATTGACTCAGAAATGGTCGAATGCCATTTCGATAACGTCCGCTATGACTACAATGAGATAGCAACCCGATTTAAGGATGCCCCCAATGCGAAACGCGAATTCTTCAAATATGTTTCCACATCGAAGGAAACACTTCGCAACATTGATGTCGATGAAAGCAGTATCAGACTGAAAAACGGATGGGCATTGGTTGCCAACAAAATGTATGGTTACGACCTATGGTCAGAGAAAAAGGAAGACCAGAGAATATACCCAGGCGATGCCCCTATTCTTTATGCATTCAACGAAAAGAATAAGCCAAAGTACCAATATAGGACGGAAGTGCCTCCGATGCCATTTTCCGGCAATCTGCTCAGGGCGAAGGTGATCATACTCACTTTAAATCCCGGATACGTTGAAGAGATAAATAAAGACCTGTGCTTAAAAATGGAAGCAGGCAAGAAGGAACAATTGCTTCATCTGATGAGGAAAGCTCTGACTTTGGACGGAGACGGCATATACGACCACACAGACTGTTCCAGAGAACTGGGAGCACACTATTGGGAAAAAGCCTTTGCTAATCTTGCCATAGATGCATACGGCAGTCCATCCAGCGAAAAGTGCCACCCCATCTACGACGACATCGCCTTCTTCCAACTGATAGGCTACCACTCTGTCAAATTCAAGGATTCAGCCGAAATCAAGCATCTGCCTTCAACAATATTCACAAAACTGCTGTTCAAGTATCTGGCCACCAAGACAGACAAGACTTTCCTTATATTACGTTCGGAAGAACTCTGGAAGGAAACCATAGGCGAAGAACTGTGGGGGCTGCTTGATGCCAATGGACGCATCATCACCAAAGGACACAAGGGGATGTCCCAACATATCTCCCGGGGCAACATAAAGAAGGATAACGGATATGATAAACTTGTAACCATACTGAAGAATCATGAGTAGAAACAGAACTGAAAACCCCAAAATCGCTGCAGACAGGATTGACATACTTGAAGAGCATGAGATATTCGTGTTCGGAAGCAATCTCGCAGGCCGGCATGGTGGCGGTGCGGCAAGGGCCGCAAACATGAAGTTCGGTGCGGAATGGGGTGTCGGTGTTGGACTTACCGGCCAGTCCTATGCCATTCCGACCATGCAGGGAGGAGTTGAAACCATCAAGCCGTATGTCGATGAATTCATCCGGTTCGCACAGGCAAATCCTGAATTGAAATTTCTTGTCACCCGAATCGGCTGCGGCATAGCCGGCTTCAAAGACGAAGAAATCGCACCATTATTCGATAAGGCCATGCAAGTTCCCAATATATACCTGCCTGAAACGTTCTTCAAAATTTTACAAATTCACGACCAGAAGATATGATAACAGACATCACCATAAAAGTCCGGGCGGACCTCCAAGAGGAAGCTTTTGGTTCAATGGAGAACACTAAGGAATATGTGGACACTGAGCCAGGCAAATACTTCCATGTCATTATCACCGCCAAATTCACACGGGATTTTGAAGGAAAGTTAAGGTTTGAAATATCCCATAAAAGAAGCGGTTTCATGAAGTATGTAAATGTCAATAATCCTCCGAAAGGTATGATTGCCCAACTTGAGCCAGACGATATAATGTGCTTCGGATCACCTGGCATACGTATCAGCAGGCTCATAGGACAGAATTATAGGCCACCACTCGTACACGGTGATTATGTTGATGTGAAACTATACCTTGACAACAAAGAAATTGAAAGTAAATCCTTCGCCATAAGAGGAAGTTTTTCGTGACCGAATAAAAATTATGCTGTCTATTGATGTAACAACCCCTGTCACTCCCCTACCTATTATCGAAACAAGTTAAACGTAAAACATGATTCGTATGAAAACAAAAGTATTCAATCTGATTATTCTGGATGAGAGTGGTAGCATGAGTTGTATCGAGCGTCAGGCTCTAAACGGTCTGAACGAGACATTGCAGACAATACGCAGGGCACAGGACAAGTTTCCCAAGCAGGAGCAGCTGGTAAGCATCGTTCCTTTCGAGTCCGGGAACATCAGACTTCTGAGAGACAAGGTCTCAATCAAGGAAGTCAACGACCTCAGACCAGACGAGTACAATCCCGGAGCATGCACTCCCCTGTACGATGCCATCGGCTTCGGCATCAACAGCATCAGGAAAGTGGTGACCGACGATGACAGCGTGCTGGTGACAATTATTACCGACGGCGAGGAGAACAGCAGCGAGGAATACAGCGGCAAGACCATTGCAACAATCATTGACGAGCTGAAGAAGAAAGGCTGGATGTTCACATACATCGGAGCGAACCAGGATGCAGTCAGTGTGGCCATGACTATCAACATCACCAACGCCATGAACTTCGTCCAGGACGATGAAGGCACCAAGGCAATGTTCGAGAAGGAACGCAGAAGCCGTGAAAGATATTTCGAGGCAAATGCCCTGTGCTGTGAGATGGCCTCACCCGACATGGCACGTGAAGCGAGAATCGCCATGGCCTGCGACAGCAGCTATTTCGATGAGCCGAAGAAGAAAGGCGGCAAAAATGACAAGAAAGCATGAAGCAAAAGATCTACAATCTATTGATGGTAACCCACCGGGGCCTGCTGGAGAACACCTACCAGCAGGTCTTCTTCAGCGATTCCGGACTGTCGGCGGTGAAGACGTTTGATGACTATCTGACGGACTTCTACCTGTATCTGTATGAGGCGAAGCCCAAATATGTCAGTGACGATATCAAGGGCTACTATCTTCAGCAGATAAAGGATGAGAAGGCAACACCGGCATGGCTGCGCCAGACCTTCAGGCGCTTCCTTCTGGAGGAGAACAGAATCCTCACAGAAATGCGTGACGCTTTGGCCGAGTACCGCAGGCAACTTGCATCTGCCGGCAGCGGCAGTCAGCTGGACATCACATTGATGCATGTCGGATTCGCAATAGCCTGGTTCGATCAGCACGAGTCCAGCGAGGACCGATATCTGTTCTTCCGGAGTGCTTACAAGCATTTCATGGGATTCTATTCATGGCCGGATGACGATTTGGATGATAGGGACGTAGCGAATATCCTCGGCATCAATCCGGGAGCTTTGCGCACCAGGACATCAAGACTGTGTGCTAAGGTCAAGCGTTTGGTCGGTGAGCTCAATGATGCCCTCATCGCCTCATTGAACAGGCAGTCGCTTGACATCGCGAAGGAAATCTATGCCGAGGCAGAGCCGGATATGGAGGCCATTCTGGAGGAACTGCTTGGCAAGACTGAACGTGATCTCGACCAGTATGATCAGATAGTGGAACTGCGTAAGGAGAAACGGAATTCTCTCAGGACGTTCGAGAAACTGGAGTCTGCTTGCATGGCGGAAATGAGCTTGCCATGCTCATGCTTCGAAATGGACGAAAGGAGCTGCATGCCGGAAATTGGCAGCCGTGTAGTCCGTATGTTCAAGGAACTTATAGGAATGTAATTGAAGTAATATGTTAGGCTCAATCATTGGAGACATCGTAGGAAGCAGATTCGAATTCAATCCTACAAACGACTACCACTTTGAACTGTTCGGCGAAGGCTGTTCATTCACTGACGACACGGTCTGCACCATCGCCATTGCAGATGCTCTGCTGAAAGGAAAAGATTTCGGTGAGAGCCTGCATGAATGGTGCAACAGATACCCGAATCCGATGGGTGGATATGGCGGCCGTTTCAGACAATGGGTTTTCGAAAATAAAACCGCGTAAGTTACTGATAAACAATTAGTTACATGTACATCAGGTGTACAGCCTTCTGCAATTAAGCAGAGGGTTTTTTTGTTGATAATCAAATGCTTATAAATATACGAGAATTCCAAATAATAACAT
>OGOJ01001978.1_pt1 | contig 13785 bp, 10 predicted proteins | sample 1552601 | NCBI WGS metagenome assembly OGOJ01 (sample SAMEA2580184, study PRJEB22360) | human gut metagenome | biome: human gut; feature: human-associated habitat; material: faeces | place: Denmark | collected 2008/2010
AAGTGGCTGTTATCAGCCTTTCCGGCATTGTGGCATCCCGCAGCGTGCGCTGTGCGGGCGATGCGCTGGACCAGAGCATTACCAGCTTTATCAAGCGCAAATACAACCTGCTGGTGGGCGAACGCACTGCTGAGCAGATTAAACTGGAAATCGGCTCCGCCTGCCCGCCAGACCCCACCGACACCGAGCATGGCGAAACCACAATGGAGATCAAGGGCCGTAACCTGGTGGATGGCCTGCCGAAAGATATCCTGATCCGCTCTGAAGAAGTGCGCGAGGCAATGAACGAAAACCTGATGCGCATTGTGGAAGCCATCAAGGACACGCTGGAATGCACTCCGCCGGAGCTTTCCAGCGATATCATTGACCGCGGCATCATGCTTTCGGGCGGCGGTGCCCTGCTGCGCGGGCTGGATACTCTGATCCAGAACGAAACCGGCATTGAGGTACACATTGCCGAAGCCCCGCTGGACTGTGTTGCCCTCGGTGCCGGCGCCGTCCTCGACCACCCCGATCTGGCAGGAACCAGACGGGAGGAACTGAGCTACCTGTAAAGGTAGGAGTTAAGAGTTAAGTGGCGGTTTGAAAGTTTGCCGCAACCCCATAAAATAATTGTAGGGAACGGTCTTGACCGTTCCCTACATTTTTGTTTTAATATTCAGACAAAATTTTTGGGTACCTGCAGCCCCAAAAACTCCTAACTCCTACTTTCTAACTCCTAACTTTCCCTCGTCGCTCCCACTGTGCTACCAGGTCCTTGGTCTGAGCTTGCAGGGCTTCGCGGGCGGCGTTCAGGGCCTGGGTGTCCTGGGGGGTCATTTTTTCGGGCTTTTTGTGGCGGGTCAGGCGTTCCAGGTTCTTTTCTGCTTCTTTAATGCGGTTTTTGGTTTCCTTATCCAGCTCCTTGCCCTCTTTACTGCCAAGGGCGGAATTGACGCGGTAGATGGCGGCTTCCGCGGCATTCAGGGCCTCGATGGCGGCTTTGCGCTCCTGATCCTGCCCGGCAAAGGCAGCGGCATCGTCCATGGCGCGGCGGATCTCCTGCTCGCTCAGGTTGGAAGACCCGGTGATGGTAATGCTCTGCTGTTTGCCGGTGCCAAGGTCACGGGCGCTCACCGTCACAATGCCGTTGGCGTCAATATCAAAGGTCACTTCGATCTGCGGCACACCGGCCCAGGCGCGTTTGATGCCCTTGAGGGTAAAGTTGCCGATAAGCTTATTATCCTTGGCGAACTCCCGCTCACCCTGCAGCACCTTGATTTCAACTGTGCTCTGGAACGGCGCGGCGGTGGTAAAGATTTTGGAATACCGGGTGGGAATGGTGGAGTTGCGGTCGATCAGATGGGTTGCCACACCGCCCACCGTCTCAATCGAAAGGGTCAGCGGGGTAACGTCCATCAGCAGCAGGTCCTGCCCGCCGGCAGCCAGGCCTTCGCCGCCAAGGCGTCCGCCCTGCACCGCAGCGCCAAGGGCCACACACTCGTCCGGGTTCAGCGTTTTGGACGGTTCCAGATCGATCATCCGCATGACCTTGGCCTGCACCGCCGGGATGCGGGTGGAACCACCTACCAGCAGCACCTGATCCAGGTCGTTGGCGGCCAGGTGGGCATCCCGCAGGGCGTTGCGCACCGGCAGTGCCGTGCGCTCCACCAGGTCGGCGGTCAGCTCATCAAACTTGGCGCGGGTCAGTTCCGCCTGCAAATGCAGCGGGCCGTTGGGGCCAACGGTGATGAACGGCAGGTTGATTTCAGTATGGGTGGCAGCGGAAAGCTCTTTTTTGGCTTTCTCGGCTTCCTCCCGCACGCGCTGCATGGCAACGGGATCACGGGTCAGGTCTACCTGGTTTTCAGCGGCAAAGTTCCGCACCAGCCAGTCAGCCACACGAGCATCAAAGTCATCGCCGCCCAGATGGTTATCACCGCAGGTGGCCAACACCTGCACAATGCCATCCCCGATCTGGATCAGCGAAACATCGAACGTGCCGCCGCCCAGATCATACACCATCACTTTCTGGGTCTTGCCGTTATCCAGGCCATAGGCCAGGGCGGCCGCAGTAGGTTCGTTGATAATGCGCTTTACATTCAGGCCCGCAATGCGCCCGGCATCTTTGGTAGCCTGGCGCTGGGCATCGTTAAAATAAGCCGGCACGGTGATAACGGCTTCTGTCACCGGTTCACCAAGATAAGCTTCTGCATCCGCTTTCAGCTTTTGCAGGATCATGGCGCTGATCTCCTGCGGGGAGAAGCACTTGCCGTCAATGGGAATGCGCGCATCACTGCCCATTTTGCGCTTAACGCTGGCAATGGTGCGCGGTGCGTTGGTGACAGCCTGGCGTTTGGCCGGATCGCCCACAAGGCGTTCGCCGCTTTTTGCAAAAGCAACGACCGACGGGGTGGTGCGCTGGCCTTCGGCATTTGGGATAACGGTTGGGCGTCCGCCTTCCACCACAGCCACGCAGCTGTTGGTTGTTCCTAAATCAATTCCGATGATTTTACCCATGTTGCTTTTGGTCCTTTCACACAAGCCGGCAACAAATACAGGGGTTCGCCAGCTTTTGTCACACAGGGAGCACCGCTAAGGCGCAAAACTCCGCCTTAGAGTGTAGCTGAAAGCAAAGAAAATGACAATTATTCCGCAAACACAAGCGGGATTTAAGGCAAAAGCCGCAGGAATCCTTTATGGATTCCAAGGTTTTTAACGCAAAATCCAGCTGTGGTTGTAGAAACAGGCTGAATTTTCGACTTTTCAGGTACACCTTATGGTTTGTTAACATTATTGTAGCGCGCAAAGTGCCGGAATGTGTTGCAAAATCGTAAACTCTTATCAGACAATCATCCAAATGTTGGGGTGTATCGTTGACGGACGGGAGCAACGGTGCTATATTCTTTAGTATACTAAAGAGAAGGAGGTTCCCGGACATGCAGGCATTTTCCAGCCATGACATTTTCCAAACGCTGTACCAGCAGATCATGTTGCTGGAATTAAAGCCCGGCTCCACCCTGCGGGAAAACGCATTGTGCGAGCAGTTCGGGGTTTCCCGCACGCCGGTGCGCAGCGTTTTGCAGGAGCTGCGCATTGCCGGGCTGATTGAAGTCACCCCCTACAAATCCACGCGGGTCACCCAGCTGGATTTTGACACCATCAGCCAGCAGATTTACCTGCGCAACGCGGTGGAATCCGCCGTGATGACAGACTTTGCCGCTGCCTGCACCCCCGAACAGCTGGCCCAGCTGAAAACCCGCAACGATGCTTTGCGCCGCCTGGCGGCCCAACCCCACCCGGACCCGCGGATGTTTTATGAGCTGGACAGCCGCCTGCACGAAAGCTGGTTTCTTGCCACCGGCAAAGACCAGCTGTGGCAGCTGATCCAGACTTCGCAGAACAGCTATTCGCGGTTCCGCATGCTGGATCTTGTGGCCGTTGGCAATTTTGGCGATATTGTGGCGGAACATGATGTTCTGCTGGATGCCATTGCCCGCAATGATACCGCCGCTATCCGGGCGCAGTGTTCCCGCCATTTGTACGGCGGCGTAATGCGGCTGGGGGAAGAACTTTCGACCAAATATGCGGATTATTTTGTTTCCGGCACCCACTGGCCGGACCATGCAAAGGAGATGCAACCGTGAGCCGCACTGCTACCGTGACCCGCAAAACGCGGGAAACCAACATTACCGTCACCCTGGACCTGGACGGCAGCGGAAAAGCCGACCTGCACACGGGCATCGGCTTTTTTGACCACATGCTGGACGGCTTTGCCCGCCACGGCCTGTTTGATTTGACATTACACTGTGATGGCGACCTGAACGTGGACTGTCACCACACAATTGAAGACTGCGGCATCGCGCTTGGCACGGCCATCCGTGAGGCCCTTGGCGACAAAGCCGGCATTGTGCGTTACGGCAGCTGCATGCTACCCATGGACGAAACGCTGGCCCTGTGCGCTGTGGACCTTGGCGGACGGCCGTATTTTGTTTATGATGCCAGCTTTGCCGGGCAGAGCTTTCTCAGTGCGCGGAACACCCGGTCGCGCAAAAGTGCCAGTAATTTAAATGCGATAAAGTGGTTGCACGCCTGCTCCGCATACCGCAAAAATCCCCGGAGAAGGGCGAAGACAAGAACGGAAATAAAAACCGTTGTCAGAGTAAAAGGTACTTCAAACCGAAGGGCTGCCAGCACACCGTATCCGCCGAAAATGGTGATAAAGGCGGCGCACAAATGCCCGACGAGCCCCATCAAAACAGCCAGTGACATATAGCCGCTCAGAGGTTTTACCAGCCCGATCAGCCGTGCCATCACAGCAAATCCGCTTCGCTTTTTCATACGCTTGCACGCTCCTTTCCAAATTGCTCTAATGTCTGCTGGGCACTCCACAGCCGTTCATACAGGCCGTGGTGGGCAAGTAATTCCTCATGTGAACCGCTTTCCGCAACGATTCCGTGATCCAGCACATAAATATGGTCGGCGCCCACTACATTGGCAAGCCGGTGGGAAACGAGGATTACCGTTTTGCTTTTTGCCAGTTCATGAATTTCACGCATAATATCGTTTTCGCTCTCCACATCGATGTTGGAGGTGGCTTCATCAAAAATATAGACAGGGCTGTCATGCAAAAGCGCCCTTGCAAGCGCCAGCCGCTGGCACTGCCCGCCCGAAAGATTGGACGCTTTTTCCAAAAGCCGGGTATCCAGCCCCTGTTCCGCTTTTAAAAATTCTGCGAGGTTTACCCGGGAAAGCACTGCCCACAGTTCTTCATCGGAAGCGCCGGGTTTTCCCATAAGCAGGTTCTCCCGCACCGTGCCCTTGAACAGGTAGCTTTGGTGGCTGATATAGGTGATGTTTCGCAGAAGGCTTTCTTCCTGAATGGAGGAAAGGGGCACGCCGCCCACCGAAACGCTTCCGGTATATCCTTTGTTTCTTCCCATCAGGATCGAAGCCAGTGTGGATTTACCGCAGCCGCTTTCTCCCACCAGCGCCGTAAAGCTGCCCTGCGGGAAGGTAAGATCAACGCTATGGAGGATCTCCCGGTCCGGCTCATAGGAGAAGGAGAGACCGGAACAGCGGATGGTGTGTCCCGAAGGAAAGCTTTCGGTGATTTCCGGCTTGGTTTCTTCTAAATCCAGCAGTCGGAAAATCTTGTCGCTGGCCGCCATGCCGTTCATGGCAATATGGAAAAAGGAACCCAGCTGCCGCATGGGAATAAAGAAATCCGCCGCCAGCAGGATAATCAGCAGACATCCCTCAAGAGAAACTCCTCCGCTCTGGTACTGGGTCACCGCCATGATGACGCCCAGTGCCGCACCGCCGTACGCGATCAGGTCCATAATGGTGATGGAGTTTAACTGCATGGTCAGCACCTTCATGGTGATCTTTCGGAATTTTTCCGCCTGCTCGTTCATTTCCTGCTGTTTAAACGCATCCGCCTGATAGATTTTGAGAGTGGTGAGCCCCTGCAAATTTTCAAGGAAAGTGTCGCCCAATTCCGTATACTGTCCCCAGTATTTAGAGAGCAGTTTTTTGGCCCAGGTCTGCACCGCCGCAATGGCTACAGGGATCAGCGGCACGCAGATAAGCAGCACTACCGCCGCCGCGACATTCACAAAACACAGTACGATAAACAGTGTGAGCGGCGCCAGCATGGCATAGAAAAACTGCGGCAGATACGCGCCGAAATAGGTTTCCAGCTGATCGACGCCTTCCACCGCCACCTGCACCACTTCCGAAGTTTTCACCTGTTCGTTGTAGGAGCTTCCCAACCGCAAAAGCTTTTGATAGATCTTCTCACGCAAAGACTTTTTGACTGCTTTGGAGGAGAAGTACCCCATTTTGGCGGCCCCGATGGAGCAGAAAAACCGGACTGCCAACGCCAAAATTACAACGATTCCCGTCACTGTGAAAAGCTGCACCGAGGCCGAACCCCTGAAAAGCTCTGCAAGCATTCGGGAAATACTGAGCATCAGGGCAATGTTCGCCGTAAGGGAGCACCACTGTAGAATTACATTTCCCGCTATGTATTTTTTGCTCTCGGCAACGGTACCGATGAGCCGTTTATTGATCATCATATTTTCGTCCGCCTTTTGTTATTTTTTTCATCACTTTCTTAACGCCTGTACACAGAGCGGCAACCGCTATCACAAGCAGCACTGATGTAAAACCGTAAAAAAGGGATTGCATTGCATTATTCACAGCCGCTTGCCTTCTTTCTGTTTGTCCACCTTCTCAGCGCCTCATAACTTTTCGGACTTACGGCATGTTCCATTTGGCAGGCATCCTCCGCCGCAGTTTTCCCATCCACGCCCAGGTCTTCTAAAAGGGACTGGAAGGTCTGGTGGCGCTCATAAGTTTCTCTGGCAACGGTTTGCCCCTTATCTGTCAGATGCACTTCCCGCGCACCGTCTAAGAAAAGATAGCCTTCTTTTTCCAACTCTTTCAGCGAAACGGAAACTGTGGGACGCGACACATGAAGCTCTGCTGCAATATCCGCACCACGTACGGAGCCGTTTTGCTTTTGCAGCAAATACACGGCTTTCAGATAATCCTCCACCGTTTTTCTTTGTTTCATACGGCTTATGCCTCCTTTCCATGTATTCAGGGTTATCCCTTATACCGGGATAACAAAAGGTTTTCCATCTACCGACTGAATGGTCAGATCAACGCCGTATACCTCTTGGACAAGTTCCTTTGTAATGATTTCCTCCGGTAAACCGTGAGCAATCATCCTGCCATCTTTCATGGCGACAATTTCGTCACTGTAATACAGCGACTGGTTGATATCATGGAGAACCATAACGATGGTAATACCGTACTCCCGGTTCAGCTTCTGAATGAGTTTTAAAATCTGCAGTTGATAACGGACATCCAGATAGGTGGTCGGTTCATCGAGAAACAGTACCTTGGTGTCCTGTGCCAGCGCCATGGCAATCCACACCCGCTGTTTCTGTCCGCCGGAAAGCTCTGTTACCGGTTTATCCTTGTGCTTGCTTGTATGGGTGATCTCCAGCGCCCACTGTATTTTTTCTTCATCTTTTTGCGGATCCGATGAAAGCCCCATGGTATGATAGGGAGTTCGCCCGTAGCTCACAAGCTTTTCGACCGTAAGATCCGGCGGCGCCGTATTGTATTGATGGACAATCGCCGCTTCTCTGGCAAAATCTTTTAAACGCAAATTTGCGATATTTTCCTCTCTCAGAAACACTTCCCCCTGATCGGGCTTTAAGTTTTTCGTCATCAGGTTAAACAATGTGGATTTTCCGCATCCGTTTGCACCGATCAATGTGGTAATTCTCCCCTCGTGAAGAGAAAAGTCCAATCCGTTCAGCACCTGCTGCTTTCCGTAGGAAAAGGAAAGATTTTTTACGGTAAAAATATTACTGGCCATAGTTTAGTCACGCCCAAACTCATGACCATCATGATTGCCAGCAGCACAGCCAAACTTCGCTTAAACCATGACTGTTTTGTTGTTGTCATTGTGTCTACCTCCATTCATTTATAAAAACAATGTTTCGGTTAGCATAATCTAACCGCTTGGTGAAAAATAATGCCGTTTCTACGGCATAATAAAAAATATCGCGCACCAATCCTCCTTTTGCGATGTTCTGGTCAGGAGAACAAGTTAACACGCTTGTTTCCCTGATATAAACGGGCAGAGGCAAAAGGTTATCCGTCTGAGTTAGATTATGCTAACTAATCCCCTAAAAAATTGCTCCTTTCGGAGTTTTTAAGAGGGGGATCGTTGTTGTCATATTGCTTTTGACTCTGCTCTCCTGTTACTCTTCTGTCCGGTCTCAAAGACCAAACAGGGCTGCGAATGATAAAATATACTGCTTTTATAATCCGCATTTTCCTTAAAGCAAATTCAGTATAGCCAGTTACCATTTTGTTGTCAATGGATTTTCTGTTGCAAAACTGCTCCAAACAGCCTGTTGAAGGGTTAAAAAAGCGTCTAAACCCCGATCATGACTGATAAACCAGCATTGTTGCAAAACTGCTCCAAAAAATTTTTCATTTCTTCTGAATCCGCCTGTTTTAATGGATGAACATGGTGAAAACAGCTGTACTCTCCGGCATATGCATATCCCCAACACTGCATTGCATTTTCAGGCATACGCTTCCATGCAGCAGGGTATCCCGGCCTTTTCCCATAGAGATAAACCGCAGTGCCGTTACCGGAAAAAATACATAACGCCCGTCAATGCCGCCGTCACGGAATTCTCCGTCATATAAGTATTGCAGCTTCTGGATGCGTCCTTCCATTTTATTTTTACTGGACATAGACTGAGCGGATACGGTTTTTGCCGCCAGATACACAAGTCCTTCATGATCCTTTACGATGACTTCACACGGATTTTCAAAACCACGGTTTGCCATGGAAAGGTTATTGTGATTTTTGATTTGTTCCCGGTAAATAATGAACGGAAAATAGTAACTGCCATCACTGAGGTAATTACAAATATCCCCGCCATGGAAGTCTCGGCGTCCGGCAAATATTTCTTTGATATGCATCCGGCTTTCCTGTTCAGCCAGCCGATCCATAAATTCATCAGAAAACCTTGCTGCCAATGCTCGAAGGGCATTCTCCTTAATCTGTGCAGGAGGGATATCCTGATACTGCATATATTTTTCTAATACCTTTCTCTGTTTCTGATACTTTTCTGCCAGTTTAACTCCCGGAACCGTCAAAACCGTTTTGCGATTCTCCAGACGTTCTACAATATTCAGCTTTTCCAGCGTATCCAGCGTACGAGTGACCACCCATTTACTCACATTCAGGCTTCTGGCTGAATCCGTTACCGTACGCTTTGACGGTTCCGCCGTCAGGTAATAAAGCAGCAGCTGAATTTGAAACGGCGTTAAGTTTTCTTTTTCCAACATTAAAATTCCCTCCGCTATTGTATTCGTATAAAGTGAAAACACTATAAATTCAAACAAATCATCTTCACCATACAGAACCGGTCAGAAACAGCCATACTGACCTTGGTGGATAGTTTTAAGCCGTTTTTGGGAATATAACGGTAGTAAGGCTCTTCTGTCATATCCATAAGTCCACCGCCAATCTTTCCAGCTAAATTCACTGCTGAATCCACATAAAAGAACATCTGCACATCGGCGTGGCCGACCTGCTTCATGTATTTCTTTTGCATCATAGCCATGCCTTTTTTATTCACAGTATCAAAGACGACTTCTATTTCTCCGAATTGTCTGAGCATACGAAACAGGGAAATAACCTTATCTTCCTCAAAATAGTGAAACAGTCCGCCTGCTGTAACAAGGATAGGGGCGTCGGGCAAATCCGTGCGAACTTGTCTGATCCAATTCTCTGTAAAAGCATCTCCAGCAAGATAGGTCTCACGCTCCGACTGCGGGAGCAGTTCCTTCCGGTAGTCAATGACGTGTGGCAAATCAACGGCATACCAGCGGGTCCTTCCGTTATCGCAGCGGTAATAGGTCGTCTCCAGACCGCAGCCGAGCTGGACAATCACACCGTCCGGTCTGCGCTTTAAAAACGACCGGATGAAACGGTCCATATTAGCAGACCGCACCGCTGAAGCCAGCAGGGTATACTGGCTCTGACTGCCGTTTTCCTGCAGGTCGGACGGCAGCTTTTCTTTTAATTCCAAAGCCTTTTTATCATATATGATCTGCGGGCAATGCTCGCTGGCATAAATCCTGCCCAGCATGGGGACAAAAAGTGTGTCCTCCACAACGCCTAAATGTGACATTCTGTGTCCTCCTTTTTCGAACAGCTTTGTATCAGCCCAACGCCACATCCAATACCATCATCAAAGTGAAACCGACTGCAAACAGAATGGTTCCCACATTGGAGTGCTTTCCGGCCGACATCTCCGGAATCAATTCCTCTACCACCACATAAATCATTGCACCAGCGGCAAAGCTCAGAGCATAGGGCAGTACCGGGACTAAAATTCCTGCCAGAAGGATGGTCAGGAGCGCACCTATCGGTTCTACCGCACCGGACAGCGTTCCATACAGAAATGAGCGGGATTTGGAGAAACCCTCCGCTTTCAGGGGCATGGATATAATAGCGCCTTCAGGGAAGTTCTGAATGGCGATACCCAGAGAAAGAGCCAGCGCCCCCGCCAGCGTGATCCCACTGTCCCCGTAGAGCCACCCGGCATAGACTGCGCCCACTGCCATCCCTTCCGGAATATTGTGCAGTGCTACTGCCAGAGTCAGCATAGTTGTTTTTCCAAGACTGCTTTTGACGCCTTCAGCCTCTGAGCTGCCACGATGCAGATGCGGGATCAGCCGATCCAATCCCAGTAAGAATAAAATACCAAGCCAGAATCCAGCTACAGCAGGGAAGAAGGACCATTGCCCCATGTCTGATGCCTGTTCCATGGCAGGAAGCAGCAGACTCCATATGGAAGCCGCCACCATAACCCCTGCCGCAAAGCCGGTAAGCGCACGCTGAACCAGTTCACTCAAATTGTTCCGCATAAAAAAGACGCAGGCTGCGCCGAGCGTCGTCCCGGCAAAAGGAATCAGCAGCCCCTGCCATAATTCAAAAGGCATGTCTTTTCACCCTCATCTATTTTCTTTTAAACAGGGAAAACCCTTGTCTTTCATAAGGTTCACAACGAATATCCAACACCTTATACCCGAATTCTTCCACAGCATGTTTCAGTAACTGTGTGTCAACGGCGTCTTGTATAAGCAGTTCCGTGATCCCTTTTCTGTGAGAAGAAGTCACTTTCTTAACAGAAAATACTTTTCTGATCGCATCGTTTATATGAGCCTCACACATTCCACAGGACATTCCATCGATTTTCATTGTTACTTTTAGCATTCTTCTATCCCCATGCGGTTAGCACCGGCTAACCAAAATAAAATAAAAATAGTTAGCTAACTCTAACTGATTGATTTTACCATACCATACATCATTTTGTCAAGATACTGTACTAAAGTGTTTCCAGATATAGACAAAGCCACACTCAAAAATAGTAATGTTTTGCGTGCGGCATTTGCCTAACATCTGGTTTATGCCCGCAACAGAAAATCACACTATGCCAGCGTCCAGTTCTGGCTTTCTGTCTGTAATTTTACCATGCGGGTATAGATACCGTCTTGCTGGAGCAGGGTATCCGGATCGCCCTCTTCCGCCACCATACCATCGGAAAGCACGACGATTTTATCCGCACCGGCTACCGTGCGCATCCGGTGTGCGATCACCAGAACAGTTTTGTCTTTGATCAGCCGTGACAGAGCTGTCTGTATCAGCGTTTCATTCTCCACATCCAGAGAGGCTGTAGCTTCGTCAAGAAGGATGATCGGCGCGTTCTTTAAGAAGGCACGGGCAATGGAAATCCGCTGGCGTTCTCCGCCGGAGAGCTCACAACCGTTTTCGCCTATGTTAGTATTCCATTTATCAGGAAGCTTCTCGGCAAATTCATCCACATTGGCAAGCCGTGCCGCAGCCAGAACCTCCTCATCTGTGGCGTCTTTGTTACCGATACGGATATTTTCCAGTATGGTGTTGTCAAACAGGGTAACATCCTGAAACACAATGGAATAAAGAGAAAGCAGCGTTTCCGGATCCACTTTTGAGACATCCATACCGCCTACCGTAATTTTTCCCCGGCTCACATCCCAAAACCGGGCTGCCAGACGGGACACTGTTGTTTTACCGCCGCCGGAGGGACCCACCAGTGCGGTCACTTCCCCCTGTTTGGCAGTAAAGCTGACATCCTTTAATACTGTTTCTCCGGTGTTGTAGGCAAACCCAACATGGTCAAAGGTAATGTCATACCCCTGATTGGAAAGGCTGGTTTTGCCCTGCTGAATGGGATGGTCAAGGATTTCATTCATACGGGCGATATTTGTCCGGGTGGAAATTACCGCCGCCAGATTCTGCAGCGCACCCTGCAAGGGATCATAGAGCCGGGAAACCACCAGCAGGAACAGGAAGAAGGTCAAAATATCCAAACTACCCTGCATCAGCAAAACGGAGCCTGCAAGCGCAACCGTGGCAATCCCAAGCTTTAACACAAGGGATGCGGATACTACAAATGCCGCCAAACCGAACTCATTGAGAATGGAGCGGTGTTCCACCGCGCGGATCTTCTTTTCCAACCCTTTGAGGTATTCTTTTTCAGCGTTGTTGGCTTTCAGATCCTGCACCGTTTCAATACACTCCTGAATTCCATCCGCGCAGGCCATTTTCGCATCCATGGATTTCTGATTAAACCCTTCCTGTACCTTTGCAGAAAAACCTACAATGGCAAACGCCACCGGCATCACCCAAAGAGCCGCCAGCGCCATACGCCAATCGTAGAAGAACAGGCTGACGGCAATCAAGACCGTAGAGATGATGGATCCGGCAAGCTCCGGGATAAAGTGGGAAAAGCTCTGCTCTAAAAAGGTGCAGTCCGCCATAATGGTGCTGGTAAGATCCGCAAGGTCTTTCTTTCCGAAGAAGGACAGGGGGATTTTCCGCAGCCGCTCCGCCAACGTAATACGGCGCACGCCGCTTTCCGTATAGGTGGCAAAATAGGTGGCGTTATACTGGAAGTAGGTTGTCAGCAAGATCAATCCCACACAGAGAATACAGCCGACAATGTAGAAGGGAAGCCGGCTTTCCGGAACCCCGCCGTTCATCAGATCGCTCACCATGCAGTACAGCAATCCCACCGGGAACATGAAAGAGATATTTTGCAGGACGCAGGCAAAACAGCCCTTAATTAAATCCTTTGCGCCCTGTTCGGACAAGGCATATCGTTTTTGCAGACGTCTGATCATCTTACTGTACCTCCTTTTGTACCTTCCACTGAATGGAAGTCTGATAGTTCTGCCACATCCGGGCGAACAGACCGCCTCTTTCCATCAGCTCACGGCTGGAACCGCTCTCTGCGATCTGCCCGTCTTTTACAACGTAAATCCGATCTGCACCGGCCACCGTGGAAAGCCTGTGGGCAATCATAATGACCGTTTTGCCCTGAGACAGTTTGGAAAAAGCCGCCTGTACTCTGGTTTCATTGTCGGGATCCGCAAAAGCTGTGGCTTCATCCAGAATAATGATGGGGGTATTTTTCAGCATCACGCGGGCAATAGCAATCCGCTGCTGCTCGCCGCCGGAAAGATAGACCCCCTTGGTGCCGATCACCGTATCCATACCATCCGGCAGTTTTTCAAGGATATCGTCGCACTGGGCATTTTTTAAGGCAGCCATGACTTCCTCCCGGGTGGCTTCCGGTTTACCCAGACGCACATTCTCAAAGATGGAAGCTTTGATCAGCCGGCTGTTCTGGAACACAAAGGAAACCGTGTTCATCAGTTCTTCTTTCGGAATATCACGGACGTCTACGCCGCCCACCCTTACAGTACCGCTTTGAGGATCGAAGAAGCGGGAGATCAGATTTGCCAGCGTGGTTTTTCCGCCGCCGGACGGTCCCACAAAAGCGACTGTCTGCCCGGCAGGAATAGAAATAGATATGCCATTCAAAACATCCTTTTCTCCGTTATAGCTGAAATGTACCTGTTCAAGCTCTACAGAGCCGTCTTTCGGATGCATGGGATGAGCTGTTTCTTTCAGCGGCTCCAAATTCAGAACGCTGTCAATCCGCTGTAAAGCATCGTCCACGATCATAGCGTTTTCGCTCTGGAACATAATACGTGTGAGTGTCACGGAAATGATCGGCGTAATGATGATATAGAATACCAGATTGAGCAAAAATTCTGTCGTGACCTGATCCTGCGTAAACAGCAAGGCTCCTGCGATCAAAAAGACAAACACACCGTTAATGGCCGCGGTATAGAACATCATAGGCGTGC
>OGOJ01001981.1_pt1 | contig 13760 bp, 8 predicted proteins | sample 1552601 | NCBI WGS metagenome assembly OGOJ01 (sample SAMEA2580184, study PRJEB22360) | human gut metagenome | biome: human gut; feature: human-associated habitat; material: faeces | place: Denmark | collected 2008/2010
TACAATACTTAATGACAACGCCATCGCGTTCATCGAATATTTGCCATGAACGTGCATCGGAAAGGGGAACGATGAGCAACGACGATCTGACGCATGAGAATTTTGATTTTCGTGGATTCGACGTGCCGGATCTCAAAGCGGTGACGCTGGGCGAAGGGAAACTCCCCGCCGCCGACCTCTCGGCGATCGCTTCGCGGTTGAAGGCGGGCGCGGTGCTCGATTTCGCCGAGGCGACCTATGAAGCCGCGGAGTTCCCGACGGTCTTCTCGCGCAAGACGACGCTGCGGGAGATTTCGCTGCCCTGCAATATCCTGACGATGCCCTCGACGGGCACCTATGCGACAGCGTTCTACGGTTGTACGGGATTGGAGACGGTCGCATTGCCCGACGGGTTGACCGAGATCGCGGCGCGGGCGTTCTCGGGCTGCTCGAAACTTGTGTCCGTCCGGTTGCCTTCCACGCTGACTTCGATCGGCGAGTATGCGTTCTATGACTGCAAGGCGCTGGCCGACGTCGTCGTGCCCGAAAAGATCACGACGCTTTCGCGCAGCCTCTTCGCCGGATGTACGGGTTTGAAGAGCGTGACGATTCCCGCCGGAGTGAAGACGATCGATTCGGGGGCTTTCAACAAATGTTCGTCATTGGAGAGTATCGAACTGCCCGAAGGGCTGACCACGCTCGGTTCGCAGGCTTTCATGAATTGCTCGGCGCTCAAATCCGTCCGTATTCCCGACGGAGTGACCGCTATCCCCAATGAGACGTTCGCCTATTGCAGCGTACTCGAAACGGTCGAACTTCCCTCGGCCTTGAAGACGATCGGCAATATGGGATTCTACAAAAACAACGCATTGCGGAGCATCTCCTTTCCGGAGACGTTGGAGACGATCGGCACCAACTCGTTCGATGAATGTCATTCGCTGGCCGATGTGACGATCGATATTCCGGTTGTTACCGATTATTCGTTCCGGGATTGCGGCTGTACGACGATCGTTCTGGGCGAGAAGGTGACCGAAGTCGGACGGAATGCTTTTTACGGCTATTCCGATGAGAGCGGAAACGTGAAGAGCATCACCTGCCGTGCGCAGACGCCGCCGGAGCTGGGGCAGACGCCGTTCGACGGCATCGGCAAAAATGTCGAGGGAAAGAAATACCTCTATGTTCCGGCGGCCTCTTACGAGGCTTATGAGAAAGAGTGGGCGTCCGTGATCGGTCAGGGATACACCCTCGAAGACATCAGCGATCAGGAGCTGACCGACGGTGTCTGGTACCGCGTTTCGCGCGAGGAGAAGTGGACGACGACGATGCCCGACACCTTCTCGGCGCTCTATGTCCGCACCGTGGGCGAGCAGACGATCTCGGCCGAGGCGTTGCAGTCCGTCGTCGCCAGACTCGCGGCGCAGTCGGCGCCCGCGACGCTCGATTTCAGCACGGCCGACTATGTTTCCGCCGAATTCCCTGCCTTGCTGGCCGGTAATGAGAAGCTGGGCGGAATCCGTCTCTTCGAAAATACGACGTCGATCGCCGACGGGGCTTTCAAAGGGTGTACGGCGCTGACCAGGGCGGTCGTTCCGTCGGGCGTCGCCGCAGTCGGGCCGAGTACGTTCGAAGGGTGCTCCGCTCTGGCGGAGGTCACGCTGCCTTCGTCCGTCGCATCGATCGCCGACAAGGCGTTCAGCGGTTGTGCTGCGCTGTCGGAGATCGCGCTGGGCAATGTGAAGAGCATTGGCGACGAAGCTTTCGCCGCCAGCGGATTGACCGAGGTGTCGCTCGGAGGTACGACGCTCGGTGCGAAGGCGTTCCGCGACTGTCCGGCGCTGGCTGAGGTCGAACTCGGTTCGATCGGCACCGTTCCCGCCGAGAGCTTCAAGGGGTGCACGTCGCTGACGTCGCTGACGGTTCCCGCTTCGGTGACCGCCGTCGATGCGGGTGCGTTCGAGGGGTGTTCGAAGCTCGCCGACCTTTCGCTGGGCAGCGGCGTGACGACCGTAGGCGACAGGGCGTTCGCCGACTGCGGCCTGACGGCGCTGGTGCTGCCCGACAATGTGACGGAGCTCGGCAGCGAGGTCTTTGCGGGTAATCCGACTCTTGCCTCCGTCAAGTTCGGAGCCGGCATTACGGCCGTCAGCGACGGAGCATTCGCAGGGAACGACGTCATCGAACGGCTGACGATTCCCAAGACGGTCGAGGCGATCGGCGCCGGTGCGTTCGCCGGTTGGTCGAAGCTCAACACGCTGACCGTTTCGGGCGACGCGCTCGCTTCGATCGGCAGCGAGGCTTTCGAGAATGCCGTGCTTTTGGCCGACATCTACTGCGAGCCGACGACGGCTCCGACGGTCGCGGCCGACAGTTTTGCGGGGGCGGGCGCTTCGGTTCAGGGCGCCAGGACCGTCCACGTCCCGTCGGTCGACGCCTATTCGGCGTGGACTGCGGCGTGCAGCGGTTATACGTTCGCCGCGTTGGGCGACGACTACCTGAGCGAAGGCGTCTACTACCGTGTTTCGGCCGGCGACAAGTGGTCTGCGGAACTTCCGGCATCCTTCTCGACGCTCTTCGTCAAGACGGCAGGGGACAATACGGCGATGAGCGCATCGCAGCTGAGTGCGGTGGCCGCCGCCGTCAAGGGACTGTCCGCCGCGGCGACCGTCGATCTGAGCGAAGCCGTCTACGAGAGCGCGACTTTTCCCGCCGTATTCAGGGACAACAAAAATCTGTCGGACATCGTGCTGCCGAAGAATATTACCGCCGTGGCGAAGCATGTTTTCAGCGGATCGGGTCTGATCAGGGCGCACGTTTCGGCGGCTGTCACCTACGACGTCAATACCTATGCGTCGTGCGCTTCGCTCGCGAGCGTCACGTTCGACGAATATGTGCCGAAGATCACTGACGCGATGTTCCAGGGCTGTCCGCTGACGCAGGTCGTGCTGCCCGCCGAGGTCACGACGATCGGCTCGAACGCCTTCAACGGTTGCAAGTCGCTGGCGAAGGTCTCCTTCGGCACCAAACTGAAAACGATCGGTTCCGCAGCGTTCAGTGGGTGTTCGGCGCTGACGGCGCTGATCTTCCCTGATGCGACGGAATCCATCGGACAGAATGCCTTTGCCGATTGTTACAATCTGCGGAGCGTTTCGTTCGGCCGCGGCATGAAGGAGATCGGAACTTACAGTTTTACCGGATACGACTGGACGGGAACGGGTCAGGGCGGTTGCCCGCTGCTGGGCGAGATCATCTGCCGTGCGGCCACTCCGCCGACGCTGGAGGAGTCTTATGGTTCCGGACCGTTCGGCGGATCGTACGAGATCGTCGCCGGCAGCAAGGCGGAGACCCGCGTCATCCATCTGCCCGAGAGCGACGACCCGTCGCTGAGTACGGGCGGCGGCTATGTGAATTCGGGCTGGGTGCAGCTGACCATGGCTCCCTATAACTTTACGTTCGTCTACGACGTGGAACCGACCGGCACGTGGAAATAGATCCGGCGGAAGTCAACTCTCTGCGGGAGAGACGTCGGAGCCGGAAATCGGGCTCCGGCGTTCCCCCGTATTTCAAACGCATACGATATGAAACGTTATTTACCTTTTTTGTGCGGATTGCTGCTGGCGGCCTGTTCCTCGGAGTTCGAAGAGGAAGCAGGGGCGGTTCGGGGCGGACGCGCTGTCGCATTGACCGGTGTGTCCGGTTCTTCCACGCGAACGTCGGCGGGCGCCGTCGACGGCGCGGCGATTCCGTTTCTGTGGAGCGCCGACGACCGGATATGGGTCAACGGCGTGCAGAGCTCCGAAGCGGGAACCGCAGGCGCTGCGGCGAGCTTCGGATTTTCCGAACTGACGGGCGAAGCTCCCTACGAAGTCTACTACAATATGACGGGCGAGGGGGCGCGGGCCGTCGTCCCTTCCCGCCAGAATCAGGCGGCGGCCGGTGAATTGCAGCTGGGCGCCAACGGCGATTTCGGTTATGCGACTACCGATGCGGGCGGACATTTCACGCTGTCGCACGCTACCTCCTACATCTGGTTCGATCCGTGGTCGCAGGAGGTGGACGCACGGCTGGTTTCGGTCTCGCTGGCGACCGCCGACCGGACGATCGCGCTCTGCGGCACGCGCACGTTCGACGGCGGCGGATTCGGTGCCGCGACCGGCGGGGAATATGCCGTTACGCTGTCGTTCGGCGCGGAGGGCGTCGCGCTGCCTGCGTCCGGCGGCGATACGCGGGTGTTCGCCGCGGCGGTGGTCTATCCGGTGGATTGCAGCGCGACGGAGGTGCATGTGACCTATACGTTCGCGGACGGCAGCGTCTACACCGAAACCCGCCCCGGCCGGAAGTTGGAGGCAGGCGCGACCTACCGCCTGACCTCCGAGATCACGAAACGTGCCGGCGGCGCGTTGGAGATCGAGGCGGGAGAGGCGGACGACGAGCCCGTGTGTCTGAAATACGGCGGGTCGGAGGTACGCTCCCTGACGGCCGAAGGGTGGATTCCGCAGGTGCGGACGACCGCTCCGGCACGGTGGACGGCCGATCTGGATATCGCCCGCCGCACGCTGCGTGTCGCACCGCCCGCGGAGTATCTCGAAGGGCAGGACTTGGAGAACACGCTGCGCATCGAATCGGACGGCGAACCGCTCTTCTCGCAGGACTATTACGTGCTCGATTTCACCCATCCCGAAGGGACGTTCGTGCTCATGGAGGGCAACATGACGACCGAAAACGGTTCGATCGTCTATTTCGACCAGCACATGCGCTGCCACGAACGGGTCTACGAGGAGGTCAACGACAACGAGATCGGCAACGTGTTGCAGGACATGTACATGATCGGCGGACGCATCTATTTCATCACGCAGAACGGCCGGACGAGCAGCACGGGAACGACCTTAAACGGCGACGGCCGCTTCGTGATCTGCGACGCGCACACGATGAAGCGGATCCTTGCGCGCGACATGCCGTTCTATGCGCAGGTCGCTTCATCGTCGGGTGTCAAACCGACGCTCTGTTGGCCGCAGCACATCGTTGCGGTAAGTCCCGAAAAGGGGTATATCCAGTATTCGACGTCGGACATGGAGTCGCATTCGGGCATCCGTACCGTCAACCTGGTTTCGGGCGTGATCGCCACGACCGATATTCCGGATACCTACGGTGTCTTCACCAAGACCGGCGCCACGAAGGCGCGCATGACCGTTTCGCGCGGGAAGGTCTTCGCCGGACGCGGCAATTCGGTGATCGTCATCGACTCTGCGACCGATCGGGTAGTCAGGGAGCACACCTATCCCGACCGGCAGGTCAAGGACCTGGCCAAGGGAGCCGACGGGAAGATCTACGCCGTCTTCACCGGCGAGTTCGAGATCGACGGCGACTTGGGCTACTACGGCAACGTCGTCTGGAAATCGCCCGCGATGATCGTGGCGTTCGACGCCGAAGGAGAGGTCGTCTCGGAGCAGACGCTGCCCGAGACGGTGAAGCTGCGCACCGGCACGGCTTCGCCGAACGTCCAGCTCTGCGCCAGCTTCCGGCAGCCGTGGCTCTACTTCGTCGGCAAGAGCGATTTCAGTGCGACCGAGGCGATGCGTTACAATTACGAAACGGGGCAGGTCGACTGGGACTACATCACGGCCGACATCGACGGCAACCACGAGGGCGGTTCGCTCATCTACGGCTACATGGGCGTGCACCCCACGACCGAGCAGCTGTGGGTGGGGAAATCCTCCTATACGAACAGCCGGATCCACCTCTACGACGTTTCGCGCAGCGATGCGGTGGAGTACGGCAGCTATTATCAGAAAAAGGCGAGTCCGGCGGGCGTCGATTTCGCCTACCGCTTCACGGAGGAGTGGATCAACCGATAGGGATATGAGTTTTATGAAGTTCAAGCGATGGTTCGCAATCCTTGCATGTGCGGCGTTCGGCGGCGCATGTATGGATTATGGGCCTTACGAAGTGGAGGATTTCGGGATTACCGGATCGGGGTTGTTCATCACCAACGAGGGCAACTTCATGTACGGCAACGCGTCGCTCTCCTACTACGATCCGGAGAAGAAACAGGTCGAGAACGAGATCTTCTTCCGCGCCAACGGCTTCAAACTGGGCGATGTGGCGCAATCGATGGTCATCCGCGACGGCATCGGCTGGATCGTGGTCAATAATTCGGGCGTGATCTACGCGATCGACATCGACACCTTCAAGGAGGTGGGGCGTATCGAGGGCTTCACTTCGCCGCGCTACATCCACTTCCTGAGCGACGAAAAGGCCTATGTCACCCAGATCTGGGATCCGCGCATCTATATCGTCAACCCCCGGACTTACGAGATCACGGGGTATATCCAGACGGACATGGATTTCGAGACGGGTTCGACCGAGCAGATGGTGCAGTACGACAAGTATGTCTTCACCAACTGCTGGTCTTACCAGAACCGGATTCTGGTGATCGACACCGAGACCGATACCGTTTGCGACGAGATCACGGTGGGCATCCAGCCCACGTCGCTGGTCATGGACAAGTACAACAAGATCTGGACGGTGACCGACGGCGGTTACGAGGGGTCGCCCTACGGTCACGAGGCGCCGTCGCTCTACTGCATCGACGCCGCGACGCGGAAGGTCGAGAAGCAGTTCAAGTTCAAGTTCGGCGACTGGCCCTCGGAGGTGCAGCTCAACGGTACGCGCGACACGCTCTACTTCATCAACAAGGCGATCTGGCGGCTGCCCGTCACGGCGACGAACTTTCCGGTGAAACCCTTCGTGCCCTATCAGAATACGCTCTATTACGGCTTGACGGTCAATCCGTTCAATTCGGAGGTCTACGTGGCCGACGCGATCGACTACGTGCAGGACGGGGTCATCCTGCGCTATTCGCCCGAAGGCGAACTGCTCGATGAATTTTATGTGGGGATTATCCCCGGCGCCTTCTGTTGGCGTTGAAAACCGATAAACCATGAACAGAATACGTTTCAGTTGTTTTGCGCTCCTTGCCGCGGCGGCCGTCGCCTGCAACAAGGACGACATCATCATGCGCGAGGAGGCGCAGGCTCCGGTCATCGCCTTCGATGTCAATACAGGCGTCTACACCGCCAAGGTGGGGCGGGAGTTTACCATCGCCCCGACTTATGAGTACGTCGACCGTGCGGTCTATGCGTGGAAGCTGGAGAAGACGGGCCGGATCATCTCGACCGAACCCGTGCTGACCTACGTCATCGACGAGGTGGAGGGCGAGGAGAAGGAGGATTATTACATCGAGTTGGAGGTGACCACGCCCCAGGGGACGACGCGCGAACAGACGCGCGTGGAGGTTTACCGAATCCTGCCGCCCGTGATCGTCCTCTCCGAAGGGGCGGAGGTCGTGCGGGGGCATGTCTACGAGATCTCGCCGGACGTGCGGTGGGGCGAGAAGGCGACCTACCGCTGGACGATGCGTCGTCCGGGGGCTGCCGAGGCGGAGGAGGTCGGGCGCGAGCAGACTTACGAGTTCTGCGAACAGGCGTTGGGCGAATACGAACTCCGCCTGCGGGCCGAGAACGAGGACGGGGCCGACGAGAAGAGCATCCGCGTGGAGGTGACCGAGGCACTTCCGGTCTCGGTGACGGTGCCGCCGATCGGACGGCTTTACGACGGGCTGACACGTACCGTGCCGCTCGGGCGGTCGATCACGCTGCGTCCCTCGATTTGGAACGGCCGGAATCCCCGTTACAGCTGGACGGTCGACGGCGAGGAGATCTCGACGGAACTCGCCTGCACCTATACGCCGTCCGGCAAAGGAGTGAAGAAGCTGCTTTTCACGGTGACGGACAGCTCGGACGAACCTGCGGCGGCGGTGGCGAAAGGGGTGAGGTCGACCGGCGAGGTGCGAGCGACGGTGGAGTACAGCGTCGAGTGCTGCGACGAAGAGGGGGCTTTCCGACGTCCGGCCACGCCGTCCAGCGAAGCGTCGTGGACGAAGGTCTACGAATATACGCCTGCGCCCGGCCAATTCATCAATGAACTTGTTTCGGGAGGGTTCACCGGTGCGGAGACCACGCCCGAAGCGGCCGTCGCCTATGCCGAAGAACGGCTGCGCAAGGGGACGTGGGTATCGCTCGGCGGCTGGGGCGGCTACATCGTCGTCGGGTTCGACCACAGCATCGACAATTCGTCGGAGGGTTATCGCGGCGGCTACAATTTCTCGATTACGGGCAACGCCTTCGAAGGATCGTCCGAACCGGGCATCGTCTGGGTGATGCAGGATACCAACGGCAATACGCTGCCCGACGACGAGTGGTACGAACTCAAAGGTTCGGAGTTCGGCAAGGAGGAGACTCTTCGGGACTATGCGGTCACTTACTACCGCCCGACCTATTCGGGTGCTTCGGTGCAGTGGCGCGACAATCGCGGCGTCAGCGGCAAGATCGACTATCTGAAAGCGTACCACGACCAGCCCAGCTACTACCCCAACTGGATCGATGCCGAGAGTTACGTCCTCTACGGAACCTGCCTCGAAAGCCGCACCTACGACCAGTCGGGCAACGGCTCCTACTGGGTCAACGACTCCTACGATTGGGGGTATGCCGACAACTTCGGCGAAGACCGGCTTTCGGACGACGAAAATGCGGGGGCGGGGGCCGTGAAGACCTATTTCAAGATCGAGAACGCCGTCGACGGGAACGGCGAGCCGGCGAACCTCGCCTACATCGACTTCGTCAAGGTGCAGACCGGCGTCAACGCCAAGGCCGGCTGGCTGGGCGAGAACTCCACGGAGGTATTCGGTTTCACGGACGAGAATCTCAATCAGGGCAAATAACGGACGATTATGAAGAGATTATGGATATGCGGCTGCTTCGCCTTGCTGTGCGGGGCCTGCGACGACAAGACGGCGGACGAGCCGGTGTGGAACGGCGACAACTACGTCACGGCCTTTTCGCTGACGGTGGGGGAGGCGACCTACGAGGCGGTCGTCCACGACGGGCGAATCACTGTCGACGTTCCCTACGACGCATCGCTCGACGAGGCGGAGGTGCATTACGAATTGTGCGAACATGCGTCGATCCATCCCGATCCGGCGACGATTAGGGACTGGTCGCAGGAGTGGCAGTTTCTGGTCAGCTCCTACGGCCAGAGCGACCGCACGTATATTTACACGGTCAATCGTACCGACGTTGCGACCGGGGGAAGCCTGACGCTGCGCACGCAGGCCGAGGTGGATGCCTTCGCCGCGAGCCGGATCAATGTCGTCGAAGGCAACCTCACGATCGGCGTCGAGGGCGGCGAGGCGATCGTGAATCTGGACGGCCTGGCCGGTCTGGTCTCGGTGCGCTGCGACCTGACGGTCACGAACGCCTATCGGGGCGAGGATCTGGCGGGACTGGCCGGATTGCGCCGGTGCGAGTCGCTGTGCATCGGCAGTGCGGGGGCGCCGAATGAGACATTGAAGCGGATCGAACTGCCTGCCCTGCGCGAGGTGGCGGGCGATCTGCAACTCTGCGGTACGGCGGTGCGGTCGGTCGTTTTCGCGGCGTTGCAGCGCGTCGACGGGGCCTTCGCGGTCGGTTCGGACGCGCTCGTCGAGATCGTGGCCGACGAATTGGAGTCGGTCGGCGGCGACATGCGGCTCGCGGGGTCGACGGGCAACGCGGCCAAGGCGCCGTGCGAGCAGATGTATTTTCCCGAATTGCAGCGTGTCGGCGGGGAACTGTCCGTGGCACGCTTCGGCAAGCTGGGACAGCTCGCGACGACCTTCGGTGCGCTGGTTTCGGTCGGTTCGATCGCCTACGAGGAGCTTGCGCTGACCGCTTCGTGTGAGTTTCCGCTGATCGAAACCGTCGGGGCGGTCGCGCTGACCGACTGTCCTGCGCTCCGGACGATCTCGCTGCCTCGGCTTGCCGCGGCCGGGTCGTTCTCCGTCGAGGGATGTCCGGCCGTCGAAACGGTCGACCTGCCGCTTGTCGAACGGTTCGAGGGCGACGTGCGGCTGGCTTCGCTGCCCGCCGTCACCGATTTCGGCGCCTTGCTGCCGCGTCTCACGGCCATCGGCGGCGGCCCCACCCCCGCCGAACTGCCCGGCCTGCAGGCGGCCAGCTATACGCCCTGCCGGGCCTCGCCGGGGTATTCGATCTCTCGGAATACGCCTTTTCGGAGCACAGCGCCGTCACGCTGCGGTTCGTTTCGACACCGAAGCTGACGGAGCTGCGCGGCGGCGGATTCGCCGGATCGCTGTCGCTCGATGCGGCGGCGCTTGCACCGCAGCCGGAGACGATGCCCTTCGCGCTGTCGGGCTTCGAGCGGCTCGACGTCCTGCATGTTGTCGGGTTCAAGGGTCTCTCCGCGCTTTCGCTCCCCGTGGCCGCCTGCACCGATCTGCTGATCGAAAACTGCGGGACGCAGCGGGCCTTCGCGCTCTCGCTGCCGGCGCTCGAAGAGGTGCGGGGTACGCTGCTCTGCAAGAACTGCGGCAAGACCGGAGCCGCCAACTCGGCGTCGTTCCCGCGACTGCGGAACATCGGGCGGCAGTTGGCGTTCTATGTCAACGTGTCGTCGTTCGCTTCGCTCGCGTTTCCGGAATTGGAGCGTGTGGGCGATGGCCTCGGCGTTTCGGACGATGCGTCGAGCGATTACGCTTTCTATACGATGCCCAGCGGCTGTACGGGAGCGTTCGTGCTGCCGAAGCTGAAAGAGGTGCGGGGCAACATGCTGCTCTCGACGTGGAATGCCTCCACCGATCGGGTCGCCGCGTTCCGCTTCCCCGCGCTGGAAACGGTGACGGGCGAACTCTTCGTCGGACATGCCAGCTACAAGAACCGGACGGTGACTGCACTCGACTTCTCCGCCCTGCGACAGGTCGGATCGGTCTATGTCGGCAACCTTTCGTCGGCGACTGACTTTTCGACCTTCGCAGGAGCGCTGCCGTCGCTCTCGGACGCGACGTGGCGGGTGGAGAATTGCGGCGAGAATCCCACGTATGAACAGATGCTCGGCGGCCAGACCGGAAGACCATGAAGCATATCCTGACGATTATCCTCTGCGCTGCCTCCTGCCTCTGTTACGGGCAGGAGCGGCGGCAGACCGAATCCCGCGAGGGGTGGTGGAACGACAATCCCTCGTTCGTGGTGCCGATCCGCGAGATCGGTGTGACGGCACGCCGTCCGATGAAGGAGATCGGCGTGCAGAAAACCCGGCTCGACACGCTCGTGCTCCATGAGAACATCGCCCTGTCGATGGCCGACGTGCTGACTTTCAACACTTCGATCTTCGTCAAGCAGTACGGCCGGGCCACGCTCTCGACGGTGGCGTTCCGCGGTACGTCGCCGTCGCACACGCAGGTGACGTGGAACGGGATGCGCATCAATTCGCCGATGCTGGGCATGACCGACTTTTCGATGATTCCCTCCTACTTCATCGACGACGCCTCGCTGCTGCACGGCACCTCGTCGGTCAACGAGACGGGCGGCGGCCTGGGAGGTGCGGTCAAGCTCTCGACGCGGCCGGCCGACCGGCGGGGATTCGGATTGCAGTACGTCCAGGGCGTCGGGTCGTTCTCGACCTTCGACGAGTTCCTGCGCCTGACCTACGGCGGCGACCGCTGGCAGAGTTCGACGCGCGTGGTCTATTCCTCGTCGCCGAACGATTTCAGGTACAGAAACTACAACAAGAAACTGAACGTCTACGACGACGATCGCAATATCGTCGATTCCTACTATCCCGTCGAACGCAACAAGAGCGGCGCCTACCACGATCTGCACCTGTTGCAGGAACTTTACTGCAATTCCGGCGACGGCAACCGTTTCGGATTGCAGGCGTGGTACGTCCATTCGTCGCGCGGCGTCCCGATGCTGTCGGTCGACCACAAGGAGGACGACGACTACTCCAACGTGCAGCGCGAGCAGACGCTGCGCGGCATCTTGCAGTGGGATCATCTCCGCGAGAATTGGAAGGTGGGAGCCAAGGCGGGGTATATCCATACGTGGATGGCCTACGATTTCGAGAAGTCGCTCGGCAACGGCAACATGGCGCAGATGATCCGCTCGCGCAGCCGGATCGATACGTTTTTCGGCCAGGTCGAGGGCGAATATTCCGTCGGCGACAAGTGGCTCTTTACGGCCGACCTTTCGGTGCACCAGCATCTGGTCGAAAGCGTCGACAAGAACGTCCTGCCGATGAAAGATCCGCAGCAGCTCGGCGGCAACCGCAAGAAGGTGCAGGTCGGCTACGATCAGGGGCGCGTCGAGCTGTCGGGTTACGTTTCGGCCAAGTACCAGCCGACGGACCGGCTGGGGCTGTCGCTGGCGCTGCGCGAGGAGATGTTCGGCGACGACTGGACGCCGGTCATCCCCGCCTTCTTCGCCGATTACGTGCTTTCGCACCGCGGCAGGGTGGTGGCCAAAGCTTCCGTGTCGCGTAACTTCCGTTTCCCGACGCTCAACGACCTCTATTTCCTGCCGGGCGGCAATCCCGACCTGAAAAAGGAGCACGGTATCAGTTACGACGGCGGCGTTTCGTTCGCCGTGGGGCGCGGAGGCTCCTACTCGCTGCACGGCGAGGCGACATGGTTCGACTCCTACATCGACGACTGGATCGTCTGGCTGCCCACCTTCAAGGGATTCTGGACTCCGAAGAACATCAAGGAGGTACACGCCTACGGCGTCGAGTTGAAGGCGGGGGTCGACTGGCAGCCGGCGCCCGACTGGCAGTTGAACGCCGACGGCAATTTCTCGTGGACGCCCTCGATCAACAACGGCGATCCGGTCGACTGGTACGACAAGGCGATCGGCAAGCAACTGGTCTACATCCCCGAATATTCGGCTTCGGTGACCGGACGGTTGACTTACAGGTCGTGGAGGTTCATTTACAAGTGGTGTTATTACAGCGAACGCTTCACCACATCGGACAACAGCATGAAGACGAAGATCGGCCGCGTGAAACCCTATTTCATGAGTGACGTTTCGCTCGAAAAGGCCTTTTCGCTGCGATGGGCCGACTTCACGGTCAAGGGGGTGGTCAACAATCTCTTCAACGAGGAGTACGAATCGGTGCTTTCGCGTCCGATGCCGCGCCTGAATTACGAACTCTTCCTCGACATCCGGCCGCGCTGGGGCAGGAGAAGGTAGAAGAGGCGTCGCGGGAACGGCCGGTCTGTTTTCGGGATTGGGCAGGGGTGCGAATCCTGCGGGACGGCTCCGTATGCCGCGGGCGGGCGCTCCGGCGCGGTTTTCGTCCGGATATGCCGGAAGTAGGGGGGCGGTGCGGTCGCCGGACCGGATGCGGCGGGTTGTTTTCACCGCGGCGGACGGCCTTCCCCGCGTCGAAACACGGGGTGCGGGGCGCGGCGGACAAAGAATTCTTTCAGAGCCCTTCGTGGGCGCAGACGCGTCCCAGCTGCGTTTCGATGATGCGCGCGAGTTCGTATTCGGGCGTCTGGTCGCTGACGGCGTTGTTGACGGCGCCGCCGGTGGCGGGGCCGAGCGGGAAGAGCTTGTCGGTGCGCGTGGCGTAGAGTACCGCATTGAAATCCCCCATCGGCGTCTCGGTCGACGCCTCGGTCGGTGCGGACGGCCGCGATCTGTTCGTCGTGTTGCGCCATGCGTTCGATGAAGGCGAGCAACTCCTCCTCGTTCTCCAATCGGGGTTGCAGCCAGAACCGGTTTTCTTCTTCCGTTCCGGTCTCGAACGGGCGGCACAAGGCGAAGCCGTAGTGCATGGCCGTGCGTTGTGCCAGTTCCTCTGAAATTCCGTACAAAACGATATTCATAACTTTACGTTTTAGAGGTTTGTCTTCAAAAATTCACCGGTCGCTTCGATCCGCTGCGGCGCTC
>OGOJ01001986.1_pt1 | contig 13717 bp, 10 predicted proteins | sample 1552601 | NCBI WGS metagenome assembly OGOJ01 (sample SAMEA2580184, study PRJEB22360) | human gut metagenome | biome: human gut; feature: human-associated habitat; material: faeces | place: Denmark | collected 2008/2010
TTATCTTAGCGCCAACTTCCTTGACAACTGCGTCAAGCTCGCCCTTAACAACTCTGCTGCCAACTGCAACTATCTCAGTATCAATTCCCTGTGCCTCTAATTCCTTAGCAACGACAGAAAGTGCTGTATATGTACAGCCTGCATCTCTTCTGCTGCCATTAACTAATACAACCTTCATGTTATAACACCTCCAAATTATTAATTAAACATTAATCTCTGCCTTCATGCCAAGCTCTTCCTTGTTAGAATCAAGAATAGGCTTGATAACATTAGCAAGATACTCGTCAACCTGTTCCTTAGAACGGCCAACATACTTCATAGGATCAAGCTTTGACTGTAACTCTTCAAGAGTAACACCGAACATTGGCTCTGCTGCAATAAGCTCAAGAAGGTTATTATCAAGACCTTCCTGCTTAACTCTCTTTCCTGCTATCATAGAAAGCTCTCTGATCTTCTCATGAAGCTCCTGTCTGTCTCCGCCAGCCTTAACAGCGTCCATCATAATATTCTCAGTTGCCATGAATGGAAGCTCTGCCATCATGTGTTTGATGATAACCTTGTCATATACAACAAGTCCGTCAACAACATTTAAATAGAGGTCAAGGATTCCGTCAACAGCGAGAAATCCCTCTGGAACTGACATTCTCTTGTTAGCTGAATCATCAAGTGTTCTCTCAAACCACTGTGTTGCAGATGTGATTGCCGGATTAAGTGCATCGATCATCACATATCTTGAAAGGGAAGCAATTCTCTCACTTCTCATCGGGTTTCTCTTATAAGCCATAGCGGAAGATCCGATCTGGGATTTCTCAAATGGCTCCTCTACTTCTTTCAGATGCTGAAGAAGACGGATATCGTTGGACATCTTATGTGCACTTGCAGCGATTCCCGCAAGGATATTCAGCACACGGGTATCAACCTTTCTGGAATAGGTCTGTCCGGAAACCGGATAGCAGGATCTGAATCCCATCTTCTCTGCGATCATCGGATCGATCTTGTCGATGGTCTCCTGATCCCCGTCAAAAAGTTCCAGGAAGCTAGCCTGTGTACCGGTTGTTCCCTTGGAGCCAAGAAGCTTCATAGTGCTTAATACATACTCAAGGTCCTCAAGATCCATCAGGAATTCCTGAGTCCAGAGAGTTGCTCTCTTACCTACGGTTGTCGGCTGTGCCGGCTGGAAATGAGTAAACGCCAGAGTCGGCTGATCCTTATACTGTGCAGCAAACTTGGAAAGCTCAGCGATCACGTTCACAAGTTTCTTGCGGACAAGTTTCAGTGCCTCTGTCATAACGATGATATCCGTATTATCTCCTACATAACAGGAGGTCGCTCCCAGATGGATGATACCTTTTGCCTTCGGGCACTGTACACCAAACGCATACACGTGAGACATTACATCATGGCGAACCTGACGCTCACGCTCCTTAGCCACATCATAGTTGATATCATCCGCATGAGCTTTCATCTCGTCAATCTGCTCCTGGGTGATGTTAAGGCCAAGCTCACGTTCCGTCTCAGCAAGTGCGATCCACAGCTTTCTCCATGTGCGGAATTTCATGTCCGGGGAAAAAATGTACTGCATCTCTTTGCTTGCGTACCGCTCTGACAGCGGGCTTACATATCTGTCTGTATTCATTATTATCCTCCTGATTACATACCTCCGGGCCGGAATGGCGAATGATCCGTTATCTGCCCGAATCTGGTTAATTCACGCCTCTTGAAATTATATAACATTGCCTCTTTAAAAGCAACCGTTTGTTACTCCATACCCTGATGGAATTTTCCCAAAAATTCCTTCATTCTGCCATTTTCGGAAGAAAATACCTCCTGCGGCGTTCCCTCCACTGCGATCACACCCTTATCCATAAAGATGATACGGTCGGAAATATCTCTTGCAAAATTCATTTCATGAGTAACGATCACCATGGTGATATGCTCCTGAGCAAGATCCTTGATAACCTTCAGGATCTCACCGGTCAGCTCCGGGTCAAGTGCAGATGTAGGTTCATCAAAAAACAGGATCTTCGGATTCATACAGAGCGCACGGGCAATGGAAACTCGCTGCTGCTGTCCTCCGGAAAGCTGAAAAGGATATGCCTTCTCCTTGTCTGCAAGGCCCATTTTCTTAAGAAGGCTTCTTGCCTGGGCGTAAACCTCATCTTTCTTTCTCTTCTGCACCTTCAGAGGTGCATCCACTATATTTTTCAGTACGGAAAAATGCGGAAACAGATTGAACTGCTGGAACACCAGTCCCACATCACCGTTTTTGATGATCTCGCCGCTGTCCGGCGTCTCAAGTCCTGTGGCACAACGCAGGATGGTTGACTTGCCGGAACCGGAAGGACCGATGATACTTAAAACTTCTCCCTCTTCCACGTCAAGAGAGATATCTTTGAGAACTTCCAGTCCGTCAAAGCTTTTTTTGATATGTTTCATTTCAAATAATTTCATATTTTATACTCTCCATTCCGGTTAGCGGTAGTAATTCATACTTTTCTCAACCTTCTGCATCACAACAGCCACGATCAGGTTGAACACATAATAAAATATCGCAGCGATCACAAATGGCATCATTGTTGTCTGTGCACTTGCGATCTGCTTGGCAATGGTAAACATCTCCGCAACTGCCACAACAAACGCAAGGGAAGTATCCTTGACCAGCGTAATGACCTCATTTGTAATAGACGGCAAAATCCTCTTGATCACCTGTGGAAGGATGATGCGGAAAAATGTCTGCACCTTATTGTATCCAAGGATCTTTGCAGCTTCATACTGTCCCACCGGCATGGATTCAATGCCGCCGCGATAGATTTCTGCAAAGTAAGCTGCATAGTTGATGGCAAATGCGATAAATACAGCGATCAGACTATATCCCATGGAAATACGGATCCCGAAGATAAAATAAGGGCCGAAATATACCACCATCAGCTGCAGCATCAGCGGCGTTCCTCTCATGATGGATATGTACCCGGATACAATGGTACGGATCACTTTGTTTCTGGACATTCTGCCAAAACAGATCAGAAGTCCCAGCGGCAGAGAAAACAGCAAGGTTACAAAAAAGATCTCAATAGAGACCAGCATTCCTCCTGCCAACTGCTGGAGCATTACACTAAAACTCATTTTTTTCCTCCTAGTTCGGAGTATCAGTCCCATTTATCGGACTGATACCTGTAATTCCTGTAAACAACAGGAAATGAGCGTGTACGGCAGCTCTTTCTGCGCCGAAGCACCCTCATTTCCTTTTTATGCGGAAGCTTCAAAAGCTTCTGCTATGTTTCTTATTTCTACTGCTGTTGGATAGCTTAAAAAAATATCTTCACAGCTTTTACTGTGCCGGATCTGTACCGGATCATTTGGATTCAGAATCGGTTTCTTTCTCTGTGCTGTCTGCACTTTCTTCTGTGTCAGCTTCTGCTGAATCAGAATTCTCTGTCTTATCCTTGTCCTCGCTGATGCAGAGCATGCTCTTATCCAGTTCATACTTATCTGCAAGCTTGTCAACCTCACCGGACTCGTCAAGCTTCTTGACCTCATCCCATACGAGATCCTTCAGTTCATCATTTCCCTTCTTGAATCCGATGCCATACTGCTCGTTCTGAATTGGCTCGTCAAGGATCACATATTTATCCTTGCCTCTCTGGGAAAGCTGATAGTTAGCAACACCGATATCAACAGCAACAGCGTCTGCAGCTCCGGAATCAATATTCATAAATGCAGTGTTGTAGTCCGGATTCTCTGTAAGAGATGCAAAGCTGTCCTTCAGTTCCTTATTGTCATCGTTGTTCAATGCGTCCAGTGCAGCGGATGCAGCCTGTACAACTACGTTCTTGCCCTTAAGATCCGCAAGCTTCTCAATTTCAGAATCCTTGGCAACTACGATCACCTGCTCATTGTTGATGTATGGATCACTCCATGTATAGTCATCCTCACGTCCGTTGATAGTAAATCCATTCCATATACAGTCGATCGTTCCGGAGTTCAGCTCCATATCCTTGGAATCCCAGTTGATAGGCTTCTTAACAAGTTCCCAGCCAAGATTATCACATACTTCCTGGGCAAGGTCAAGGTCAAATCCTACATATTCTCCGTTATCATCCTTATATCCGAACGGAGGATATTCAGCATCAAATCCTACGATCAGGGTCTTATCCTCAACACCTGCCTGTACACTCACTCCTGTTACCATCATTCCTATTGTCATCGCTGCCGCCATTACTACCGCAACTGTTCTTTTCTTCATGGTCATTCTCCTTTTTTCGGTTATCTCTTTATCACATGGTCACTCTACCACGTGAAAGCGTATGGTTATAGTAACATACCCAAAAGGAGCTGTCAAGAGCAAACCTTCTGCTCTGCCAGATAATCTTTGTATTTCTTTCTGGCCGTTTTCAGATATGTTCTGGAAATTGGGATTTCCGTCTGTCCGACCACAAAACTGTTCTTCTTAAGTGAAGTTACCTTCTCCATGTTAATACAAAAGCTCTGATGACATCTCAAAAAGCTGCTGTCTGACAGCTGTCCCGAAAAATCCCCCAGCCTGGCTCTGCAGCTGATCTTTTTTCCATCGGTAAGATGAAATGTCACACTGTGAAGACTACTGGATATATATGCCAGATGATCGTGCTGCAGTGCATAAACCTGTGTCCTGTAGCGAAAATACAGCGCTCTTCCGCCTTCACGCCTGCATACCTCCAGGATATGTACCAGAACATGTTCCAGTTCTCCACTTTCAACCGGTTTGACCAGATAGTTATAGGCAAACACTTCAAATGCTTCTTTATAGAATTTTTCATTCTCTGCCACCAGCACAACCGGGATATAATGTCCTTTCAGGCGCATTGTCCGTACAGTTTCCAGACTCCTGCCCTGATCACCATCCAGCCCCAGAAATATCAGATCGCAGATCTTGTGTCCCTCTGCCAGTCCTTTCAGAAGACTCTCTCTGGTCCGATACAGAAGGAGCTCTGCATCAGGGACCAGTGTGGAAAGCTGCCTGTACAGCTTCTGTGCATCCTTTCGTATTTCATCACATATCGCGATCGTCATCACTGCCATTGCCGTGTTTTCCTCCCTCATGCTCTTTCTGATATTAACATTTTATTTTCAAAGAAAGACCTACGCAATATGTGCTTCTAATTGTGCCTTGTTTTTTTACAAATTATTGCAATTCATGATCTGTTTTCGTATAATAATGTCATATAAGCACCAAAAGGAGTACTACTATGTCTGATTTCAGCACCAAATGCCGGGAATACCTAAAGGATACAGGAGAAAACGTTTATCAGTTATCTGCTTCTTCGGGACTTGACCGTACCTCGCTACAACGTATGATCACAGGGAAACGTCTTCCCGGTATTGATTTTGTGCGCCAGTTCTGCGATTCCCTCCGGATCAATCCTTCCCAGCGCAGGGAACTAATGGAATTATATAAAATAGAAAAAATCGGAAAAGAAATATATTACAACCGCAAATATATACAGGAGCTTCTGGGTGTTATCAGCTCCCAGCAGGTCATTTCCCGGGAGGGTTTTCTCAGGCTTCCATCCTTTCCCTTTTACCGTGGAACTTTTTCTCTTGATGTGGAAAAGAAGGTCCTGAGCCTTTTTGAGGACATCCTGTCTTCCGGTTCTTCTGAAACGATCCGTACCAACCTTCCGGCCAACTGCCGGCTTCTTGTACAGATCTTTTCCCATCTTTATCCCAAATATGAGAAACTGCCACCGGTGATCCAGATCCTGCCGCTTCACCAGAACCCGTCCGCCTCACCGGATTACAACATGAATCTGGAAACCTTTCTCTGCACACTCCTTCCGATCCTGTCAGGTTTTGTGGGCTACCAGCCATATTATTACTATACTCAGACAGGCCGAGAGTTTTCCAGCTATGAACTGTTTCCTTTTTTCTTACTCACTGAAAAAAAGCTGCTGCTGTTATCCTCGGATATGATGACCTGTATTTTTACTGAAAATCCGGAAGCGATCCACGCATATCAACAGGAATTCCGGCGGGTTCTTGAGAATTCCAGTCAATTCTTCCTGCAGTCGGATTCTCCGGACAGGATCCTTAATATCTTTGGTTCTATCATGCAGACAAAGATCTCAACAAATTTTGCACTGGAATCTCATCCCTGCCTTGCACTGATGTCCTATGGTCCGGGCTTTATTCAGTCATTGTTTGATAACAGGGATATCGATCTTTCCGATCCGGTCTATACCCAGCTGGCAGCGGTTCTGAACCAGACTTCCTTTTCTTTTACAGAAGCTGCCTTTTCCTGCAATTATTTTACACTGAGCGGGATCCGAAAATTTGCCCGTACCGGACTCCTTGACGGACCTTATTCCTACCATCAGACCCCTCTTCCGAAAGAAGAACGAAAAAAGGCCCTCAAGCATCTTCTTGACACAGATATGGGACATGAAAAATGCAGGATCCTGAAGCCTTCCATACTTCCTGAAACCGGGATCCATCTGGAAGTTCTGTCTGACTATTCCGTTTTTCTCTGCTTTCTTTCCGAAAAAGATACTTTTCTCTGTATCTATCTGAAAGAGACTAGTATCGGACAGGCCCTGAATGATTACCTCTGTTCCCTGTCTGAGGAAGAATCCGTATATACAAAAAAAGAAGCCCAGCAGATCCTGCTGGGACTTCTTGAACAGCTTTAAGAGCCGGTACTTCTGTGATATTCTCTTGTGAGATCCTCCAGGATCCTGTCGGTTTCTCCGGATGCGATATGCTGCTCCGGGAGACCGGCAAAGCTTTTCAGAGCCTGGTCTGTTTCCTGCCTTACCATTTCATCTGTCTTCAGATCTTCCTGTCGTTTCCTGTATTCTTCTTCACTGTGAACACTGCGGTAGGCCAGAAGATAAACCTTCATCGCTTTCTCTGAATGCTTCTCCTTCCATGCTTTCCAAAAGCAATCCAGCGCTTTATCCATCTGGAACAGGTAACTGTATGCGCATCCCTGATTATGCAGGATCCTTTCACGCATCTCTCCGGTGATTTCTTTCCCGCCATGCTCCAGAAGCTTCTGATAAACACGGAGTGCATTCACATACATCCGATTCTCCATCAGCGCATCACCTTTGCGTTTCTCCCGTATTTCTTCAGGTTCACGTTTTCTGGCTTCAATGCGCCCGTTTAAGGTCTTAAGCTCTTCATAAGCCAGATAATTGATCTCTTTAAATATCGGATACAGTACTTCTTCAAGTCCGGCCTCTCTTCCAATATAAGGTTTCAGCTTGGCCGCAAGCTTCGGAAGCTCCAGTTCTTCCTCCAGCCAGGTACAGAGCTTACTGCTGATCAATGAGCTGTCCACAAGATAAAGATTGTTATAAAGATAATAGCAGAGTTCTTCTATAGAATAGATATTGGTACTGATATTTTCGATATAAAACGGCTTCTCTGCCTTTTTTACCTGACATAAAATATATCCGCTCATGCCTGCTTCCTTTCTTCCTGCTCATCCCATCGTACCAGTTCCCTCCAGATCTTCCCACTGGAAGGATACATTTCGCCAAAGCCCAGATCCTCTACTGTGATCTCACAGTCTCTCGGCGATACGTATTTCAGCGTGAGGGAAAGCCTTGAAGTCCGATTAGGCCGCTTTGGCAGACCCTCAAGTGCCATGGCCACACGTTTCTTCTCGGTTTCTTCCGGAATACTTACCACAAATACCAGTTCACTGGTATCATCCAGGATCAGCTCGCAGGATGCACTGCATTCATACCAGTTGCTGCCGCTTTCGATCAGCGGATAGTAAGCCGGAGAGCCCATCACCCGCATATCCATTCCTACGTCCGCAGCCACCAGCGAATCGCTTAAATAGCGGTAACCTTTGAGTTTTTTATCCTCCAGCCTGTCCTTACCGGCTATGCAGGCTCCCTTTGCAAAAAGATTGTTTCCGTAAAAAACCTTCCGTCCCTGATGACACAGGAGCTTTACAGACTGCTGTGCCCACTGCTGGTCAAATCCTTCTCCCGTGATCTGCACACTGGAGAAGAGCTCTTTGCCGAGAGTCTTACTGATAAAACGGTAAAATTCCACATCACGGATCTCTTCTTCCGGTTCAAGCTTTGTACTGACCGGATCCTCCAGTTTTACAAGCACCGGTCTGGAAGAGCCGTTGATGGTCAGCTTCCGGAAAGTTACCGTATCGCCTGCAAAGGCATACCATCCTACACTTCGATTCCAGGTTTCCCGTTTCTGTCCCAGTGCATAATAATAAAAGCTCTCGCCATAGTCCATAAGCATATATTTCTCACGGGAAAAACCTGCAAGGCTGCAGGCCTTCTGATAATTCCGTACCTGAAGTGTACTAAGCTCCGGCGATGTGATACAAAGGCACCGGGTATTCTTTACGATATCCTGGATTCCCAGAAATTTCAGGATTCCCCTTAGAAAATGTGCCAGAAGCTCTGCCGGCTCTTTTTCCTCTCCTGCCACCTGGATCTTTTCTTCCTTCTGACAGATATCATAGATATTTCCGATCATGATCCCGCCCTTTTCCCTGGCAAAATACTCTGCTTCCAGGCCTACGCAGTAATCACCGTGATCGGTACGATAGCAGATACAGCCCGGAGCTTCGTACTGACTGGCTCCTACCTTCATGGAAAGAGAACGGGCTTCTTCTGCTTTTCTGTCATAATAACAGATCTGTGTGTATTCTTTTCCAATATCGATTCCTATGATCAAGTCACGAATTTCATTCATCTTTCCAGTTCCTTCTCTATGACAAACATTTCATTAACGTACTGTTCCTGCCGGAGATACTGTGCCAGCTTCTCCTTCACTTCCGTGTCTTTCTCCAGTTTCCTTGCACAGAGTATCTGATTGATCAGCTGATATTTGCTGGATGCCTGGTCATTACTCTGGTTCATGGTCAGTATTTTTTCTTCCGTTTTGTGTACACCGGTTTCATCTTCTGTCTGGAAATAATATCGCAGGGTCTCTCCATAAAACAATGTAAATGCTCTGGCAAAAATTCCCTCATAGATATTTTTGAGCGGTTCACTTTTATAGTCCGGTACAGTTCCAAGACCTGTATCCAGGGAATAATACAGTGTGACCGAAGCCTCCGGTGAAGTATGATACTCTACAAAAGTCTTATCATCCAGCTGATACGGTCGCAGGATACTCTGATCCAGATTCCGGAAAAACTCAAATATCATTCCGTCCTTTACACAGGAAGAGAGGATTTTTTCCTCCATTTCCAGATTTTCTTCATCAGAAGTTTTTTCTTCGGAAAGCAGCTTCAGAAGGGCCAGGTCACAGATCCGGTCTCCGGGCCACTCCTTTTCTCTGCGATTTTTCAGATACTCCTTAAGTCCAGGCATCTCCGGCATTTCTTTTACAAACATTCCGTAAGACATCAGAGTCAGATACGCACCGATCACACTCTCTTTTCCGGAATGACGGATATATTCTTTCAGGATATCCGCACCCTCTGGCCGGTAATCCCAGTTAAACATCAGAAGAGAAAGGATCCTCTCCTCCAGATTATAGGTATCCATCTCAAACCCACAGGCACTTTTCCAGATATCCAGAAGTTCATCCACAGGTCCAAACCGGAATTTCATCAGATACATGAGGATCACTTCATCATAGATTCCCTGTCGGTATACATGAGAGGAAAGTGCGATCAGCTCTTCGTCTTCCGCACAGTCACAGCGGATGATCATACGGCTTACCAGCTTCAGAAGAGCACGCTCCTCTACTCCTTCAAATCCAAATGCTTCCACCACGCTCATAGCCTGCGGAAACAGTCCCCGCTGGATCAGGATCTCCAGAAGGGTTTTCCGGTCGACCATGGCATATTCCCGATAATCCATCATCTCCAGACAGGCATCCAGATCTTCTCCCTGCACGTGATCCCGATAATAATCCAGGATCTTTTTGCGGATCAGCCTCTTATATTCATCGGTAAACGCCGGTGAAAGGACCAGTTTCTGAAAAATTCCCAGATTCTTACGACTGATCTCCTGACCCTGACAGTAATACAAAAGCACAGCCGGTTCATCCGCCCCTTTTTCCAACACTGCCGGAACCATCTCACGATCATCAAAAAGTGGTGTCAGATTATAATCTACCGTAGCAACATAACGTCTCTGTTTTTCATCCTGAAATACAACGGCCGCATCTTCGCTGCAGATCCTTGGGTAAGCGATCCCATGGATACACGGATAGATTTCTTCCTGTTTCATCTGTCTGTGACGGACGATCACACTGCGGACCTTCGGATCATCCGTATACAGCCGGCAGGTAAACATTCTGGAGGCGATCACCTGCGCTTTTTCGCTGTCCGATGGTTCCCGCATGAATTCCTGATAAACAGCGGCATAATTTTCATTCATCCGGCCTTCCCGTAACTTACGGAAAGCAAATTCCTCCATGCTTTCACGATAACTTTCGTATGTCTGTGGATCACGTTCCTTCCCTGCAATGATGCATGCATACAGATAGGCACGCTTGGAATCACCGAGAGTATTGTTGTTATAGGTAAAATACATCAAAAGCGGTTTCGGCAGGACTCTCCGATAAGAAGTATCCAGTGTTTCCACATAATATTCATACAGCCGTGTGATCCGGATCCCGCGGTCCACGGCAGCGGAAAACCACTGAAAATATTCCGGTTTTCTTGGATTTCCCTTCATAATATATTTACAGATAGCTTCCACGGTATCATCCGACGGAAAGGCTTCACATCCCATGGCCATAGCACGGTACAGACTTTCGTTAAAAGCTTTCTCATAACCGGAAAGATATGCCAGGCGCATGACCAGCTCTTCCGTCAGCATCTGTTCTTTTCCTGCAAAAAGGAATACCTGGGCCCAGAACCCATTGATTCGATGCAGCAGAGACATATCTGCACAAATACGGTTCCATGCTTCTAGATACAGAAAAGGACTTGTACATCCCCGCTCAAAAAGTTCCTCCATCAGAAAGATCTTTTTTGACGGAGAAAGCGTATGATCCATTTCAAATACCAGTTTCAGAAGGATAAAGCTGTCTTCCTTCTGCATCTGGAAATTCTGTACCTTGCGGAGGGCCTGTTCCTTGTCCCGGTACAGCCCGGTCTGTGTACACAGATACAGATAAATCCCTGCCAGTTCCAGTTCATTGTGATGAAAGGATTTATTCTGATAACGCTCAAGGATTTCTGAAGCCTGGTCATCTTCTCCTTCCAGATGAAGAAGATAGGCTTCCAAAAGCTGATATTCCGGATATTTCAGTCCGTTTTCGCCCATACGGTCAAGCTTCTCATGAGTAGAGGCTGTCCAGGCCTGAAAATCTGTTCTTTTACAGAGATATCCCAAGTATTCCTTCATCAGAGATATCCGGTACTGTTTTTCCAGAAGATCCAGGTTCACGGCACTCTCAGTTCCTCTGGATGCAAGAACGTGATATACCAGTTTCTGGTATGGGGTTTTTACAATGATCTCGCCGTACTGATTTCCTTTTCCCAGTTTTTCCTGGCGGATCACATAGTTTATTTCACAGGTACTTCCGATAAAATCCTCTTCTGTGACCACATGCTTGCCTGCCTCCAGAAAATCCCCGTTTACCTCAATATCTGCCCGCAGGTGTCCCCATCCGCTCCTGTGGATATAAAGGGATTCCTGAACAGATTCACTGACATCATAAAAACCGGCCTCTTCTCTGTTCAGACTCAATGTCACCTTTTCCTTGGCACCGGCTGCGATCAGAAATTCCTCCAGATGCTGATAGGTCACCGGCTGCTGTGACATTCCTGCATAAAGAGAACGGATCTTCTCACTCTGATCACTCAGGATCAGGGAAAAATGTCGTTCTGTAAAGATCCGGTAAGCCTCATGGAAATCTTCCTTTGCAATGTGCAGAAATTCTTCCAGAGAAGATACCTTTCTGCCTGCACTCTTCACCTCTTCCGTCTGTACCTGTACAGTGAACGGCAGCTTATATTCTCCGATACTGGTAGTAAAACACAGCCAGCCTTCAAAGCTCTCTCCCGGCTTCATTCCCTCTGCATCTACCCCATAAGGCATGCGCACTGTGGTTCCGGAAAAGCGGTCAAATCCGGGCACCAGTCTCCGGTCAGATGAAGTCACAAAGCCACTGATCCTGCGGTTGTCATCGGTACCGAAATAAATCTCATCCTTTGTAGTCTCTCCTGCCTTCAGCGTAGCGAAAATACGGTCCTGTGAAAACAGAAGCCCAGGCTGTTCATAAATAAATTTTCCGTTAAGAAGCTGTTCTATCCTCTTTTTCAAAATATATACTCCTCATCAATATACACTGATTGTTGTCACTCGTATTTTATGATTATACACCAGATCAGAATGTGGCGCAACAGGTGTTCGCCTCTGTCCTTTTTATAAAGTTTCTGTTGGAAAAGCACGAAAAGCACGTCCGGCTCATAAGCTATAAGGAAATCCCCTTTGAGGTGAACCCTTGAAAACCTTTCTGAAACCGCTTTCTTTTGCGGAAGAGCAGTTCTATCTTCTGCAGCTCCAAAGGGGCGATCCGGAAGCAAAAAATATCCTTATCGAACACAATCTCCGCCTCGTAGCACATGTTGCAAAAAAATATCAGGGATGTGACGAGGATCCGGATGATCTGATCTCCATAGGCACCATAGGTCTGATCAAAGCCATTTCCACCTTTGATCCCAGCCGGACTTCCAAGCTTTCCACTTATGCTGCACGGTGCATTGACAATGAGCTTCTCATGATGTTCCGTGCCCGCAGGAAACGTTCCAGAGAAGTTTCTCTCTATGAACCCATCGGCACAGACCGGGAAGGCAACGAGATCAGCCTTCTCGATATCATTGAAAGTCCACCCGTTGATGTTGTGGATGATTGTTTCAAAAGGGACAGCATTTCCTATCTTCTCCGTTATATCCGGACAGTACTCTCCCCAAAGGAATACCAGGTGATCTGCTGCCGCTACGGTTTGAATGGTCAGGAGCCACTGACCCAGCGAGAGATTGCTGAAAATCTCTCCATCAGCCGCTCCTATGTATCCCGTATCGAAAAGAACGCTCTTCGAAAACTCCGTACTCTTTTTCCTGAAAATCAGTAAAGGGGAGAACGTTCTTTTCGTTCTCCCCTTTACTCTCTCTTATCCACCCTTTCGGATCATTCACCTCTTCGGAGAATATCAAATACCTCCGGCATCTCAGTCAGTTTCACATAGATCCTCTGCTGAGCATGTGGTGCACTCTCCATAGCTTCGCCCTCTTCATTATAAATGGCTTCCACTGTGACCGGAATATTCCTTCCGTCCGGTTTCATGATCTCGATGGTCTCTCCTACAGAAAACTTGTTTCTCTGTGTCAGTCTTGCCAGACCTCTCTCATCGATCTCTTCTGCAAATCCAAGATATGTGTATTCTCTTACATATGTGTTGCTGTCATAGATCTGGGTATTCTCATCCGGCTTTCCGTAGAAAAATCCGGTGGTAAACTGACGGTAGGTACAATTTGAGATCTGCTCCTGATACCACGGCATATTTGCATGATATTTTTCCGGACTTTCCATACAGTCGTCAATGGCTTTGCGGTAGGTTCTTGCCACTGTTGCCACATAAAGAGCTGTTTTCATACGTCCTTCGATCTTCAGGCTGTCAATACCGCTTGTAAGGATATCTTCCATATGTTCTACCATACAGAGATCCTTGGAATTAAAAATAAAAGTTCCTCTCTCATTTTCAAATACCGGCATGTATTCTCCCGGACGCT
>OGOJ01001987.1_pt1 | contig 13713 bp, 11 predicted proteins | sample 1552601 | NCBI WGS metagenome assembly OGOJ01 (sample SAMEA2580184, study PRJEB22360) | human gut metagenome | biome: human gut; feature: human-associated habitat; material: faeces | place: Denmark | collected 2008/2010
TGTTGCGGGCGTCCGCCTTTACGTCCATACGGGTCAGATTGGGATTGCACAGCACGGGGAAATCGCAGCCGTTCTCGCCCTTGTCCCAGAATTTGTAACGGTGGATATGGGCCGACAGCATCAGGTCGATGCCCGCACGGTTGAGAATCGGGACGAACAGCCGCGCCACCTCCGAGCCGCCGTGCCAGCCGCCGGGAGCAGGAGGCATGTGGCAGAAGACGATGCGCACGGGGGCGCTCTTGAAATCGGGCTCCTCGACCACGCGCGCCAGCCACTCGGCCTCCTCGGCACGGAAATCGTCGGAACGCATCAGATCCATGTTGCGGATGTCGCTGTCGGGCTTGTCTTCGCCGCTGTCGAGCACGATGAAGTAGACGGGCCCCTGACGGAACGAAAAGTAAGGACGCCCCGTCGACGAAGGAAAGTAGTTCATCCACTCCATGGCGAACGTACCGCGGTTCTCGTGGTTGCCGCGCGCCACGTAGAGCGGCGTATCGGAGGCGAAGAGCTCCGACGACGAGGCAAGGTAGTGATCCATCAGCTCGCTCTCGGCGTCGATCGACGTGGTCATGTCGCCGTTGAAGCAGACGAAGTCGTACTTGCCGGGCTTCACGTCCTTGTAGAGAACGCGCAGGATCGAGTCGTGCTCGTGCATGTCGTTCACCACCGAGAAGGCGACCTCGCTCTTCGAGCGGTCGAGCGTCGTCACCTCGAAGGGCTTGTGCCGCAGGATGTCGCTGCCGAAGCCCTCGCCGAAGATGACGCGCTTGCGGCCTTCGTTCACCAGCACGCCGTTCTGCATCACCCTGTAACGGTAGGTGGTGGCGGGTTCGAGTCCGCTCACCGTCACCACATGGAGCTTGCCGATCGGACGGCGGCCGTTGAGCACCTGATAGTATTTCGGCCGTTCGGTGTTGTAGAAATGCGTACCGTCGTCGGGTGCGATCTCGACCCACGAGACGGCGTCGATGTTGGTGGTCCAAACCACCGTGAACTCTCGCTCGCCCACCGCTTGGAGGTAGGGGCCGGAGACGACATGCACCGAAGGCTGCGCGGCGGCCGTCATCGGCAGCGCGAACAGGAGGGCTGCCAAAAAGTAGAGAAGTCTTTTCATTTTCGAGAATACGTTTAGGGTTCTGGTTCGCCCGAAATATACGGTTGAATATACCGCAAATGTAAAGAGAAAAAATCATAATTCCATAAGTAACGTCTGCCTTTCTGTTGTTCTTTACGATTTTTTACTTACATTTGCATAAGCAGTCGAAACAATACGAACCGCTTTCACTGCCGCGCGGCACACCGCTGCGGCAGTGAAACTCAAACTCAAACCGAATGATGACACCCGAACAAACGAAAAAATTCAAGTACTGGCAGACCCGCACCATCATCGTCTCGATGATCGGTTACGCACTTTATTATTTCGTGCGCAAGAACTTCAACACCGCCATGCCGAGCATCGAAGCCACCTTCGGCATCACCAAGACGCAGCTCGGAATCTTCCTGACCCTCAACGGCGTCATCTACGGCGTTTCGCGGTTCATCAACGGATTCATCGCCGATCGGGTGAGCGCCCGCAAATTCATGGCGCTGGGCCTGGCGCTCTGCGCGCTCGTCAACATCGGGTTCGGGTTCAGCGACAAAATGGCCCTGCTCATCACGGGCACGGCCGGCGGCAGCGAATACATCACGGCGCTGACGATCATCATGGGTTCGATCCTGCTGCTGAACGGCTATTTCCAGGGCATGGGCGTGCCGCCCGTCTCGCCGCTGATGACCCACTGGGTCCCGGCCAACGAACTGGCGACCAAGATGTCGATCTGGAACATGTCGCACTCGATCGGCGCCGGTCTGATTTTCGTGCTGGGGGCGCTTCTCGTCCACCACTTCGACAACAGCGCATGGCGTCTCTGCTTCCTCGTTCCGGCGGTCATTTCACTCATCGGCGCAGGTGCGCTCTATCTCACGCTGCGCGACAAGCCGTCGTCGGTCGGACTGCCCGAGCTGGAAACGCAGGCCGCACCGCCGGCCGTCGGGGAGAAGAAGGAGACCACGTCGGACTCCGCCTACCACAAGGCGTTCCTGCGCCGCATGGTATTCGGCAACCCGATCATCTGGGTGCTGGCCGTCACCAACTTCTTCGTCTACATCGTCCGCTTCTCGATGCTCGACTGGGGTATGATGCTCCTGCCCGGTTCGAAGGGCGTATCGGTCGCCGTGGCGGGCATCATGGTAGCCGTCTTCGAGTTCGTGGGCGGCAATCTGGGCATGGTCGTCGCAGGCTGGGCCACGGACCATATCTTCGGCAGCCGCGCCCACCGCACCTGCGTGTTCTGTATGCTCGGCGCCATCATCTCCACGGCGATCTTCTGGCTCGTCCCCGACACGGCCTCGGCATGGGTACTGGCCATTCCCTTCACGCTGATCGCCTTCTTCATCTACGGCCCGCAGGCATTGCTGGGCATCGCGGCGGCCAACCAGGCCACCAAGGAGGCGGCGGCCAGCGCCAACGGCATCCTGGGTATCTTCGGTTACGCCAGCACGCTGATCTCGGGCGTGGGATTCGGCTACGTGGCCGACCACTACGGCTGGGGCAGCACCTACATCGTGATCCTCGCCTTCGCCGTCGTCGGCATGCTGACGATCGCCACGATCTGGAACGCCAAGGGCGACGGCTACGAAGCGGCGGCGAAATTCAACGCCGAACGGGAGAAAAAAATCAATCTGCAAGCATAATAAATACACCATGCAACCCACCAAAGAAGGAAAAATATCGGTTTCGGTCATGTGCTCCGATCTGATGAATCTGGAGCGCGACATCAAGCAATTGGAACGCAACGGCGTGGATTACCTCCACGTGGATGTGATGGACGCCCATTTCGTTCCCAACCTCACGTTCGGCGTCGATTTCATCGCGGCGATGCACCGCGTAACGAAGCTGCCGCTCGACATCCACCTGATGGTCGAACACCCCCTCCCGATCATGGAGGCGATGGACATCCGTCCCGGCGACCGGATTTCGCTGCACGTCGAACTGGGGGAACAGCTGCACGAGCTGGCGAAAGCCGTCCGGGCGCGCGGAGCGCATTTCGGACTGGTGGTGAATCCCTCCACGCCGGTCGAGGCGCTGACGCCCTATCTCGACGAGATCGAATGGGTGATCCTGATGCTCGTCCAACCCGGTTTCGCCGGAGCGAAGCTCATCGACGGCATCCTCGACAAGGTCGCTGCCGCACGCCGCTTCCTCGACGAACACGGCCACCCCGAAACGGAAATTTCGGTCGACGGGTCGGTAAGCTGCGAACGCGCCCGCCTCATGCGCGACATGGGCGCCTCGATCTTCGTCGGCGGGACGGCAGGCATCTACCGCAAGGGAATGACCCTCGACGAAAGTATCCCGCTCTTCCGACAGGCAATAAAATAGCACGAAGATGAAGCCCCCTCTCGAACACTCTCACTCCCTTCCGCAGACACCGGCGATCGTCAACGAACGGCACCGCAGGATCATGGCACTGTTACACCAGCAGACATCGCTGTCCGTTTCGCAACTGGCCCACATGCTCGGCGTCTCGGAGGTGACGATCCGCAAGGATCTGACGCTGCTCGAACAGCAGCAGATGCTTTACCGCGTACACGGTTCGGCGATCCTGGCCAACCCCTACATTCAAGAGCGTCACGTCAACGACAAGGAGAAACTCTGTTCCGACCAAAAACGCGCCATCGGAGCCTATGCCGCACGGCTCGTGGAACCGCGCGACACGATTCTCATCGCTTCGGGGACGACGACGCTCGCCATGGCGCGCGAGATCCGCGAGGTGGAGGAGCTGACGGCGATCACGACGTCGCTGAGCGTCGCCACGACGCTCGCGGAGAACGACGAATGCACGGTAATCCAGCTCGGCGGTGTGCTGCGCAACAGTTCGTTTTCGGTCGTAGGGCCTTTCGCCGAACAGATGCTCCGGCAGTTTTCGTGCAGCAAGCTCTTCTTCGGGGTGGACGGTTTCGATCTCAACTACGGTGTGACGACGACCAATCTCATGGGTGGTCACCTGGCGCTGATGATGATCGAGACGGTGCAGAAGGTCATCGCGCTGGTCGACTCCTCGAAATTCGGCCGGCGGGGATTCTGCAAGATGTGCGACGTCGACCGCATCGACATGGTCATTACCGACGACGGCGTGTCGCCGATCGTGGTCGAACAATTGCAGGAAGCCGGCATCGACGTCCGTATCGTCGAAGTCATCCGGACGACGGTGCCTTGACCCGCTCCGCATTGCATACGCCATACGGATCGGCCCAGCGGGATCTTCGTCCGTACAGGGAGCGGTACAGCCTTCCGATACGGATATGCACTCTTCCTCCGCCGGGAGCGTCGAAGGACGAGGAGCGAAGAAGCGTCGAAAGGGAATGAATTTTTTTACTCAGAATTTGGAATTTTAAAAATTATCCTTAACTTTGCACCACGATTCGAACGAAAATCCGTTCCGGATCGGGATGGTGCCATAGCTCAGTTGGTAGAGCAAAGGACTGAAAATCCTTGTGTCGCTGGTTCGATTCCCGCTGGTACCACTTGAAAATGAACGACTTACAGCAATGTAGGTCGTTCTTCTTTTATCTTTTTCGTAGCGGTTTTATGCACGTTTGAACAGGTTGTTTAAACCGTTGTTTAAACCATGAGTGCCACAATCGAGGTCGTTTGCTACAAGTCCAAAGTATTGGCAAACAATGAATCACCGCTAATGTTACGAATCACGAAAGACCGTAAGTTGAAATATTCCAGCATCGGTGTTTCGGTCAATCCTGCATTGTGGGATTTCGAGAAAAACAAACCACGTAGAAATTGTCCTAATCGTTTGCATATCGAACGCCTTATTGCTGATAAGATAGAAGCCTATCGTGCAAAAATGATTGAATTGCAGGCCGAGAAAAAAGAGTTTACCGCAACATCGTTACATGAAAGAGTTGTAGATAAGACTACCAAACGCACGGTTGATGAAGTATTTCGGTCTCAAATCGAGAATTTGAAGCAAACGGGGCGAACAGGCTATGCGCTTTCGCATCAAGAAGTTTATAATTCCTTGCTGAAATTCAACGGGCATCTGAATATCTACTTTTCAGACATCGACACGGTTTGGTTGAAACGCTATGAAACATGGTTGCGGGGACAGGGATTTTCAGAAAATACGATAGGTCGCCGATTCCGTACTTTGCGGGCAGTCTATAATGTAGCCATTGAGGAAAAGTGTGTGAAAGCAGATTATTACCCATTCAAATCCTACAAGGTTTCCAAACTGCACCAAGCGACGGCAAAGCGAGCCATAAGCAAGGCAGACATCATGCGGATTATCGAATACCGCAGTAATGATTTTTACAAGCAATTTGCAGTCGATTTGTTTGCGTTCGGTTACTTCATGGGTGGTATCAATTTCGTGGATATAGCCTACCTTAAAACAGATAATATCGTGGATGGGAGGTTAATCTACACACGGCGAAAGACGCATAAGTTGATAAGGCTACCTTTACAGCCCACAGCACGGGAGATTATAGATCGTTACCAACAAGACAGTGCGCTCTTTTTGTTTCCTATACTTTCTGCATTTCATAAAACCGAGCAACAGCAGCGTAACCGAGTTCACAAAGTCATTTCCAAAGTGAACGAGCGATTGAAAGAGGTGGGAAAAGAGTTGGAAATCCCGATCGACTTAACAACCTATGTTTCGCGGCATAGCTTTGCGACCGTATTGAAACGTGAGGGCGTTAGCACGTCGATAATTTGTGAATCGCTGGGACATAGTTCTGAAAAGGTAACGCAAATCTACTTGGATAGCTTTGAAAACAGCCAGATCGACGCGGCTATGCAGCACTTGTTATAGAGGAAAAAGGAGGTCAGGAGTCGATAGGCTCCCGACCTCTACAAACCTTAAAGGCGGTTAAGTGATTCTTAACCGAGATACTGCGTCAGCATATCCATAATCAACTGCTCCCGTGCCATACCTTCTGTTTTGTGAGGATTCATAATCTGGTCTGCCTGGTCGCGTGTGAGGGCATTGATCTTCCGTTCCATCTCCGTCGTGAACTGTTCGAAATCTTCATCGGGATTCTGTTGCTTGGTGATAAAGTCGATCAAATACCTGTTCATAAGGAATTTATCCTTGAATTTCCCTTGTGCGGCCTTGAACCACCTTATGCTGGAACGAAACCATGCTTTATCCTCAAAGATTTCGGGCAGTTTCTTCGTATTGAGACACTCCACCAAGTCTTTTGCTTGCAGGGATTTCTTGCCGAAGCACCATAACGAGATCGTGGAGAGGGGACAAGCCTTGCCGTGCAGGAACATGGCGAAATCGAATACCTCGTTGGCTTCTTTGAGCATCATGGCAGGTGCGGCCATGTAATCCGACTTTTTCCAGACGGTGGTGCAGATGTTCATCTGCGCGATGATCTCCGTAATGGACAACTCGGCATTGAGAGGTTCGCAAATTACAAGGTCATTCAAATCTAATCCCAAATTCTGATAGGCCACCAATCGGTGCTGGCCGTCCAGTACGGCGTAATACTTTCCTGCATCCCCGTCAGGGATTTCGTTTCCCTTCAAATCGACCAGACGGCCGCCCATCTGAATTACCCGTTCTCCATCGGTTACCGTGATAGGAGTTAGTTGCCCATAGGCTTTCATGGATTTCTCTTTCTGCTTCACGGCCCTAACGTTTACAGGTCGATTGCCTTTGACGAATGCAAACTGACGCTGTGCGTCATCTACTGAAATTACCATCTTTTTCATGGCTTTTAGTTACTCTGTCCTTTAACAGAGGGGCTGATAATGGCTGCAATCCCTGCCCGAAGATTACAGACTGCAAGGAACACCCTTACGGCAGGGCAAAGGTCAGCATAAAATGGAATCGTTATATCCTATTAAATAGCGAGTTATCGGCGATGCACAGGCTTGTTTGGATTATATGTTAAAAGCACTTGTCAAACTACTTGACATTCGGTTAAATATTTTATATCTTTACAGGGCAAATTCGAGATACTGCATCCACCACTACCAATCGAGCAGTTCCTACAAGGCAGATTCGTCTGCCTTTTCTTTGCGTGGTGTTGCCACATTTTTTGAGTGTGAAATGAAGATTCCCTTTAATAGGATAGTTTCAGAATCGAAAAATATGGAATCGTCAGAAAGTGCATCCACTAAAAACAGCCGCTTTTAATGACGCATCATGTAACAATGAAAACAAATTATTCATGCAAAAAAACTTTTCATCGAAAAAGCGATGTACGATTTTTTGCGATAATTTTTTTCTCACGACTTGTGCGATGAAAAACTTTTTTGCCAGTTTTTTTATTCACGCATTTTTGCGTGTAAAAAAAATATCGCTAAAAAAAGTATTTATCATACTTTATTGGAAAACCTATTTTTCGTGATTGAAACTGTTCTTTATTTATCGGTTACCACATTTTTTGAGTGTGAAATGAATATTTCCTTTATAAATACAATTACAGGATTAAAAAATATGGAAGATTGCAGAGACAGAAGATTTCAAATAAAGAGATATTTTAACAATCAAACCTTTATAAATGTGAATACAAATAACCATGCAAATCAAAATTGAGTTATCGCCGCTCCCAAGGGAGTAACTTATTTGGGAGAAATCAACAAGGAGACCAATAAACCGTGAATGACCGAGATTCCTGCAAACTGCCTGTTCAACAAGAAGCAGACGGGATGCGGAGCTACCGAGTTGGCTATCCGCAACTCCATTCCAACCATTATCGCCATGCCTTACGTGGCATTGGTGAAGAACAAGACCATCTACCGCAAGGACGATCTATCCGTACTGGGTGTTTACGAGGGCATAACAGAACAGGAGATCATCGCCTATGCACAGAGCCATTCTCCATTGAAGATCGCCGTTACCTACGATTCCTTGCCACGAACCATTAAGGCATTGCAAAGTATCGGCATAGAACCTTATAAAGATACTTTCCTGCTGGTGGATGAATGACACGTACTGTTCAACTCCTATTCGTTCCGCCATACCGCCATTAAGAATTTACTTGCAGAAGCCGCTAAATTCGACAGGGCGACTTATATGACGGCTACTCCGATAGAACAGGAGTATGTTTTGGAGGAGTTGAAACACCTTCCTGTTTGCGAAATCGACTGGCCGCACTTAATGGAAGTCAACATCCGTTCCCGTCAGACATCCAAACCAGCACAGTATATCGTCAAGGAGTGCCGCAAGGTGCTGGACAGCGGATTGGAACACAACCTGCATATCTTCGTAAACAGCGTGGAGTTTATCGCAAAGGTAATCGACCTTGCAAAACTCACTCCCGAACAGGTTAAAGTGGTCTGTTCAGTTAGCGGGGACAATGGAGAGAACAACCAACACAAGTTGGGCAAAGATTATCCCATCGGTCAGCCGTCAGACCCCGTAAGGAAGATAAACTTTTACACCTCGACCTGCTTTGAGGGGTGCGATATTTACGACGAGAACGGGGTTACATTCATCGTCAGCGATGGCAACAAATCCCATACGCTGTTGGATATTTCCACGTTGTTTACACAGATTTGCGGACGGTTGAGAGATTCCAAGTACAAGGGCGAGGTTATACACGTATATTCTACAACCAAGTACAGCCGAGAGGTGACATTGGATGAATTTGTGGCATCGACAAAGAAAGTGCTTGCAGAAGCGGTAAGCTATGCTGACGAGATAAACAAGTTGAGCGATACGGCACGGGAAAAGACCTTATCGAAAATCAAATATATCAACGAGCAGTATGTACGCATAGAGGATAATCGGCTGGTGGTGGATAAGAACCTTGCCAATATGGATATAGTCAATTTCAAGATATGCAGGCATATTTACAGAACCTATATAAACCTTACAGATGAATTAAAGAGGAATGGCTACACGATAACCCGCTACACGTTCAGCGATATTATGGAGAAGATAGAGAGTAAGGACAACGCACGGGTTACGTTCAAAGACCTGTTCGATGAATACCACCGTCTGAAAACAACCAAGCCATTCTTTTCATTGGAGAACCACGAGGATTTATGCGCTCAGATAGCTGTTAAATATCCGTTGGTGAAACAGGCTTACGAGGATTTAGGTACGGCCAAAGTGCAGGCATTGAAATACCATGTAGGCAATATTAAACGGGAGTTGATGAAACGCCAGCCTGCACCCACCGAGTATAAAATCGTGAAGATGATAAACACGACCTTTGCAAAACAGATGCCTATTGCCAAAAGCAAGGTCAAAGCAGAATTGCAACGCATTTACGATGATTTGGGGATAAAGCAGAGAGCAAAGGCCGCAGACCTCAATAAATGATACGAGGTAAAGACTACCACGCCCAAAATCAACGGCAAGACAACGGCCTGCATGACCATTATTAGGGATAGGATGATTACCAAATAAAATACTGCAAATTTGGCATAAAAAACCTGACAAAGATTAGTCTTTGTCAGGCACATCCTAAATATTTTGGCACTTATTTTCTCTTTGACTCCCTTTGGGACAAAGCACTTGCCGCAATACTTTTGGTTCTTGCACTCGAACGTCCATCTTGTAATGCTTTTGAGGCTTTCGAGGCAACAGACTTTGAAGTAACTTTCTTAGCCATAGTTTCTCCATTTTAAGTTTAACAAAAGGATAGCGTTAATAGTTGAACTCGCGATTCATCGGTAGCTATCTCGATACCATACAATAAAGCATTGTCAAACGATATACCAAACAATTCTATCTGCCATTTTGACAGTTGATTAAAAAATTAACAATCAATTTGTATACTACCCACGAACAGATAGACAGATCAAAGCCCCCGCCCCTTATTGAATGTAAAATCTAAAAATATGGATAGACAATCAAGGGCAAAACGCATAGCGGATTTGCATGTGTTTTATGGGCAGAACGAGGTGGTCAGGGAACTCATCCGTGCAGGCAAGATCGACGAGGAGTATACCTATCCTTTCGTCGATACCGAGGAGGAGGTTTTCGAATGGTGGCTGGTATCGCCTTACTTGGCACGGGAACTCAAAGAGCAGGGCGAGGTCATAATCGACGCACTCGGTTGCCATTGGTGGGGACGTACCACCAGCGGACAGGCTGTCTACATGGACGGCGTGATACAGAAGATTGCAGGAGAGTAAAACTTAGCTTGCATATCGATATAGTAAATTCATAAATTACAGAGATCAGGGGCTTTGCAATTTTCGCACCATTTTGCAACCTCTGATTTCTGTTTTTATGTTGGCGCAAGGTCGAGAATTAGATACAATGAATAATTGTAATACATCGTTTTCGACCTTATGTGCCCTTAACCTCGCAATAGTTTCCCTCAATTTACGAATATCAAAATTGTGATTCCATAAGCCATGCTATTGTACGGAAACTTTGTTTTAGAGAACTTTGCACAAGAAAAGCACAGCAAATTTCCATATAGAGTGTTCTGTCTTTCAGAAACATTTTCTATCTTTGTGTCGTTACCGAACAGGTAGCGGACATATTAGTAACGTGAAAGTGTTTCGCGTTTACTCTCAAATAGAAATCTGACAGTTTCAAAATTAGCACGGGAGTAAGCAAGACAGACACTCTTCATTTGTGTAGCTATATATCACCCGATATATACTGCCCAAGTGTGGGGATTTGCTTATTTGTGCTAAGGTTTTGTCAGAACCTCTATTTGGATAGGCGAACAACTCCACACTTTCTTTTTGTATTAATCCACCGCAGCGGAGTTGATACGGTAAGAAATCTTACAAATTATGGATTTTAAGATCGGAGATGTTGTCAGACTAAAATCTGGTGGCTATGAAATGACAGTCGCTCAGTATCCATTCAAAACAATGGATGGCGTAGAACATCCAGAAAAAGTTGAATGCAAGTGGTTTAATGAGGATCACCATCTTAAACATGAAGTGTTCCATATCAACGAAATCGAAAAGCTATGAATTACTGGCGTGTGATTTAGAAATTTAAAACTCAAACTCATTATGAAAAAACTATTCTTATTTGCCTTGTTTGCAGCCTTGTGTTGCAGTTGTACAGAGAGCGGTACGGATGAAAATACAGACCCGAACGGAGGTTCCAATTCTGGGCAAACTACTCCGCCCGATCCTGACCCAGATCCAGACCCTGACCCCGATGCAAAAGATGTGATCCATGTTCCAGAGGGAGGTATGCTCGCTGGGATTCTGAATGAATTGGGGCTGACGGAACCCTCGTCATTGAAATTATCTGGAACGTTGGACATGTCTGACTTTGTGACATTACGAACTATTCTGAGTTTGAAAAACCTTGATATTTCGAGGGTGAATCTCACCGTACTTCCAACGAACGCTTTCTATAAATGTGCCAATATCAAGAGTCTCGTTCTTCCCAATACATTGACTGCAATCGACAAGAACGCATTCCTCCAAAGTAGCTTGTCCTCGATTACAATACCGAACAGCGTAAAAACAATCGGCGAAACGGCGTTTTATGGATGTCCGTTCAATTCAATCGAGATACCAGCAAGCGTGGAGACGATTGGAAAATCCGCATTTGGTAATTGTCGAAACTTATCGGTTCTTGTATTCGCAAAGAACTCTCGTTTGAAAACAATCGGCGAAACAGCGTTTACTGAATGTCCGTTCAATTCAATCGAGATACCTGCAAGTGTGGAGACGATTGAAGTTGGCGCCTTCAATAACTGTATCGCCCTGCAAACCGTAACGTTCGAGAAAGGGACGCAACTGAAAACCATTGGTGAGGTTCATGATTATCACGATATTCATGGTGCCTTCTATGGTTGCACGTCTTTAACCACGATCGAAATTCCTGCAAGTGTGGAGACGATTAAATATAGTGCCTTCAATGGCTGTACCTCCTTGAAAACCGTAACGTTCGAGAAAGGATCGAAACTAAAAATGATTGAAGGGAGTCTCTTCTCTGACTGTACCTCTCTAACCTCGATCGAGATACCCGCAAGTGTGGAAACGATTAGAGAAGATGCTTTCGCTCGCTGTACCTCCCTGCAAACCGTAACGTTCGAGAAAGGATCGAAACTCAAAACGATTAGCAATGGCGCCTTCGCGTTTTGTTGGGCATTGACAACTGTGGATATGTCTGCATGTACACAAGTAACAGTGATTGGAGAGTATGCCTTTTACGAAGATTCCAAACTCCAATTATTCAAGATCGGGACGAGGACACCGCCGAGTTGTGGAGATGATGTATTTAGTAGGTATATAAATTCCTCCTCCGTTCTGAAAGTTCCTGCTGGATGTGTCGATGCATATAAAAAAGCAACAGGCTGGAACAAATTTACAACGATTTCTGAATTGGACGAATAAAAACAACGATCCTCTCCTGCTGTATTTTATATAGCAGGAGAGGTTGATTAAACGGGAATAATATGGCAAGTGGAGATATAAAGATTTTAGACAGTCTGTCTATCAATCAAAATATTATTGGTTTGGTCATTAGTTATATCGGCGTGGTCTATGTTGCACGGCTTGATGTCGATAACAGCTATCTGTATTGTCTTGTAAGTTTTATCGGCTGTCTTTGTTCGATCCTGTTCTTTATATGTACTCTATCGGTAATGAGTTCCATGATTATCTATGCAATAGAATATTGGAAAAAGAAATGGTATAAAGGCAAAGGGCATCGAGTGGAATATGAAAATAAAAAATCCAATAAAACGAGCGTAACTTGCAAGAGATGTATAAAATGTCCATGTAAAGATTGTGAATTATAAAAGGTGGAATAACACAAAATACCTCTTGATTTAATCGAGAGGTATTTTGTATATTTTATTGCATATCTCATGAATTTTTCGTATATTTACATCATAATCAAACATATAATAACAATTTAAATTTTAGCTAAAATGATACGAAAAACACCAAGCATCGATTGAAAAACAGGCACGGAGACGATCGACGATGTGCAAGTATCGTATATAGCCAAAGGCGTATCTTATGATAATGACCACGGCATCTGTCTGTTTGTAGGGCGTAGAACTGATGACCCTACACCACGGGAGTTCACCTATATCTTTGAACTCGACATCGACCCTGCGAAAGATATGACCGTCTGTTTCCAGAAACGGGGTCGTTATATGGCTGGATTCTCCTATCTGCTGAATCCTAAGGCCGTAGAAGAGGGGCATCTCGCCATTGTATTGCCAAACATCGTAGATTTACCCAAGTCCAGCTGCAAGCTCAATCTTTTCGAAGCCCATATCAAGAGCGACACGGCCGTATTCGGCTATACATCGGTAGAGGGTAAACAGAAAGAGTTCCGTTTCCCGCTGACGGGTTTCAACGAGAAGTATTTAGAGCAGTTCATATAGCACCAAAAGGACAGACTTTGACAAGAGGTCTTAATATAGACCGTTTGACAATGTTTGTCCTTGCAGTTTTCCACAGAAACAAAAGCAACTCAACAATTCTTAAAAGGGGAGGGCAGAGGGAAAATTTTCCAGCGCGTTTTTCTCCTTATCTTAGTGTTGCTTTTAACTTGTATCTATAAGATTTACAGATAATTTACTTATTTATTAATCTTGCAATTTGTTTAAACCAGTGTTTAAACCGCAACGAAAAGACAGAGACAAGGGGCGAACAGGCTATGTGTAAATCATTGATATATAGATATATCAATACGGGATGGTGCCATAGCTCAGTTGGTAGAGCAAAGGACTGAAAATCCTTGTGTCCCC
>OGOJ01001989.1_pt1 | contig 13694 bp, 9 predicted proteins | sample 1552601 | NCBI WGS metagenome assembly OGOJ01 (sample SAMEA2580184, study PRJEB22360) | human gut metagenome | biome: human gut; feature: human-associated habitat; material: faeces | place: Denmark | collected 2008/2010
AACGCCAACGATCCTGCCCCCGCTTCCTCCGACGGCTGGGGTGGCGGCGGTTGGACCAGCTACACCAAAATCCATGAATTTGCCAAGGATGTATACGAGGGCGGCAAGGGCAGCATTCTGCAGGACGGCTACACCGATTACGCCATCGTCACCTTCGCCCGTTCCGGCGCGGAAGGCGCTTCTCCCTCCATGGACTATGACGGCGACGGCAGCACCCTGACCGGCTCCACCTACCTGGAACTGGATCAGAACGAAAAGGACCTGCTGGCCTTTGCAAAAGAAAACTTTGCCCACACCATTGTCCTCATCAACAGCGCGGCTCCCATGGAGCTGGGATTCATCGACAGCGAAGACTACAATGTGGATGCTTGCCTCTGGATCGGCCATCCCGGCGAAGCAGGCATCACGGGCGTTGCCACCCTGCTGTCCGGCCGTAATAATCCCTCCGGCCGCCTAGTGGACACCTTCGCCTATGACATGACCACCAATCCCACCTACTACAACACAGATGACAACCGTTATGTGAATGCCAACGGCCAGACCTTCTATCAGTACGAGGAAGGCATCTATGTGGGCTATCGCTACTACGAAACTGCCGATTCCGTTGGCTACTTCGATTCCGATGAATTCAAGGCGCTGACCTTCAAGAATGGCTCCGCCGCGGGCTATGATCAGGTGGTGCAGTTCCCCTTCGGCTTCGGCCTGTCCTATACCACCTTCACGGAAGAAATCACCGCCTCTGACGTGGCGCTGGCAGCCCATGGCCAGAACAGCATCACCGTGAAAGTCACCAACACTGGCGACGTGGCGGGCAAGAACGTGGTGGAGCTGTACATGGACGCTCCCTTTGCTACTGACACCGAAAACTTCGGCATCAAGGGCCGCGGTCTGGAAAAAGCCAAGGTGGTGCTGATCGGCTATGCCAAGACCGGCATCCTTGAGCCCGGCGCTTCCGAGGAAGTGACTATCTCCTTTGCTACCGATGATTTGGCTTCCTTTGACAACTTCGGCCAGGGCTGTTATGTGCTGGAAAACGGCGAATACAGCTTCAACGTCCAGAAGGACGCCCATCAGTGGGGCGACCGGGCTTCCGACAGCCTGAAGGTGATCCTGGACAGCGCCATCATCTACAACGAAGCCGGCGCTGAAAAGCGTGACCGGGATCAGATCGTGGCTGTGAACGCCCTGGACGACGTGACCGCGGGCGACGGAAACATGGTGGACGGCTATCTCTCCCGCAGCGACATCGCGGGCGGCATGAAGCAGATCATGGCCCACCAGAGCGACGAAACCCCTAACGAAAAGGTGACCGATGCTATCGAAGCCGTGCTGGCACTGACCGATGACAATGCCATCGAATACACCTTTGAAACCTACAAGAATGGCGTCAAGACCCAGATCACCGAAACCCTCTACGCTCATGGCAGCAACATGATGCCCTACGCCGAAAAGACCCCCGACGGCGTGGACGCAGCATCCTTTCCTGATCCCGATTGGGAAATGACTTACTATGTGGCGGAAGGCCAGACCACCGAAAACGGCAATCCCGTGGTGACCGCGGATAAGCCTGCCGGCGCTTCCCACATCCTGACCGTGCAGGATCTGGCGGGCGTGGACATCTACACCGAAGAAGGGTTGGAGCTCTTTGATAAGCTGGCCTCCATGACCACCATCGACGAAGCCATTGAAATCCAGGGTAACTCCGGTTGGAACGTCAGCGCTGTGGACAGCGTGGGCAAGCCTGCTCAGAAGGCTCAGGACGGCCCCGGCGAACCCGCCAACGGCACCTTCGCTGGCGCGACCTGGTTCCCCTGCGCTGTGACCATCGCCGCCACCTGGAACAACGGCCTGGCCCGCGCTGAGGGCGTGGCTTACGGACATCAGGCCATCCTGGCTGGGGTCGGCGTGGCGTATGCGCCTGCCATGAACATCCACCGCAGCCCCTTTGGCGGCCGGAACTTTGAATACTACTCCGAGGACGGCTTCATCTCCGGCCACATCGGCGGCAGCGCCATCGAAGGCATCCAGGCCACCGGCACCAATGTGACCGCGAAGCACGCGGCCCTGAACGACGGCGACACCAACCGCGGCGGCAACACCACCTGGGCCAACGAACAGGCCATCCGTGAAATTTACCTCAAGACCTATGAAATCGCCTGTGAGGACTACGGCTGCAACGGCATGATGGGTTCTCTGAACCGTATCGGCATGACCTGGTTCCACTATGGCATGTACAAAACCATCATGCGCGACGAATGGGGCTGGCAGGGCCTGCTGATCACTGACGGCGACGGTATGGGCGGCGACGCTTACAATACCCCCGTTGCGATGCTCTGTGTGAACGGCAACATGCTCTCCCGCAGCCTGTACATCGACGCCCGCGCCACCGTTGCCGCATATGGCGACGCCACCGATTATGTCTATGGCCGCTACATGCTGCACAACAACATCCGCAATGCCCTCTACCAGTACGCCAGCACCCTGAATAACGCTGAATAAGAACTGATACCTACTGCGCGGCGAAACCCCGGCTTAAAACGCCGCGCAGCTTTTCAATCAATAGAAGGAGCAAATGAAAGATGAAAAAAATTCTATCCATCCTGCTGCTGGCAGCGCTGCTCCTCTCCTGTCTGCCCATGGCAGGGCTTGCGGACACGGCTGCCGCCCCCGAGGATTTTACCTTCGATACCGTCACCGGAGAATTTTCCTTTAACGCTGTGGGCAAAAACATCGGCTACTACTTCGTCCGCATCTACTCTGCCTCCTCCGGCGTTGAAGCCAATGAATACACCGTGTCCTCCAAGCGCCTGAACGGCGGCAAAACCGGCGAAATCAAAGGCTCTGTGAAGATGGATAACATCGGCTGGGGTCCCTACCATGTGAAGCTGGTAGCCAATGCTGCTGCGGGCACTGGCATCGACAGCCCCGCCCCAGTGGTGCTCAACGCCTTCTACGGCGTGGGTGGCACGCTGGAACGCCCCGAAGCCATGGCCTTCTTTGGCAAGAACCGGGTGCAGATCATCCTGGACTGGTGGACGCTGTGCGATTACCTGGGACTCGACTACATGCCCAATATCAAAATCACTTTCTGGAAAAACGCGGAATGCACGGAGGAAGCCTTTTCCGATGTGATTGACACCTATGATCTGCTGGCTACCTTGGGCATGAACCCGCCCGGCATCGAATACATCTGGGGTTACAGCCAGATCCAGGGAACTGGCTGGATGTATAAGACCAATGTGAAGGAAGGCGAGGAAGAAACCCAGGAGGAGGCCGCGCCCGGCCCCGGCCCCATGTTTGGCGGCAGCGGCACCACCATGGCCTTCACCAACGATATTTATACCTACACCACTTCCGAACAGCTGCCCGCCGGGACTTACTATGTCACAGTCCAGGCTCTGTCCAAGGATGAGCAGATCCTGGATTCCAAGGTATCCAGCGCTATGGAAATCGTGCTGACGGACGAGGAGGCTGCCCCGGATTTCTCCGACGAATACAGCGTGGCGAAAACCGAGCTGTGGAAAGACCCGCAGCAAATGGATATGCCTGGCGCCAATCCCTTCCAGGTACCGGAGCGCGTGGATCTGTATTCCAATCAGGAAACTGCCTCCATCATTGAATAAGGAAAGGAGCGCAATCGCATGAAAAAAATCCTTGCTCTACTGCTTATCGCTCTGTGCCTGGGCCTGTGCGCCGCGGCGTCGGCGGACGAGCTGAAAGCGCCTACGGACTTTGCCTTCGATACGGAAAGCGGCAAGCTGTCCTTCGTTTCCAATGATGAAAACGCCGGTTACTATTTCGTTCGGATCTATCCCGTGGTGAACGGCACCGAAGCCAACGCCTATGTGTCCTCCTCCAAGCGCATCAACGCCGGCAAGGTGGGCGAAAAGAGCGGCAAGGTAGACGTTTCCGCCATCGGCTGGGGCCTGTACAATGTGAAGCTGGTCACCTTCACGGCCTCCGGCACCGACTATACCGCGCCTGCACCCATCATTCTGAAAGCTTTCTACGGTGTAGGCGGCACCCTGGAACGCCCCGAAATGCTGGTGGTGGCTGACGGCAACACTGTGGAAATCACCCTCGACCGCTACACCCTTTCCAACTGGAAGAAATTCCAGTATATGCCTACCGTCCGTTTCAGCCTGTACGCTGATGAAGCCTGCACCGAGCTGGTGGCGTCCCAGGATGTGGTTACCAGCGAACTGGTGATTGACAATCATCCGGCAGGCGGCTACATCTGGCCTTACAGCCTGACCACTGGCCACATGAATTTTGAAGCGCCGATGATGGGCCCTCCCGGCGCGTCTGCTGAAGGCACCCAACCCTTTAACCTGACTGCCGAAGGCAGCCTGACCGTGGAAAAGGCGGGCACCTACTATGTGACCGCCCAGGCCATTTCAGACGATGAAGAAAAGATTGCTTCCTCTCAGGTCAGCGAAGCGGTGAAGGTGGAGCTGACGGAAGAAGCGCCTGACTTTGAAACCTTCGAGGTCGTCAAAACCTCCCTGTGGGCAGACCCCGCCGTCATGGGAATGCCCACCGCTACCCCCGGCCAGGCGGAAGGACGTATCGACGCCGCCCAGGGGCAGACGACCACTGCGCTCATCGAATGATTTCTTTCTCCCGGGGCGGCGGGGCCGCCCCACTCCATGGCGGATTCCGGCGCGTGAACCGGAAGCCGCCCGCCACTCAAGAAAGACATTAGCCGGAGGGATACATCATGTCAGAAGCAAAATTGGAAGCCAAAGAAGCAGGAAAAGCGCTGAAAGCCCAGAAAGCGGAAAAGCGCCATGCAAAACGGGAAAAATCATTCCTGAACAAATACTTCCATCATGTGGATCAAGGCTCCACCACGGGCCGGGAAATCATGGCCGGTCTGCTGATCTGCATCCTGTGTGTGTGCGCCATCTTCATGAACATGCAGTTGATCACCTCCATGATGGTATCCGGCCCCGCAGCTTCGGCAACCACCGCCGATATTGCCGCCAACGGCGAAATCATCGCCCGGCAGTATTTTCTGTCCATGCTGATCGCCTTCGCGGGTTCTTTGGTCATCGGCCTGGTGGCCCGGCTGCCGCTGGCGCAGATTCCCTCCCTGGGGCTCTCCACTCTGATGATTTCCGCCCTGGGCATCGGCACCAATTTAAGCTATCAAAACCTGCTGGCCATATGCTTCGTTTCCTCCGTCGTATATGCGGTTATCGCCGCTGTGCCCGCTGTGCGTAAAGCGGTGCTGAACGCCATTCCCGCTTCCGTTCGCAAAGCAGCGCCTGCCGCGCTGGGCCTGCTGGTGGTGTTTACCGCCATGCAGCTCACTGGCCTGGTATACACTGGCTCCTCCTCCGTTGTAAATTACGGCGTAGGCACGTCGCTCACCCGCATGGAAAGCTTCAATGAAACGGTTCAATCCTTCCGCCTCTTTGATATTGCTACCTACAACAGCCTGAAATACAAAGCAGACAGCTTCTTCCCGCTGATCCAGGCCTGCCTGCTGGGCGTACTGGCAGCCTTTGGCGCGTTCCTGTTGCTAAGAAAAACCAAGCGGCCTATGTTCCACTCCCTGATGATTGGTACGGCGGTATATTTCCTGCTGATGCTGTTTCAGGTCATTATTGAGCAAAAGCGCGGCAAGCTGAATTTCAACCTGGATCCGCTGTGGGGCCGCCTGTGGATGGTGGGCAGCGAGGATGCCCAGCACCTGCATCTGGAAACCATCCTGCGCAGCCTGAACATCGGCGAAGTATTCTCCAAGGGCTTTGATTTCTCCGCCTACACGGAGGCAGGTGGCAGCGTGGCGCTGCTGCTGGTTACCGGATGCCTGACCTTCCTGTTTGCCAACATCGCCACTGTGGACGCCATGACCCAGGGCGAGAATGAAAAGCAGGCTGGCCTGACCATGCTCTGCAACGCCGGGGCGAATTTGCTCGCTCCCATCGTGGGTGTTTCCGCTCTCAATGTGACGCCGCTGAACGCCGCCGCCAGGCGGGACGGAGCCAAGTCCGGGTTAGCGTCTGCGGTTCCCTGGGCTTCCTCCTCTCCGCCTTCGTGTGGCTGGTGCCCTTCATTTTCTCCACCACATCTTCCTATGATATTCAGTTTAACCTGTACGGGCATTACGGCACCTCCATGCAGTTGTTCACCGAATCCAGCTTCATTATCGCGGACGGGGTGATGGCGATTGCGGGACTGTGCCTGATTGCGGGTTCCCTGAAAGACGGCCTGGGCGACACGAAAATCGACGCCCCTTTCCTGGTGACGGTTGCCGCCGCTTTCTTCCTGAACAATCTGGCCCTGGGCTTCGCCGCCGGGATTGTGGCCCACACCCTTGCCAATATCTTTGATCGGCAGCGTTCCCTGACCCTTTCCAATATCATTGCCGCTGTTGTCAGCGTTGGCTTTATCGCTTTGACCGTGATTCTCTGATTTTTTCCCCGGCCCTTCGGCTGTTCTCCTTTGGCCGGAGGGCTGTTTTCTATCACCATTGAAGGAAGTGACTGAACATGACGCATCGGGAACTCATCGCAAAAATGACCCTGGCGGAAAAGTGTGCTTTGCTGTCCGGCAGGGATGTATGGCATACACGGCCAGTGACACGGCTGAGCATTCCGTCTATCACCCTCTCTGACGGCCCCAGCGGGCTGCGCAAGCAGGCGGCGGAGGGGGATCACCTGGGCTTGAATGCATCCACCAAAGCGACCAACATCCCATCTGCTGCCACCATTGCCAACAGCTGGAGCCCCGAAGTGGCAGAGGCCATGGGCGCTGCCATTGGCGCGGACGCTGCTGCCCAGGATGTACAGGTGCTGTTGGGGCCAGGACTGAATACAAAGCGCAGCCCTTTATGCGGGCGATCCTTTGAGTATTATTCCGAAGATCCTTACTTGGCGGGCAAGCTGGCGGCTGGCTTCATCCGGGGCGTACAGAGTCAGGGCGTGTCCGCCTGCGCCAAGCACTTCGCCGTGAACAGCCAGGAATTACAGCGCATGACCTCTGACAGCGTGCTGGACGAACGTACCCTGCGGGAACTATACTTGACGAATTTTGAAATCGCCGTCAAGGAAGGAAAGCCGAAAGCCATTATGACCGCCTACAACAAGGTCAACGGCACCTATGCCAATGAAAACGCTCATTTGTATGATATTCTCCGCAGGGAATGGGATTTTGACGGCATGGTGGTCACGGACTGGGGCGGCAGCAATGATTATGTCGAGGGGGTTCGGGCAGGGATGAATCTGGAAATGCCCGCCGCCGGGGACGACAGCTCCTGCCAACTGTTGCGGGCTGTGAAGGATGGAAAAATCAACGTGGAAATCATCGACCAACGGGTGGAGGAACTGTTGAATGTGGTGCTGGCTGAAAAGCCAAAGGCAAAGCTCGTGGACGAAAAAGCTCAGCACGATGCCGCAAGGAAAGCCGCGGAGCAGTGTATCGTACTTCTCAAAAACGACCAGGATATTCTCCCTTTGCAACACAGCGCCAAGGTGGCGATGATCGGTGATTTCGCCGCCCATCCCCGGTATCAGGGGGCGGGCAGCAGCATGGTCAATGCCCGGCAGGTGGACGAAACCCTGGAACTGCTGACCAACTATTTCCCTCACTCCGTGGGCTATGCCCAGGGCTTTGAACGGATGGATCATCGGAACGATGAATTGGCAGCTCAGGCTGTGGCTTTAGCAAAAGAAGCTGACTGCGTGCTTTTGTATCTGGGTCTGCCTGAAGGGTTTGAAACCGAAGGACTGGATCGGTCGCACATGCGTCTTCCCAACAATCAGGAAATCATGCTGAATAAGCTGGCGGAAATCAATCCCCATATCATCGTTGTGCTTTCCTGCGGTAGCGCAGTGGAAATGCCCTGGATCGATAAGTGCCAGGCATTGGTATACGGCTGCCTGGGCGGGGAAGCGGCAGCCAGCGCCATGCTGCAGGTACTGAGCGGCGAAGTAAACCCCAGCGGCAAGCTGGCGGAAACCTTTCCCATCGCCTGTGCCGACCTGCCAGTAAGCCAGTATTACCCCGGCAGGGAATATAGCAGCGAATACCGGGAAGGACTGTATGTGGGGTATCGTTATTTCGTTACAGCAAAAAAGCCCGTGCGTTTTCCCTTTGGTTTCGGCATGAGCTACACCACATTCCGCTATGAAAATCTGACCGTCGAGCCAAAAGGCGTTTCCTTCGACCTGACCAACTGCGGGAGCAGCGGTGGGGACGAGATCGTTCAAATGTATGTTTCATTGCCCAACGCCAAAGTGTTCCGTCCTGCACAGGAACTGAAGGGCTTTTGCCGGGTGTCCCTGAAAGCTGGGGAAACCCAGCGGGTCAGAATTTTTTTCGATGATTACACCTTCCGTTACTTCAACTTGAAAACAAATGCTTGGGAAACGGAAGAGGGAACCTATGAAATCCTGATTGGCGCTTCCTCGGAGGATATCCGGCTAAAGGGTCAGCGGATGGTGTTCGGCACCGCCGCCCCGAATCCGTATGAAGAAAAGAACCTGGCCTGCTATCAGGATTGTGATGTGGAAAACGTGCCGGACGCTGCCTTTGAAGCGCTGCTGGGTCATCCTATCCCGCAAAGAAATTGGGACCGGAGCAAGCCCCTGGAGTTAAACGACGCCTTGGCCCAGATGGAATACGCCAGGAACCCCATCGCCCGTTTTGCCGCCCGATTCTTGAAAAAAAAGATCAACCAAACGGTGGAAGCAGGAAAGCCCGATCTGAACCTGCTGTTCATTTACAATATGCCTTTCAGGGGCATGGCAAAAATGATGAACGGTATGGTGAGCATGGATATGGCCAAGGATATTCTGTTCATCGTCAACGGCCATTTCTTCCGTGGCGTCGGGCGGCTGACCCATCATTTCTTCCATCGTCCCAAACTGATTCTTACAGAGGAGGCGTAAACCCATGAACGCAATCATAAACGGCTGGAACAATTTTGTCGAAAAGCATCCTGCCGCGTCCAAATGGATTCGGGAGGGTGGCCTGTTCGTGATCGTCAGCAATGTGATCACGGTGTTTAAATATCTGATTCTACAATTCCTGCCCAAAATGCTGACCAACCTGCCGGACCGAGATTTTGGCTGGCCAGGTATCAATATGACGCTGTTCGGTGAAACCTTCAAATGGAACATCTTGGGCTATGACCAAACTCATGGCGGGCTTCGCTACTTTGTGGCTTACATGATAGCTATGGTGATTGGAGAAGCCGTTAACTTTCCAATCCAGCGAAGTCTGGTGTTTCGTAGCAAGGGCAACATCTGGTATCAGGCCCTGTGGTATCTGTTGGCCTTTATTGTCATTACGTGCATCGTGAACTCCATCAACTGCATCTGGGTCGCTGTTGCCGGAAAGTTCGTGCCCGATTGGGTCTACAATATCGGAACCACAGTGCTCAACGGTGGCGTCAGCATGGTGATTTTCTTCTTTGTGAACAAGATCATCTTCCCAGAAACAAAGAAAGAAAGCACTTCTGCTTAAATACCTCAATATTATTATCACAGAGCAACCATTTTTCACCCCATTGCCGTGTTCATCGGCAATGGGGTGAACTGTTTTATACTGCTGTATCTATATTACTTGTCTCATGGAGTGGCCGTAGGGTGCCTAAAAGCGGCTTCATGGGCTCCAGCTTGTCTTGCAGCTTTGCCCGATGCGCGATGAGCCTTTCGCTTTCTACCTTTAGTGTGGCAGGATCAACGACAGTGCTGCCATGCACTTCCATCAGATAATGGTAGGCTATGTTGTACTGTTTCAGTTCCGCTTCATGCGCGGCATAGTAGGATTCTTTCTTCGTTTTGAAGGAGGTATGGGCGTATTGATCGTGGATTGGCCGAAGCTGCCGGAGTGTTTGGGCGGCACTCAGAATGCCGGTGATATTCTTTATTCGCTGATCAACCTTTTTCAGTTCAGAATGAATAACGCCGGTTTCTTTCTCCAAATCGTCCAGCTTCGCTTTCAAATCCTCGATGGTAAAAATCTTATTCTCTTTCAGAAAATCCGTGGTTTGGGAAACGCGCAGCATATCACCGGCCATACGTTTCAGAACGACGGTATGGTTTTTCCAGTGCTGCCGCTTCTCGTTCTGAATCAATACCCAGGAATACAGATAATCGTTGATGGGCGGATGCTTCTCGATCTGCTTTTGTTCATGGCGCTCTTTCGCTTCTTTGATTTTCTCAGCCGCCCAAGACCGCAGCGTCCTGAATCCTTTTCTCAGATAAGCCAACAATTTATTGGTTTCTTTGATGTCCCGGTTCAGATCACCCAAAAAGGTTTTCTCGCCACGCGCTTCCATGGCGCTGACAGCACGGCCCAGATGAACGGTGGAAATCTGCGGTTTTTCCTGTCGCTGATAGGATCGCAAATCGACCCGCTCCGGGCGTTGGTTCTGTTCCAGATATTTGTTCTGAATCTCCTCCCAACCGTGCCGCCAGGTTTCGCAGTTCTGCGGATCGTTCCAGTTATTTACGTTCTCCCGGTGGCTTTTCCAACCGCCGTTGGGAAGCGGAATGCAGTTGCCGTTTCCGTCGAGATCGTAAACCTTCCGGCATTTGGGCAGCCATTTTCCGTGCTCATCCAACGAGCGCAGCGTCAGAAGAATGTGCGCGTGAGGATTGCGCGGTTCTTTGTCCTCGTCGTGGATGGCGAAGTCGCAGCACATGCCTTCGTTCACAAAATACCTCTGGCAGTATTCGCTTACCATTTCAGGGTATTGTTCCTTTGGCACTTCGATGGGCAACGCCATGATCACTCGGCGGGCAAGCTGGGCGTTCCATTGCGTTTCCTTTTTCTCCACGCTGTTCCATAACGTGGCCCGATCACGGTAAGCATCCGGAGCGTTTTTTGGCAGCATAATTTCCGCGTGAAGTACGCCGGGCTTATCGGCATAGCGTTTCCATTTCTGCTGATATTCCGAAAACAAATTCATTCCGCTCTGGTAAGCCGCGCTTGCTACGGCGGACTTATCGTCAGAGCGTTTCACGATAGACACTTCAAAATGGGGGCAGGGCATTCCTCCACCTCCCGTTATGCCCTCGCCTTGTGCGGTGCTTTGCTCCGTTCGTTCTTCTCAAAAAGGGATAGCTGCGAAGCAGTGCAAGGGCCGAAGCCCTTGTTGATGAACCGCTGTGCCGCCATTTACGGCAAGGCGCAGCGGGTCATCTATTTGCGCCCGGCAAGAGCAACAACTAAGTGGTGAGAGACCACAACGCGCTTGGCAGTAGGAAGCGTTAGCCGAAGGCAAGGGTGTCCATTGTGAGGTGGAATCTGAAGGAAGCCGGATGTCAGCAGGGAAAAAAATGCTGGCGGGCAAACTCCTGAACCGACGAACAGAAATCACATAGTAGGCCGTACAGGGACGGACGAGTGTGCTAGACAACACGAAGTCCAATGCTGCCCGAATCCCGTGCGGTAAATGTGGCGGTTACGTGGGAGGAAAGCTGTTGCGCTTACCCGGGGAGGTCTTGCAGACGGGAAGTAGGAGAATCCGAAAGCCGCAGTAACAACGAACTGCAAGAAGTCAGCCGAGGCCATAGTACCTTGATTTTTTCCAAGGGAAGGGTCGAGCAATCGTAAGAGGAACTGCGTACAGATGACCATCTATACTCTAAAACAAAATACATGCGGCGTCAATCGCATAAACATACAATAAAATATATTCTTTGAACTTTTGCTTATTTATTCTGGATGGCATGCGTTGAGTGCGTATTTATGACCGCGCGGACGGGTGAAAACAGACCCGCCGCCCTGCGCGGGCTGGTGCAAAGATCGCGTTAAGATTTATAAAGGGAATTGAAAATTCGATCCGATCGCGTTATTTTATACAAGGTCAGTTGTGTAAAATCAAATCAAATTGGAGGGGGCGGACAGAAATGCCGCATCGGAAAAGGATTTTACTCTCAGATGACAATGAGGGCTTCAGTACGCTGCTGTTGGAGTCCCTGCACGAGCACGGAGGCTTTCACGTGTTCCACGCGCGGGAGGAGCATGAGGTGATGGAGACGATTCAATGCCACAAGCCACACATCCTTCTGCTGGACGATATGCTGCCGCATAAGGGAGGCTTTCATGTCCTCCGGCAGCTGCAGGAGCGTGGGCATCGGCTCTCGACGATTCTTATGACGGTCCTGCCGACGCAGAAGATCGTGCGGGACGCGACTGAGCTCGGCGCGTCCTATGTGTTTCCGAAGCCGTTTTCGTCACAGGCCATGATCGAGAAGATCCAGGAGCTGCTGAAGCGTGCTCCTCCGACGAAGCATTGACGCGGTCGAAGCGCGATGAAATGAAAAAACAAGAGCCGCTGCGATGCAGCGGCTCTTGCCTGTATTGTTTGATTGGAGTGCGGCAGCGGCTTTTTCATATTGGCGCGGCGATCATTCCTCCCAAAGCCGGCAACGGTCCGCGAGGAGCGAAAAGGAGAGTGTGTCTCCCTCTGCTGCCCGGACTCCCTCGGGCAGGACGACGCACAGAGGCGGCGCGTCGGGCGCTTCCGCCGCGCGCAGCACGACTGCGGTGGCGTTCAGATCACGGATGACACGGCTGACGCGCGCCGTATGGGTCCCGCCCTCCACGGTGATCGCGCCGTCGGGAACGGCGACGGTGGCGCGCTCGCCCACGGCGTGCAGCGGCAGAAGAATGTCCCAGCCGTCAAGGCGGACGCCGCCCTCGCAGCGGCGCACCGGCAGGAAATTGCGGCAGCCGGTCAGCCGCGCCGCGCTCTGCGTGGCGGGATGGCGCACCAGCGTCTCCGTGTCCGTCACGGGAGAGGAAGCGCCGTTTTCCATCACGCAGACCTTTTGACAGTTGCGGCAGCATTCCCCCAGGTCGTGGCTGACCCAGAGGATCGGGCCGTGAAAGCCCGCGAGCAGGTCGGAGAGCTCCAGCTCAAGGTTCCACTTGAGGTAGCTGTCGAGCGCGGAGAAGGGCTCGTCGAGCAGGATCGCCTGCGGCTCGGAGCAGAGGATGCGGGCGAGCGCGACGCGCTGCTGCTGCCCGCCGGAGAGCTGCGCGGGATACTTTTTCTCCAGCCCCTCCAGCCGGAACATCCGGAGCTTTTCCGCGGCCAGCGAGCGCTTTTCCGACCGGCTCCCCGCGCGGATGCCGCAGAGAATGTTCTGCTCAACGGTCATGTTGGGAAAGAGCGCGTACTGCTGGAAGAGATAGCCGACCCGACGCTGCTGCGGCGTGAGGTCGATCTTCTTTTCGCTGTCGAAGAGCACGCGGCCGTTGAGCACGATCCTGCCGCGGTCGGGCGTCACGATGCCGGCGATGCACTTGAGCGTCATGCTCTTGCCGCAGCCGGAGGCCCCGAGCAGCGCCAGCGTTTCGTCCGCTACCTCGAATTTCGATTTCAGACGGAACGCGCCAAGGCGTTTTTCAATATCGACATACAGGCTCATGCCTTCGCCCTCCTCGCACGACTCGCGCCGCGCAGGAGGTCGCGGCGCTCGAGCATATTGACCGCCAGCAGCACCACGGCGGAGATCACGATGTTCACGGCGACCCACCGGTAGGCCAGCGCGTCGTTGCTCGTCTGCCAGAGCTGATAGACGGTGGTGGAGATGGTCGCGGTCCTGCCGGGCGTGTAGCCCGCGATCATGCTCGTCGCGCCGTATTCGCCCAGCGCGCGGGCGAAGGCGAGCACCGTGCCCGCCAGCACGCCCTGACGGCAGCAGGGCATCCGAATACGCCAGAAA
>OGOJ01001990.1_pt1 | contig 13693 bp, 12 predicted proteins | sample 1552601 | NCBI WGS metagenome assembly OGOJ01 (sample SAMEA2580184, study PRJEB22360) | human gut metagenome | biome: human gut; feature: human-associated habitat; material: faeces | place: Denmark | collected 2008/2010
AATTCGCTCGACAGCCTTTTGTCCGAGGAGTATACGGTAGGCAGAGTGTTGGCTCATGGATTTGGCCCTGACGCGCAGGCTCCCGATTATTCTTATTTGAAGGGGGATATAACACAAGCCTATACCCGGAAAGTGAAAGAGGCGAAACGTTCTTTCGTATTCCTCAACTTGAAGTCCGAAACCGTGCCTGCCGCACTTATTGTATATGATAAAGTATCGGCTTCCAACCCCCATTTCCGGAAATACTGGGGCAGGGGCAATACTGGTTGCTGCATAGCATCGAAGAACCCATGCTTGAAGGTAATACTTTCACCGTGCGGCGCACCAAAGACGGTGATAGCGGTATGCTGCACAATACTGTCCTTTTACCTCAGGCGGATAATCTTCGTATTGATAAGGTTGGCGGGCCCGGCAAGGAAAACTGGGTGTTCGGCACTAACTATCCCAACGATGCCGTAGCTCCTTATCTTGACAATGCCAACGAGCGTGGAGCCTGGCGGGTAGAAGTTTCACCCGCTGGCCCCTGCCGTTACCGATAACTTCCTGAATGTAATACAGGTTGCCGATAACCGATGCAATCGGTTGAACGCAGTGCAGCGTATTGAGGATGACCGGATAGTAGGTGTTCAGTTAGCCGATCGTGTCGTTACTTTTGCCAGGAGCAGCGAACCGCTGCAGAAAGATTTTACCCTTACAGTTAACGGTACGGGTACATATAAATTTGTCATTACCGACCTTAAAGCAGGAAACTGGCAAGTAAAGAAGGACGGTTGCATCTTTATTCCGTTGACCGAGGTGCAGGCTTCCGATGGAGTGCTTACTTTTGAGGGGAGTGCCGGTAGTTATGAATTTTGTAGGTAATAATTTTAAATAAACAATAGAACAGGTATTTAACTTGTTCTATTGTTTCTGTTATTTGCACTGTTGATAAAATAATGTAGTTATGAAACAATACGAAGCTGTCATAGAAACCTTAGATAAGTTGGGTGGAGTCGCAACTTTAGGAGAGCTGAACAGAGAAGTTTTTAAAATAAGCGACTGTGAATGGAAAACAAAAACTCCATTTGCCAGTATCCGCCGCATTGTGCAACAGACTAAGGGGATCTATAAGATAAAGCCCGGATTATATGGACTTGAGAAGTATAGAAAACAAATAGAAGATAGGGGGATTATTGTAGAAACCGAGAAGAACAAAGATTCAAATGATGTTATAATGTTCAACCATACTTACTATCAAGGTATTCTATTAATAATAGGGAAGTACCGTAACATGCAGACTTTCGTACCCAAACAAGATAAAAACAAGAAATTCTACGATGGGCACAAGTTACACGAACTTTCTACTCTTGCAGAACAGCCGCCTTATTCCTATCCTCAACTGATAAAGCGCAGTGCTACTATTGATACGATATGGTTTAACGGACGCAATATGCCTCATTCATTTTTTGAGATAGAGCATTCTACGGACATCCAGAACTCTTTGCTGAAATTCAACGACCTGCAAGATTTCTATGTAAGAATGGCTATTGTTGCCGATGTAAAACGCAAACCGGAATTTGAAGCTAAGATTTCATGCTTTCGATGATTTACGATTGAACAAACGTGTGTCATTTTTAAGTTATGATGCCTTTGTTAAGCAATACGAAATGGAACAGGAAAAACAATCATTTGAATTTATCCTTTAGATTTGCAAATACTTGCTTTTCTTTATTTCGTAATAAAATTAAAGATATTGCTCTTTTGGATAGTATGGGGAAGTTGTCTGTACAAGAGGACTTTGCTTGCGGTTATGATTTACCCTTTTAATGAACATCCAAGAGTTCTTTGTTACGGTTGTTTTGGGTTTTAAAATATAGGTCTGTATAAAATAGTGCTCCCCGCACTTCACAGTGCAGGGAAGACACAGCAAACAAACAAAACATTTCTGATTTGAATAAAGAGATATTCTTATCAGACGTTTTTGTTTTAGGTATTTAGAGCGTTTTAATGCTTTGGAAGTGGAAGTTGAATATAAGTTATGTATGTAAATTCTATATTCTCATTTGTACAAAGCAATGATTTCTTATTATTTTAAGCTATTTATTTCGTACACACCGGATAACAAAAGCTATTATTTCACCTGTTGAAGAGTCTTCACCCCCAATGAATTCATTTTGAAGATGTCTGTTGTACGTAGTGCATAGATAGTATCCTATGGCATCAAAATAAGGTTCGTGCGGATGTCCGTCGGTAAATCTCATAAAGCTACTATATGGGAGTTTTAATACATCTCCGTATATTGTGTATCCATCTTTGGGTACTCCTTTTGCATAGGAAAGCAAATTATTGAACTCTTGTAAAGTAGGAGTTCTCCAAGTGCTATTAGGTTCAACTTTTCGACATGGGTCTCTTGAATCGGACCAAGTTGTGACAAGTTCCGGATTATTTGGCAACGGATTATTGAATACAAAATAGTCCGGAGCATTATTTGCTTTGCTGCATGTCAGTGTATTGGGATAGATACCATATTTTTTTGTTTCTGCTGTATAATATAAGTTTCCGTTTGCCCAAATATTTCCCCCGATAATATACCCTTCTATTGTGGTGAATGAAACGTTGTTGTAATAGGTGTTATTGGCGTTAAGAGTCACTCCGGATAATGTTGTGCTCCTATTGCTAAATGGTTTGTTGCCGATGGTAAGATTCAATTTTATCGTTACGCTTGCAGAAGTTTGCGGCAATAGATACGTGTAATTGCTATACACACTCATCGCATTCGGACTGCTCCAAGTGATATTTATCGTTCCCGATCCGGTTTGTGCTGTCAGTGCATTGTTTGTGAAAGAATAGGTAGCATTATGTTTGGGCAGAGTCACTGTACCCGTACATGCCGTAATTATTCCCATTCTTTCGGCTTGGGCAATGGCTTGTACTCTGTATCGTGCACAATGATGTTTGAACACGATGTTACTCAACGTATATTTGCTGCCTGTATTGTTAATTACAACTCCAGCTTTTACATACGTCATAAAATTTTGCCCGTTTGTTACGGGAACACTTGTAGAGCTGTTGGTAAATGTGGTAATGGCGCTTGAATTGCCGTATGAATAAACGATGAATGTATAAGTTCCCATAGGGAGAATAAGGCTCTTTGTGGTTTGTACGCTGCTTCCCAACAGCTTATAATCTCCATATCCGGCATAGTTTGCAGTGGAAATTTCGGTGGCGGTAGCCGATTTATAAGCTATGACCCGGAAAGTTATGTTATCTTCCATGTTTGCCCAGCGGGTGTCGGCTTCATCGGTTGCATATCCTGCGGGGTAATACAGTGTACTCACTTCCATATTCAAGTCGTATTCTCCTTTTTGTTTGACGGTTTTTGTTATTCCGCTTCGTGTGCCGGCAATCTCTTCCGTGCTCCAGCCGTTTGTCTGGGGAGCTTCCACCTCAACGAGGATGTTGTTGGGAGAGGGGTTCTCTATGCTGTCCTCGTATTTTCCGCACCCGATTATCAGCAGGACAACCGATATATGGAATAACATATTTCTTATCATTCGTCTCATTTTTTTTAAGGTAAAGTAATCGTTTATGAACCGTTTGTCATTTTTGCACCTGCTACCATTGATCCGGACTTTGAGGCATGGTTATTGTTCCCGAACCTGCCGATGTCTGTCCGCTCCACGCTTCTGCTGATATACTTGTTGCTATCACCAATGTCTTGTCGCCCGTAAGTGCTGCTGCTTCCGTGGTATATCCCGCATTGTTCACTGCCTTGATATTCACGATGTAGCGGCAGTTCCTTTTTAGCGGAATATAACTTCCCCCGCTGGTAAGGGCCACTCTGTAATAATGCGTGCTTCCCGCATAAGTACCTCCTACGACAAGGCATACATTATTGTCCCTGCCATTTCCTTGCGGTGTTTCCGCTACGTAGATAGTCCGTATCAGTGATTTGCCGTCCGTGCAGGTGTAGGTCAGCGCATCGTTTGTTCCGGCATCCGGGGGGATGGATACGGACGCAACCACGTTATCGGTAATTGTCCCACCGTTTACAGGAGCTGCGTAGCCTTTATTCTTGGTGCGGTACACGCTGACTGTTTTCAACGTAAATCCGCTTATTACTGCTGCTGTTTCTCCATTTAGCATACATCCCACATCTATGCGTGCCAGCGAACGCAGCAACGTGATGTTTCCCAAAGATGTGGCAGGAGGGATGGCTTTCGGTGCCGGTGGTTTTCAGTTCCACGGTCGTTTCTCCCCACATAGGGAAACGGCTGTAGTTTGTCGTTCCGGTTGCATTCCACATTCCGGTGGCATCGAACGTTATCATTTTCAGAACATCGTTTTTGGCAGTGTTATCCGGAATGACGGGTAGTTTCTTTCCGGCATTGGCTATGACTACAAGTCTGTATTTCTCGCCTATCAGGCTTTGTTTCAGGGTCACTATGTACTTTTCATCCTGTAACTGTATTTGCGGCGCCTCATAGCTGAACGTTTCCGTGGAACTGTTTGCCTTGAATACCAATACTTTCAGTTGGGCTATGTCTATTGCATTTTCCTCGTTGGATGTAATGGCGCGGGTGGCGGTACTTCCGTCCGTTGCCGTCGGTAGCGAAATGCGGAGTGTGAGCATTACTTCGCCATTGTCGGTCAGTGTGCCAGGTTGCCCATTGTCGCAAGCCAGCAGAGCAAGGACGATTACCGCACAGGTTACAATGCGTAATAATGCGGCGGATTTGCTTCTATATTCCGATAGCCCTGTCATACTTTCTTTAATTTACATTTCCGTTTCCTGTTCCACTTCTCCCCATGGCAGTACTTTTACGAATACTCTTATTTCGGTCTTTCTGAAATCTATTTCAATGTCAGTTTGCTTTCCGGCTTCCGCTCGTAAGAGGTGTAGCTCGTTATCCTGCGTAATGGTGCATAGTTTTTCCTGCCCTCTGTATATTTCCACTTCGATACATTCTTCTTCTTGGGTTGGAAATATGCGAAAGGGCGGAGCATAGGCATCTCCTTGCTCATCTGTAAAGGTTGGCGGTTTGTATCTTGCGTTTTCTCCGGTTACTTTTCCCATGAAATCCACTTCGGAACCCGTTCCCCGTACAATGAAGGTATAGGTTTCTCCCTGATACGGATAGCGTTCTGCAAGATAGCGTGTCCGTATGCTCAACCCTGCAGTCATTCTTTCCATAACCAGCGTGATTTTTTCCTCTTGTATGCTCCTTGTAGCGGTGTTGTTCAGCTCCTTGCGGCAGTAAAAGAGGTCAGTAACAGGTAAATGGCTTCCTTCGGCATGTTGTTTCAGTTTCAGGCGTGCTTCCTCTAGCAGGGTCCCCGGTTTGATTTTGGCGGTAATCAGGGTATCTTCCTTGATGTTTCCCCACGCTACGAGGGTAAGCCGTGCTTCTTTGTGGTTTCCGAAAAGATAGTCTGATGACACTCCTGCAGGAACCATGCGTACAAAACCGTTTTCTCCGAAAAGATACACTTCCGATTTCTCCAGTACACCGCTTTGGGTGAGATCATTACCTGCCGCATCCACTACCCGCACGTGTATTTCGTACTGCATGCAGTCTCCAGTGTCTTCCCGCACGCATGATACGTACAGAAAGGCAAGGCAGGCATATGATGCCGTAAGTATGGCTGTGCGGATAGGTTTCATTATTGTTTATGGTTTCGGGTAATTATTCGAATGTTACGTCCTGCGTGATGTTCAGTGCCCAGTCGGCTACACTCACTGTCAGTTCGAGTGAAGTAGGATTTATCTCTCCGGTGGGGTCATCGGTCCCTATATTCTTGATAGTTGCCTTGATGGCATAGGTCGTGTTGCGGGCAATGTTTGAAGTACCCGTGCCCGAAGCTCCGGTGATATTTGTTCCGGTCTGGCTCTTGTTGACGATTATCGGATAATAGATGGTGGTTCCTGCATCACTTGCACTTTTCTTGAACGTTCCTTCCAGTACCAATGCCGTACGGGTGGCCTCTTCGTTGGGGAGTATATAGAACCAGTAGTCGGTTTTATGCTCGATACCTACGCTTACCGGGGGAGTGACCGAATTTGCCAGATAAGCTACAGTTCCGCTGGAGCCGGTGTAGTTTCCGGTCAGATAATCCGGTGTGCTCATTTTGGTGGTGCTGTATCCTCCCGTGCCCGGTACAGCTTCTTTCACGGCATTCCGCACAAAGATGTTTTTCAGTTCGTAGGATGCCGCCGAGTACTGTCCGTTGGGGTCAAATTCGGTTCTGATGCCGCTTACGGACACTCTTGCAACGAGCCTGCTCAGCCGGGCTGTCATACCGGTGTTGATGCCTGCGCCCAGTGTGAAGGTGGCGTTGCCATCACCGTTTTTTACGTCTCCGCTCATGGGCAGACAATCCTTGGTCTGGGCATCACCCAGTTCAATTGTTCTCTTCAGGAAGTCGGTCTTGTTCAGGACGCCTGAAAAATAACCGTCTGTAGGGGCGTTGGCTACCACGATGCCCGTACAGCTCGTTGCCGGAGTACAGTTGATGGTTGTTGCCGGAGTGGTGTTATTGGTTACGGTCTGTATGGCATTCACCGATTCGTCACTGTTGAAGATGGCGACGGTGAAACGCTTCACCGTATTCTCTTCGTTTTGTGTAGGTAATGCGCTTCCGGTTGCCTTGGTGCTCACTCCGCTTCCCGTCAGGCGCAGTTCGAGTTGTGCCGTCTTTCCCTGCGGCATGGGTTCCGTTATTCCGTTTTCTTCACTGCCGCATCCGGCTAGTGTAAAGGTTGCTGCTGCCAGCATGCTCCATAAATAGCTGTTTGTTTTCATGTATGCCTGTTTTATAGGTTAATATACTTTTGGTGTTCCCGGTCATTTTGCTTTCCTATTTGTTTTTCAACTCTTTCAGCACCCTGTCAGCCTGCTCTATGCCGGCTGCCGCTGCCATGGTAAGATATACTTCCGCCTTGTCCCGTTTTCCTTCCTGTAGGCAGAGTATGCCCATGTTGTTGTATGCGATTGGCATGGTTGCGAATCTCTCCAGATAGCGCCGCGCTTTGGCCGTTTCCCCTTTGGTGAGTGCCACGGCCGCTGCATTGATATTGGCTTCGGGGCTGTCGGGAAACAGGCGGGCTGTGAGGTCGAGTACATCGTTGTATTCCGTAGATCCTTTCGGGTAACTGCCCGCTACCGCAAAGAGCTCGTTCAGGCGCAGTGTCTGACGTTCTCCAGTACGGGACATCCTCAGGCTCTCCGCCGCATCCGGCTGCTGGCGGGTGTACTCTATCCTGTAGTCGACCCGCATAACTTCGGGAAATATCTTTTCCGCCAGGTATCTGTAGGGCTTTCCGTCGGCAAGTTTCATCAGCATTCGTTCCCGCCCTTTATCCATGTCTACACTCCCTATCAGGTCTAGGGCGGCCTCCCTGAACATCATGCCGCTTTGTCTTGTCAGTGCGGCAATGGAGTCCCAGTCTTCCGGAATCCAGGTTACTTCCAGCGGAATGCCAGTTGCAAGCCGGTTTTCCCGCAGGTATGCTTTAAGGTTCAGTGAGCGTGCCAGTGCATTCATTTCGTTCTTTTTCAGGTTTCCGGCAGGTGCCCCGTATCCTGTAACCTTCACTTTCAGGAGTTCCGTTCCCTCTTCCCGTCGGATGTTCTGCAAAGCATTGCGCAGCCGGTGGTATATTTCTAAGTTCTGTTTGCTTTCGGACAATTCTCCCAGCGTTTTCTCTCCTTTTTCCTGCTTCCCTTTGCCAAAGTAGGGGATGGACCCCGTCACTGCATGCAGTGTGTCTTTGCCGGGTGCAGGCTCGATGAAGTTCACCCAGGCCAGGTATTTCCTGTCCGTATCCATGTCCCAGGCTGAAGTGCGGTTTTCGGGCAGGTTCAGCCTGCCGGCAATCCTGTCTTCGTAGGCCTTGCCCTGTTTGCCGTGGCAGGCGCATTCCTTCGTTCTCATCAGGAGCCGGGCGTCCTTCATCCATTCCTTATAGGGCACTGCCACCCGGTATCGGAAGGAGCGCGCCATCCTGGCGTCGTTCCTTATCACTACTGCGGGTATGGGGGCCGGATGCCCGTTTCCGGCAAATTCCTTTTGCCGCTGGTACACTTTCTGCTTTTCCTTGCCGTTGATGAGTACCGCCGGCAGGGCTTGCTCGTTTTCCCCGCTGATGAGTACGGGCGTCAGGGTCAGCGATTCGTCCGAGGGCATTCTCAGTCCTTCGAAATCGACTGAGAGGTCAATGTTCAGACGCCCGTCCGCAAGCGAGAACTGCTGTCCGGTGACGAACATTTCCCCCCGGTAGAATTCCTGTGCATGACCTGCCCGGCAGCAGAGCGCCGATAGTGCCATTATCATAGGAATACGGATTAAGTTTTTCATACTTTCAATTTGCTGTTGTAATTTATCTTGTTATTATTGCATCATATACACTAAGGATATGGAGGCTTTGGTGGGAGCGATGAAATTCCTGTTTCCGCTTCCTGTCTTTTCTCCGCAGTGCGCGCAGCGGTAGCGTTCGTATCGGGTGTGCAGGAATCCTACGCCGATGCTTGTCTCCAGTCCCCAGCGGGGGGAGAGGATGAAGTGATAGCCGTATGATATTCCCACTCCCGTAAAGTCTCCCTCGTATCTTTCGGAACGTACCCCTTTGAACAGCCCGAAAGGCAGCCTTGCCTTGGCTACGTTGTACACGCCGTACATCAGGCCTGTCCCGAAGAAATGTCCTCCGTAGGGCTGGCACATCCAGTAGCGCAGCTCCGGCTGCACGAACCAGTGTTTCCAGCGTTTGTCTCCTCCTGCCGGAAAGGGGTTGTAATAAACCCCGGCCTCCAGCGTGAAACGTTCCGACAGCTTTAGTTCCACACCGAGGTTGGGCGAGGCGAGCATGCCCCCCGTAAGCAGGTCGCTTTTCACGGCAACGGTTTGCGCCCCTGCCTTGCCTGCACACGACAGCAGGGCAAGGAGCATCAGCATCGGTATGTATTTTCTGCTTCTCAATTTCTTTGTTCCTGTTATAAATCTGTCAGTGTAATCTCCTTCAGGTATATCCTGGTTATCTGGTTTACTATTCCGAGTTTTTGTGCGGCTCTTCCGTATTGTGCATAGAACCGCTCGGTAATGGGGCTGTTGCAGTTCAGATGTCCTCCCGTGGCTTCGAGAATATCCAGCAGGGATATTTCCATGGCTCTTTTAGCAGGAATATAGGACTGTATTTCCAGCGGATGTTCCTTTTCTTTCAGGATGATAAGTCCGGCATTGGTGAGCTGTGTCAGCAATACCCGCATCTGCCCTTCTGTAAGTGTGCACTGCTTTATGCAAGTACCGTAGTCTCTTGCATAGATGCATTTGAGTACTGCAATGGCAGTCTGTGTTTTGGGCGTTATCATGTAGTTTTCTTGTTTGTTTGATTGTTGGTATCCGGCCGTTACTTTGTAGGTAACGGAAGATTGCCCTCAGATACCCTGCAGAAGCGTCTGCCGCATATGCATCCGGGTTGTATAACCGATAAAGTTATATAACAGACGTTTTCCCGCTTTCCTACCGGAAGGCGGCAAGGGGGGCTTTGCTTTATTGGTTGAAGTCGGTTTGTTCTGTTTTGTCTGCTGCCGGTCTTTTATGCCGTATATGATAAGATTTTATCTTTTTTATTTTGTTTTTCAAGTTTTATAGTTACTTTTGCGGTAGGAATATCCTCCGTTACCTACAAAGTAATCCCTTTGTAATAATCTGTATCATAGTTATATACATGGAATGCTCCCTTGTCATCCTTGTCGGATACTGCATTTCTTCACGTAAGCGATAATTTTTTTATTGGTCCTGTCCAGCATTTCGTTTTCGAAGGGTTTCAGATAGGTTTCCGTAACCTTTACCGATGAATGCCCCAGTGCGTTGCTTATTACTCCCACGGCGACTCTGGTGTGGAACGCCGTTGTTGCCCATGTGTGCCTTGCAGTGTAGGACGACAGCTTTCTGCCCAGTCTGAGGGCTGCCGCCAGCAGTTTGAGTTTCCGGTTGAATCTCCGCAGGACCTGTTGGTAATGTCGGTATTCTTCACGCCTTCCCAGGGGGAAACGGCAGTTTTCGTCCCCCAGTATGTTGAGCAGGTAGGGCGAGTCCGTGCGGCGGTCGGCGCATCGGCGGATAAGCTCAGCGGCTTCTTCGGTTACGTGTACACGTATCTGCCTTCCCGTTTTCTGTCTTCGGTAGGTAATTACCCCGTCCTTGAAATCGCATTTACGCAGCCTTGCGAGGTCTGCAAACGGCATTCCCCGCAAGAGGAAGAGCAGTGCGAACCATATCTGCGCTTCTTTGAGTTCCCGGTGCAAGGAAGCGGAGATGTCGAGTGCTTGTCCCATTTCGGCAGGTGGGAGTGCGCGTTTCACGTCGGCACGGGTTCCGGTATATACATGTTTGAACAGTCCGGGCACATAGTCGGTGAGGCCTGCCAGCAGCGCGCGGTTGTATACTGCCCGCAACATGCGCAGGTAGGTGGACATGGTGTTCAGCTTGAGCATCCTCTCCAGCAGGTGCCTTTCGAATTTGTGTATCGTGGCGATATCAAACGCTTTCCGCATGCGTATTTCGTTTTTTGGATGTTCGCTTTCCCAGTACCGTTGGAAAGCCCGTAGCATGCTGCGGTATACATGGGCGGTTCCGAACCGCCCCTCGTCTTCCAGTTCCTGTATGACTGAAAGCGTAAAGGTTGTTAAATCTTTCATAATCTGTTGGCTTTATAATATTTACAGTCTTTGCGTGCGCCATTGCTGCACGCGATATAATATATTGCATTTTATTGGAATTTGTTTGCTTGCGGACAATGTTCCGGCTTCGCAGAGGCTTTACATCCTCTCTTTGCAGGTACGGACACACCAAGCGTATCGCTACATTGGTTCCTTCCTTGAAGAACCGTTTTTATGGGTGCACGCCGAGACGTCAGGAGCGTTGTTCATGCCAAAAGTAGTTTAAGATAGTGTATAGGAAGTAAACGCATGGTCTGTCGGAGTGAAACAGATGGTCTGTACGGTACAAACAGATGGTCTGTTTACACCATACAGACCATCTGTTTTAAAAGAAAGCATGCACTCATTCTTCCCTTTCCCGTTTGGATTGTGCTTCCGGGCGGGATTTCTTTTGAGGGATACTGTCCGGAGCGGACGTATTCTTCTCCGCTTGTTTTCTTTTCAGCCTTTTCAACTTCCACTTGTTCCAAAAGAGCAGTTCATTCCATTTGTTGAAATCCTTCTTGAAGATGATGCCTATACCCTGAGTGGTGAGGTTGGTCTTGGTGTAATAGCGGTCGTTGGTTTCGTTATAAGCTTTCAGACGGATATCGCCGGAACGGTTTACGAGCCATTCGGCTTGGAAGTCACCTACGAAGTTGGTGTTCGCCATCGGATTCTCGCGATAGCCGAAGTTACCGTTTATGAGCAGGCGGTTATTCAGCAGTTGCCCGGAAAGCATTGTCTCGAACTCCATGTCCGTCCAGCCTTTTTCTCCGGTACTGAAGTTTGTGCCGAAGTTCCAGTTATTGCTGTCGATAATCTGCGAGAGTGCATTGTTCAGTTGTCCGGAAAGGGTAGAAGAGAGCACGCTCGACATCATGTTGGAGTTGCCGGTGGCGTCTACATTCTCCGGAGTATAGAACTTGCCGATACCTAAAAGGTAGAGTATCTGCATGTTCATCTGCTCGTCCGTAGGGATATAATTCCGTACCAACGCCTGTACTTCGTCGCGTTCGTTGGGCAGCTCCAGGCTCATTTTGATGTCCGGTGAGGTGAGCTGTCCGGTCAGCGCCATGAGGCAGTTAACCTTGATGTTGGTCTGGTTGACGTAATTGCCGGCATCGGGAACGAGGTCGTTCAGCGAAGCGGAGTTTACAAGATAGCCTGCCTGGATGTCGAGGGTGGCATTGAGCGGCGCGCCGTTAAAGGTGATGGTACTTCCGTCTTTGATGATGAAGTCCTTGCGGATAACTTCCTGCAGGCTGAATTTATAAACTCCCTGGCTGATGCGGTAACTACCGAACATTTTCACATCTCCTTTATTGTAGAATTCGGTGCGGATATTCCCCGTTCCTTTACCGCTGATGTAGTCACCTGCAATGGGGTCCATGATGATTTTCATGGTGGCGTCCGGAGTTGCGTCTATCAGGAGATTCAGTCGTATGTCGGTGTCACTTTCCTTTTCCATGACTTCTTTCTGCGCCTGCTCGTATTCGGACATCAGCATGATGGAATCCTGAAGTACGCGGCGCGGTGTCTTGTCTACGAAGCGTATGAACTGGTTGCTCACTGCCGAGGCGACACCTTCTTTCATATAAGTGAAGTTGGTGTTGCGGTTGGTGGTCATTGCCACGTCGATATTCACCCCGTCTGCCGCATTGCCGGCAATGGTGGCGTTGCCTGTGCCATACACCGTGCCGTAGAAGGGGAAGTCGGGTGATTCTTTGGTGTTCATAACCAGCATATTGTCCACATCGAACCGGAAGCGGTATTCCAAATCCTTGAAATGCCGGTAGTGCAGGTAACCGTTGGCTCTGCCCTGATGCCCTTGCGTATCGAAGATGCGGTTGTTGCGGAAAGTAAGTCCGCCCGGTTCGATAAGTATGCTGTCTTTCAGGGAGAAAGTAGTGTTGAGTACATCTACCTTGAGGGAGGCGTCACCGAATACGCGACCTTCCATTGTCAGCGCCTTGAACTTGCCGTAGAAATGTACGTGGCCGCTGGCACGCCCGTTGAATTCGGGGGTGATGCTCTGCATGTAGTGGTGGATGAACTTCAGGTTGGTGCTGTCGGCTTCGATTTGCAAGTCGAGCGCACTGGTGGGTTTTATGGGGTAGATGTATCCGTATACATGGCTTTTGGCAATGTCTTTCTCGCGGATACGGGCATCCAGGTAGATGCCTTTCACGTCGTGATGCCATTCGCCGTGTATGTTGGCATCGCCTAAAAGACCCTCGTTCAAGCCGAGGTTGCGTATGAAGAGGTCGGTACTCATTACCGGCTTTTTAAGTATTCCGCTGGCATATGCCGGGCCAGTGGCCTCACCTTTGAAGTTGACACCCAGGTCGGCTATATCGAATACGTATCCTATGTTTATCTCTTTCAGGTTCAGGCGTACGGTGTCCTGAGGTTGTTCGGATACGGTTCCGTTGATTTGCAAGTGACGCTCTTTATGGCTGAAGTAGAAATTGTTGACGTGCACTTTGCCCGAGTCGACCACGATTTGCGAAGGGTGTATCTTCCATACGGTGTCGTTGAGGATTACGTTCGTTTCCTGTACGTTGACAATCGTTTTCAGGGCGGGTTTCTCTTTTTGGGCTTGGCGGGAGGATTTTGTGTGTATTTTGTCGTTGCCAGCTTCTTGGGAAGAGTTGCGGACGAATTGAGTGAGAGCCGCTATCTTGCCGCTGTAAGTTACAGCGCTGCTGTTTCCCCAGTTGAATATGGTTTGTATCCGGTCGTCCTTTGCCTTGGCTTCGAGGGCTACGTTTACCGCACCGGTTGTTTTCCGGTTTGGGAAGCGTTCTTATGCCTGGAACTGTTCACCCGGATTTTCGCAGAGAACCACACCCGACTCAAAGAACTTTCCGCCGTAACTCAGCCGTGGAAAGTACCCCTCTACGCGCAACCGTTGCGCTTTGTCGTTGAAATAGCCCTTCAGAGTAGAGTGGGTATATACTTTCAGCGGTATCTGGAATACGGTGGAGAGTATCTCTGTATCGTAGATATGGAGG
>OGOJ01001992.1_pt1 | contig 13686 bp, 7 predicted proteins | sample 1552601 | NCBI WGS metagenome assembly OGOJ01 (sample SAMEA2580184, study PRJEB22360) | human gut metagenome | biome: human gut; feature: human-associated habitat; material: faeces | place: Denmark | collected 2008/2010
GATCGCCAGCTGGATGTCGGTCATCGCCGAGCGTGCGAACCACACCTGCGCCGTGGGCGTGTCGTCCATCAGGTCCGCCACGAGGGCGCGCATGTACGACGCCTCGGCATATTCGCGCGAAAGGGGTTGCAGGGCGCTGCACAGCCGTTCGGAAATCTCCACGGCCTGCGGGTAGTCGCGGGCGCCGATCGCCTGGCGGAGCCGGAAGTTGAGGTGCGTGACCGACTCCGGTTCGGTGTTCTCCACGATCAGCTGGGCGTAGATCACCGTAAGCCGCCACGATTCGTGTCCCTGCGCCGAGTCGTGGGAGTAGAGCTGGAGTTCGTCGTTGAGTTTGTGGCGGGCGATGTAGTAGTCGACCAGCTGCCTGCGGTCCAGCGCCGTGGTGTCGACCAGTTTCAGCATGTTCGCCGCTTCGAGGTAGATACCCGCCGAACTGTACAGGTATGCCAGCTGGATACGGCTCTCGTTGAGGTGCCCCGCGTCGTTCATGCGCGTCGCCAGGGCGATGTTGCGGTAGAGGTAGTCGATGGTCGAATCGGCCTGGTAAGGGGTGTATTCGTCGATCAGCTGCTGGTTGAGGATGTAGCGCTGGGCGTCCGAGAAATCCGATTTCCGGAGGATGTTTTTCAGCGATTCGATCCGCTGTTCGCGTCCGGCGATGTAGGAGTCCCGGTGCGAAAGGGTGGCGTCGAGCTGTGAAAGCACGCTTTTCAGGTCGTTTTGTGCCGAGGCGGCGAGCGTTGCGGCGAGCAGCAGTACGGTTGACAGAAGGTTTCTCATGTGCGGACGGTTCACGGTTTGTTCCTGACAAAGATCGGAAAAAGGACGGATGGTTCCAAGACCGAATCGGGTACGGTGCGGTACTTTCCGGCTGATAAAAGTGTCGTTACGGCACCAAAGATAGGAATAATCCCGGGAAAATCAATGCCGGGCGGCGCGCTTTCCGCCGGTCGGACCGTCCGGCCGTTTTTTCCGGCAGGACGGGCAGCCGGCCCGGCGAACGGAACGTGCTCCGGAGCCGGATTTATTTAAAATATTTTATTATATGCCGCTTCCGGGCTTCCGAGGGGGTTGTGAAAATTCCGATCAATCTACTTTTTTTTGCAATAGTCAAATAATTAATATATTGAATATCAGGTAGATATATTTTTATAAACGGGTTTTGAGTTTACAATTTGCTGTTTAAATTTTTTTCATGTCGTGGAGGATAGTTACTTTTATTTAAACGGAAATAAGGCGATGAAGTGTCGATTTTTTAAGAACTGCGCCTTACCTATTTATAATATTAACTTAAAACTTAAAAACCTTAAATTCCTATGGCACATTTTTGCAAGAAACTGCAAGCGGACTGCCGGAGAGGGTGGATGCTGGCACTGACGGCGATGCTGATCGTCTTTGCGCCGGCGGCCTTCGCCCAGTCGGCGCCGACAGTGACGGGAACGGTCACCGACCAGTCGGGACAGCCCGTTATCGGAGCCACGATCATCGAGCAGGGAACTACGAACGGCGCTACGACGGGCGTGGACGGCTCTTATTCCCTCAAACTGCGAGGGGGGGGGAATTCTGCTAACCTGATTTTCCAGTCGCTCGGATTCGTTTCGCAGACGGTCGCCGTGAACGGCCGCACGAAGATCGACGTGAAACTCGCCGAAGACGCCGTGGCCCTCGACGCCGTGGTGGCGATCGGTTACGGTACGGTCAAGCAGAAGGACCTCACGACGGCCGTTTCGGTCGTCAAGACCGACGACCTGGCCCGCCGCCCGATCACCTCGGCCTCGGGCGCCCTTCAGGGCAAAGCCGCCGGCGTGCAGGTCATCCAGCCCAACGGCTCGCCCGGACAGGGCATGGTGGTCCGCGTCCGCGGCGCTTCGTCCATCTCGTCGAGCAACGACCCGCTCTATGTGGTCGACGGCGTTCCCGTGGGCGAAGGAAACTACGCCATCGCTTACCTCTCTCCCAACGAAATCGAGTCGATGCAGGTGCTGAAGGACGCCTCGTCGGCCGCCATCTACGGGTCGCGCGCCGCCAACGGCGTGGTGCTCATCACCACCAAGCAGGGCAGCCGGAAACGGGGCCCCGAGATTTCGTTCTCGACCTTCGTCGGCATTTCGAAGGTGACCAAGAGCTACGACGTGCTCAATGCCCGGCAGTACCGCGACCTGATGGAGGAGAACGGCGCCGTGTCGGGGCTTCCGGCCGATCTGACCGACCGGACCGACTGGTTCGACGAAACCTACTCGACGGGCGTCAACCAGAACTACCAGTTCTCGGTCTCCAACGGCGATGAAAACTCGTCCTATTACCTCGGCGGCGGCTACACCAACGAAAAGGGCATCATCAACACCACCTCTTCGGACCGTTACAACGTGAAGGCCAGCTTCGACAAGAAGATTTTCAAATGGGTTTCGGCCAACGCCTCGACGACTTTCTCGCACTACACCACCAAGGGCACGATCATCTCGGGTCAGGGCGCCAACCGCGCCGGCGTGGTGGTGTCGGCCATCACGACCCCGACCTACGCGCCGATCTGGGACCCCGAGAATCCCCAGCAGTTCTACAATAATTTTTACGGCGCCAACCTCACCTCGCCGCGTGAGAACATGGCCCGCACGGATTACAACCAGGATGTCACCGACCGCCTGCTGCTCTCCGGCGGCCTGACGTTCTACCTGGCCAAGGATCTGACCTTCAAGTCGACGGTTTCGATGGACCGCCGCTGGGTCCACTCGTCGTCGTTCCTCGACCCGATCCGCACCTCCTACGGACGGACGCAGCACGGAACCGCCTCGGACACCCGTTCCGACGATATGCGCATGATTTACGACAACATCCTGACCTGGAACAAATCGTTCGACCGCCACAGCCTCGAAGTGATGGCCGGCACGTCGGCCACGACCTCCGTGTGGGAGCAGTTGAGCGGCTCGCGCTCCTATTTCTCCTCGACCAACAACAACGCCATTCCCAACCTGAACGGCGGTAACAACGGCGGCGTCCGCGGCCAGAGCTACGGCAAATCGGAGTGGTCGATCATGTCCTATCTGGCGCGCGTGTCGTACAACTACGACAGCAAGTACCTCGTGACGGCCAATTTCCGCGCCGACGGTTCCTCGAAGCTGGCTCCCGGCCACCGCTGGGGTTACTTCCCCTCGTTCTCGGCCGCGTGGCGTATCTCGGGAGAGAAGTTCCTGCGCGACGTGTCGTGGATCAACGACTTGAAACTGCGCGCCGGCTGGGGACAGACCGGTAACCAGGCGGGTCTGGCGGAGTACGGCTGGATGCAGCAGTACAGCACCAACTACTACGACTGGACGCTGACCGAGAACGCGCAGGCCGTGCCGACGGTCGGCGGTCGCAAGAACATCAAGAACGAGGACCTTACGTGGGAGACCTCTTCGCAGACCAATGTCGGACTCGATTTCGCCCTGCTGAACAACCGCCTGAACCTGTCGCTCGACTATTACTACAAGTACACCAAGGACATGCTGATGGACGTGCCGCTGCCGTCGCCCTATCCGAGCATCTACCGCAACGACGGCGAGATGTCGAACCAGGGCTTCGAGATCACCCTTTCGTCGGTCAACATCGCCCGGAAGGATTTCAACTGGTCGACCGACCTGAACGTTTCGCTCAACCGCAACAAGGTCGAAAAACTCAACCTGAAGCAGGTATACTACTACGCCACGACCTCCGACGCGACCAACGACAACGTCGTGCGCATGACCCCGGGCCACCCGCTTTCGATGTTCTGGGGCTATGTCTCCAAGGGGGTCGATCCCGAGACGGGCGACCTGGTTTACGAGGACCGCAACGGCGACGGCGAGATCACGCCGCTGGACAAGACCTGGATCGGCAACGCCAATCCCAAGTTCACCTTCGGCATGACCAACAACTTCTCGTGGAAGGGGCTTAACCTGAACATTCTGATCACGGGTTCCTACGGCAACGACATCTTCAACGCCTCGCGCATCGAGACCGAGGGCATGGCCTCGGCCAACAACCAGACCACCACGGTCCTGCGGCGCTGGCGCATTCCGGGCCAGCAGACCGACGTGTTCCGCTCGGACAACCCCGCCTGGAACGTGAAGAATTCGTCCTACTGGGTCGAGGACGGCTCCTACCTCAAGGTGAAGAACATCACCCTGTCGTACGACATCACCTCGCCGAAGCTCAAGCGCATCAACATCACGCGCATCCAGCCTTACATTTCGCTCCAGAACTTCATCACCTGGACCGGCTATTCGGGCTACGATCCCGAGGTGAGCCAGTCGGAAAGCGCCACGCAAATGGGCATCGACTGGGGAACCTATCCCAACGTGCGCACGGTCGTCGTGGGTCTGAATCTTACTTTCTAACCGCTGAAAAAAGAACCGATTATGAAAAAGATATTTTTAATTGCCGCGGGTCTCTCGCTGGGGGTTGCCACCACGTCGTGCAGCCTTGAGAAATTCCCCGAGACGATGTATGCCGAGAACAACACCTCCGGCACGGGCGACAGCGAGACGGCCATCAACACCCGCGAACTGCTCGAAGGCCAGCTTACGGCCATGTACAACTACATGAAGGGCGACCTCCAGACCTACTGGTATCAGCTGACCACGCTCGCCGAGGCGCGCGCCGACAATGCCTACGGCGGCAACATGGCCGAGACGAAGGTCGTCAGCGTCGAGTCGAACCACATCGACAGCGACAACGAATTCGCCTCGAACCTGTGGAACTACTCGATGAACGCCGTGGACTATGCCAACCAGGTCATCTGCAACATCGATCTGGTGAAGGAGAACGATCCGTCGCTCACCGACAAGGAGTATCAGGAGTGGCTCTCCGAAGCGCTCTGCTGGCGTGCCTATATCTGGATGAACATGATGCAGCTTTTCGGAGAAATCCCGATGCTGACCGAAATCCCGCCCGCCATCAACGCCGGGAACGTCGAGGAGGTCTATCCGCTCTATTTCCCGGCCCGCGTGTCGAAGCAGACCGTCGGCGAGCAGATCGTCAAGGACATCGAGGAGTATGCCTGCAAATACGCCCCCGACATGGACGCTTCGAACAAGTTCCGCATCACCAAGGGTTTCGCCTACGGCCTGATGGCCCGTTTCTACTCCATGCGCGAGTTCCGCGACTGGTCGAAGGTCGTCTCGGCCTGCGAAGCGGTCGAAGGGATGGGGTACAGCCTTTGCGACAAGTACGGCGACCTGTGGGCCTACACCACCGGCGATACGGGCATGGCTGCGATGAACACCCGCGAGTCGATTTTCGAGGTGCAGTGGACCAGCCAGACCTCGGGTTCGTGGATGTGGATGATGTTCCACCGCAACGCCTATGTCCCGGGCGACAGTTTCTCGTGGGCCAAGTGGTGCACGCCGTCGCGTAACCTGACGAAGGCTTACGACGCCGAGGGCGACACCGAGCGCAAGAATGCGTCGGTCGTCTACGACGAATGCGGCTGGTCGTACCACTATCCGAGCGACGAATACGCTTTCATGCACAAGTTCCCGACCAACGTGACCCCGGTTTACCTGATGCGTCTGGCCGAGATCCGGCTCCTGCATGCCGAAGCGCTGGCCAATACGGACGATCCGGGAGGCGCCGCCGACATCGTGGACGAGATCCGCGGCCGCGCCGGCATTGGCAAGCTGACTGCGGCGCAGCGCGCGTCGGCCGACCTGATGCGCGAAGCCGTGCTCCACGAACGCCGTCTGGAACTGGCCATGGAGGGCTTCCGCTGGTTCGACCTGATGCGTTACGGCGACGACTATTCGAAACTGTTCGAAATCTGCGACGGCGTCAACATCAAAGGCTCGGCGTCCTACGACTCCTACTTCCAGACCCGCCGCGCGATGAACGACAACCGCGTGCTGATGCCGGTGCCGACTTCAGTGCTGGAGGATAACACCAACATCGAACAAAACCTGGGCTATTAACCTTAAAATTGCGATTCTGCCATGAAATTTACGATCAATAACAACCTGCGCCTGCTGACCTGCCCGCTGCTGCTCGCCGGAGCCGTATGCTGTTCCAGCGGGAACGATGGCGACACGCCGGCTCCCGGTCCTGGCCCCGATCCCTCGCCCGTGACGGGCGATGTTCTCGCCTACGTCACCTCGGCCGACGGCAACCGCCTGTTCACGGAGGAGGGACTCGACTACTCGAAGGTCTCGATGTCGCCCTACCGGGTCACGATCGACCCCTCGACGACCTACCAGACCGTCGACGGTTTCGGCCCGGCCATCACCGGCGCCACGTGCTACAACCTGCTGCAAATGTCGCAGGCCGACCGCACGGCGATCCTCCGGAAGTGCTTCGACCCCGAGACCGGAGCCGGTTTCAGCTTTATCCGCGTGCATATCGGCGGCTCGGACTTCTCGATGGACGAATACACCTGCTGCGACCGGGAGGGCATCGAATTCTTCGCCATTCCCGCCGTGGAGAAGGATGGCATCTTTCCGGTGCTGAAAGAGATTCTGGAGATCAATCCCGAAATCAAGATCATGGGTTCGCCGTGGTCGTGCCCCAAATGGATGAAGGGCACGGTCGCCGACCCCTCGAAACCCTACGATTCGTGGACCGGCGGGCGTCTCAATCCCGCCTATTACGACGATTACGCCGAGTATTTCGTGCAGTGGGTGACCGAGATGGAGGAGAACGGATTCCCGATCTACGCCATCACGATGCAGAACGAGCCGCTGAACAAGGGCAATTCGATGTCGCTCTACATGCCGTGGGAGGACCAGCTGGCCTTCGTCAAGAAGCTCGGCCCGGCATTCCGCAAGGCGGGCATCGACACCAAGATCCTCTGCTACGACCACAACTACAACTACGATAACGTCGCCGGCCAGCAGAACTACCCGCTCAACATCTACGCCGACGCCGATGCTGCGCAGTGGGTCGATGGCTCGGCCTGGCACAACTACGGGGGCAGCGTGAGCGAGCTGGACAACATCCGCGCCGCCGCGCCCGACAAGACGATCTACTTCACCGAGGCCTCGATCGGCACGTGGAACTACAATTTCGAGAGCTGCGTGATCGACGACTTCGAGTCGATCTTCCTGGGGACGCTGAGCCGCTACGGCAAAGGGGTTCTGCTGTGGAACCTGATGCTCGACGACAAGGGCGCTCCGAACCGTCCTGGAGGCTGTACGACCTGCTACGGGGCCATCGAGATCAGTTCGTCGGATTACAAGACGCTCAAGTACAACAGCCACTATTACGACCTGGCCCAGTGCGCCAAGGTCATCCGGCCGGGTGCCGTGCGCATCGGCGCGTCGGGTTACACGGCGTCGGGGCTGACCTACCTGGCCTTCCGGAATCCCGACGGATCGAAAGCCTTCGTGGCGCTCAACAGGAGCGCCGGCGAACAGACCGTCGCCGTGTATGAAAACGCCGACCGTTCGTTCAAATACACCATCCCGGCCAAGTCGATCGCCTCGTTCCGCTGGGGCGCCGGAGCCGAAAACTAACCTTTAAAATTCGCAGAACATGAAAACGCTGAAATACATCGCACTGTCGCTGCTCGTCGCTGCCTCGACGACGGCGTGCAAGGACGATCCCGAACTGCTCACCACCGACGTCGGTCCCGAGATGACCGTCGTTTCGGCCGATGCGTCGGGCGTCTACGGCGGCAAGGTCGACTTCGAGGTGACGATGACCGACCGCTATGCGCTCTCGACGCTCAAGGCGCAGGTATTCTTCGACGACGAGATGGTCGCCGAGGAGGTGATCCGCACCAAAAGCGACGGAACCTACACGGGGGCTGTGACGCTTCCCTTCTACAAGAACATTCCCGACGGCGAGGCCACGCTGCGCTTTGTGGGGCAGAACGTGCGCTTCGGAACGACGACCGTCGACCGGCCGCTCGCCGTATCGCGTCCCAAGCCCGCCTACCTGACGTTCTTCCTCGATGACGCGGAGTACCGCATGGAGCCTACGGGTAACGACTACGAATACGCCGTGACGGACGAGTTCCCGCAGAAGCCGCAGGGCTACATCGCGACGCCCGAACTCGACGCCGCTGGCTCGGTGGTGACCTTCGGCTACGACTCCGGGGCCGGCGGCATCGTCTCCGATTCCACCGACGCCATTCCCTTCGCCAATTCGAATGCCGGGGAGTTCACGATCACCTTCAACCTGCTGACCTTCGAGGGGTCTCCTTTCATCAAGCTGCTCTTCGGCGAGACGGAGATGACGATGGTCGACAATGACAATTACAGCATCGTCACCACGCTGACCGAGGGCCGGACCTACACGCTGACGGGCGTTTCGGACTTCGCCGACTGGGATGTGGACCGCGACTTCTTCGAACGCGCCGATGTTTCCGATCCCGAGACGCTGACCTTCCTGCCGATGACGGGCATGTACAAGGTGACGGCCAATTTCAAACACAGCTACCTGCGTATCGAGGCCATGAAGTCGGCCACGGAGTATGCGTCGCTCGCCGCCGACGGTTCGGGCAATGCGATCTGGACGGTCGGAGCCGGTATCGGCAAACCCGTCATCAAGAACGGCGACGGTTGGGATATGGGCTCCACGGGCTTGTGTCTGGCTCGCGTTGCGGACAAGAAATTCCAGATCTCGCTGGTGGCCGGCGTTTCGATCAACGCTTCGAACTTCGACTTCAAGTTCTTCTGGCCGAAGGACTGGGACAAGGGCGAATTCCTGGGTAAGACGGATGCCTCGTTTGCCAATCCCTACGGGGTCCTGACCACTACCAGCGATTTGATCGAGATTTCCGACGGTGGCAACTTGGGGCTTGCCGAGGGCAAGACGCTCGACTTGGGCGGTATCTACCGCTTCACGATCGACGTTTCAGGCGGCACGATGGCCGCGGTGCTGACCGTCGAGAAAGTGGGCGAGCAGGAGCTTCCGCCCGCCGACATCACCGTCAACGGAACGCCGATGGCCCAGCTCGACGTGGACAACTACCAGCTGGACCTCGACCTGACGCAGGGCCAGACGCTGACGCTGGGCGGCGCCGACGCCTTCACGCCGGCGTGGATCAATCCCGACTTCTTCGAGGCGGCCTCCGCGACGAGCGTCAAGCTGGTCCCCGTCACGGGCAAATACCGCATCACGGCCAATCTGGCGACCCGGGTGATTGATGCGCTGGTGCTCAACGCCGACGGCTCGGGGCTTGCCACGTTGAGCGACGACGGCCACGGGGCGGTTTATTTCATCGGCTACGGCATCGGTTCGCCCGCGGCCGTGAACGAACCGGGCTGGACCACCGAAAAGGGCGTCTGCGTGCCCGAATCCGCTCCCGGCATCTACACGATGACGGCCCAGGCGGGTCTGGAAGGCAGCACGACCCTCGGACAGCGTTTCCGCGTGAGCGGCTGGAGCGGCAAGTTCTTCCGGAACCGCGGCTGGGACGGTCTGGGAACTTTCTCGCTGGCGGCGGGCACCGAGGTTTTCTTCTCGATCGCCGGGGACGGCAACATCGAGATCGCCTCGGGAGTCACCCTTGAGGAGGGCGCGACCTATCGTCTGACACTCGACGTGACGGCGGGAAAAGACAACCCCGTTTTGTCGCTGGTTAAGAAATAATCGTTAATTTTGCAAACGGAGTGCGCGGCCTCTCGACTGTGCACTCCGTTTGTGAATATGCACTAATCCATTCCAGACATGAAAAATAAAATTCTGTTGAAGAGTCTCGCCGGGCTGTGCGCCCTGGCGGCGGTCGCCTGCGGAGGCGGGCCGGGGCCGCAGGGCAGCGTCGCCGTCTACCTCGACGAGTCGCAGCCGATCGAAAAGCGGGTCGAAGACGCCCTTTCGCGCATGACCCTCGAAGAGAAGGTCGCCATCCTGCATGCGCAGTCGAAATTCTCGTCGGCGGGCGTTCCGCGCCTGGGCATTCCCGAGGTGTGGTGCACCGACGGCCCTCACGGCATCCGCCCCGAGGTCCTGTGGGACGAATGGGACCAGGCCGGCTGGACGAACGACTCCTGCACGGCTTTCCCGGCGCTGACGTGCCTTGCCGCGACGTGGAATCCCGAAATGTCGGCGCTGTATGGCAAATCCATCGGCGAGGAGGCGCGCTACCGCGAGAAGGACATCCTGCTGGGACCCGGCGTGAACATCTACCGCACGCCGCTCAACGGCCGCAATTTCGAGTACATGGGCGAGGACCCCTACCTCTCCTTGCGGATGGTCGTTCCCTACATCGAGGAGGTGCAGAAGAACGGCGTTGCCGCCTGCGTGAAACATTTCGCACTCAATAATCAGGAGGCCCACCGCCACGGCATCGACGTCGAGGTCGACGACCGTGCGTTGAACGAGATCTATCTCCCGGCGTTTAAAGCCGCCGTTCAGGAGGGCGGCGCATGGGCCGTCATGGGCGCCTACAATAAATACAAGGGAGAGCATTGCTGCCACAACCGCTACCTGCTGAACGACATTCTGAAACGCGACTGGGCCTTCGACGGCGTGGTCGTCTCCGACTGGGGCGGCACGCACGACACGAAGCAGGCCGCCGAGAACGGTCTCGACATGGAGTTCGGTTCGTGGACCGACGGTTTGAGCTGGGGTGCCAGCAACGCCTACGACAACTATTACCTCGCCGCCCCCTACCTCGATATGCTCCGCAAGGGCGAGGCTTCGACGGCGACGCTCGACGACAAGGCGCGCCGGGTGCTGCGGCTGATTTTCCGCACGGCGATGAACACCCGCAAACCGTTCGGGTCGCTCAATTCGCCCGAACATCTGGCCGCTGCACGCCGTATCGCCGGCGAGGGCATGGTGCTGCTGAAAAACGAGGGCGGGGTGCTGCCCATCGACCTCGGGCGTGCGAAGACCATCGCCGTCGTGGGCGAGAATGCGATCAAGATGATGACCGTGGGCGGCGGTTCCTCGTCGCTCAAGGTGCGGCACGAATATACGCCGCTCGAAGGCATCCGCGCCGCTGCGGCCGGCAAAGCCGAGGTGATCTACGAACGCGGCTACGTCGGCGACGTGACGGGCGACTACAACGGGGTGAAGACCGGGCAGGATTTGAGCGAGAGCCGTTCCGAGGCGCAGCTGATCGCCGATGCCGCGGCCGCGGCCCGCAAGGCCGACGCGGTGATCTTCGTCGGGGGGCTGAACAAGAGCAACCACCAGGACTGCGAAGGCGACGACCGCCTGCAATACGGCCTGCCGTATGCGCAGGACAAAGTGATCGGGGCGCTGGCCGAAGCCAATCCCAATCTGGCGGTGGTGATCGTCTCGGGCAACGCCGTGGCGATGCCGTGGATCGACCGTGTTCCGGCGGTGCTGGAGGCGTGGTTCTCGGGTTCCGAGGCGGGCAATGCGCTTGCCGACGTGGTGTTCGGTGCGGTGAACCCTTCGGGCAAGCTGCCCTTCACGTTCCCCGTGCGGCTGGAGGACAACGGCGCGCATGCGCTGGGCGAATACCCGGGCTCGGACAAGGTGAAGTATAACGAGAGCATCTTCGTCGGTTACCGCTGGCACGACAAGGAGCAGCTCAAGCCGCTGTTCGCCTTCGGCCACGGGTTGAGCTACACCGCCTTCGCCGTCGGCAACGTGAAGGCCGACCGTACGACGCTCGCCCCGAACGGCAGCATCCGTATTTCGGCCGACGTGACCAACACGGGCGACCGTGCGGGCGCCGAGGTCGTGCAGCTTTACATCGGCGACGAGCAGTCGTCGCTGCCGCGTCCCGTGAAGGAGCTGAAAGGTTTTCAGAAAGTTTCGCTGAATCCCGGGCAGACGCGGACCGTGACTTTCGAGATCACCCCCGGGATGTTGCAGTACTACGACGACGCAAAGGGTGCGTGGGTGGCCGAGCCGGGCGCGTTCACGGCCTATGTGGGCGCCGCGTCGGACGATATTCGCGGCACGGTGGAATTCGAGTTGAAATGATTCCGCAGCCGGAAAGGAGAAGTCCGCGACCTCTGACAGGTCGCGGACTTTTTCATTGTTCGGTCCGGATGCGATAGAGGGCGTGCCTGCGCAGGGGATGCCCCTCGGGCAGGGCGGGGTGGTCGAACTCTCCGACGCACGTCATGCCGAGCTTCTGCATCACGCGCCGGGAACGCCCGTTTCCGACGAACGTGAAGGCGACCAGTTCCGGAATGCCGAGTTTCGCGGCGTGTGCGATGCATGCCCGGGCCGCCTCGGTGGCGTAACCCTGGCCCCAGGCGTCGTGCCGCAGCCGCCAGAGTATCTCGACCTGGCCCTCCAGCCCGCCGGAGAACGTCACGCGGTGCAGTCCGGTGAATCCCAGCAGCTCTCCGTCCGAAAGACGTTCGACGGCATACGGACCGAATCCTTCGGTCGAAAACTCGTCGCGGATGCGGTCGAGCAGGTCGGCCGACTCTTCGGCGGTGAGCGTCGCGGGGAAATACTCCATGACCCGCTCGTCGGCGTTCATGGCGGCGAAAGCCGGCTGGTCTTCCTCCCGCCATGCGCGCAGTGCGAGGCGGGCCGTTCGGGACGGGTAAAGCATACTTGCTTGTTTTGGGTGTTCGGGGAGTGTCGCGGAAGCGCGGAACGGAATCGCCGGTCCGGAAACCTTCCGCCGCCCCTGAATCCGGCGTCTTGCGCCGGCGCCGCTTATTCGGCGACCTCCTTTTTCGAGCGTTTGCGCGTGTTGATCGTCAGGTAGCGTTGCAGGGTTTGCTGTAACCGCACGGGGTCGATGTTCAGGCGGATTTCGCCGCCCTGTGCGATCGAGATGTCGCCCGTCTCCTCCGAGACGACGACGATGATGGCGTCCGAAATCTCGCTCATGCCGATCGCCGCGCGGTGCCGCGTGCCGAACGACTTGGGCACGTCGCTCTGCGTCACCGGGAGGATGCACTTGGCCGCCACGATCCGGTCGCCCTCGATCAGCGCCGCGCCGTCGTGCAGCGGGGCGTTCTTGAAGAAGATGTTCTTGATCAGCGACGTCGACACCTTGGCGTCGAGGGCGATGCCGCCTTCGGCGATCAGCCGCAGGTCGCTCTGCTGACCGATGACGATGAGTGCCCCGGTCTTCGTCTCGGACATCTCGCGGCAGGCCGTGACGATCGGCACGACGTTGGTCTGCACGGTGTCCTCGCCCGTCGAGAAGATGCGGGTGATGAAGTTGAAATGTTTCTGGCGCATGCCGATCATCTGCAGGAAGCGCCGCAGTTCGGGCTGGAAGACGATGATCAGCGCGATGGCTCCCACCGAGATCAGTTGTCCGAGGATGGTCGATAACAACTCCATGTTCAATGCCCGCACGACCACCCACAGCAGGTAGACGGCGATGATTCCCGAGAGGATATACGGCGCATTGGTGCCCTTGGTCATGCGGTATATCCAGTACATGATGACGGCAACCAGGATGATGTCGATGAAATCGACGAATGTGAACGGAACGAATCCCATCGTTTGTCGGCGTTATTTGATTTACAAAGGTACAAAAAAATCGGCCGGGGCCAAAACCGAACTGTGTATCCCGGTCCGGCAAAACCTTCCGACCCTAAAAAGTGCCGTTACGGCACCAAAGGTACAAAAAAGTCGTATAGGTCCAAACCCGAATTGCGATGCAGTCCGGCAAAACCTTTCCGGCAAAAGTGTCGTTGCGACACCAAAGGTATAAAAAAACACCGACTTCCGCTCAGCGGGGAAGCCGGTATTTTATTTTCCGCGGGGCGGAGGCTATTTCTTCTCGGCCTTCTTGTCCGCAGCGTAGAGTTCGTTGACCTTCGCCAGCACGGCGGG
>OGOJ01002003.1_pt1 | contig 13634 bp, 9 predicted proteins | sample 1552601 | NCBI WGS metagenome assembly OGOJ01 (sample SAMEA2580184, study PRJEB22360) | human gut metagenome | biome: human gut; feature: human-associated habitat; material: faeces | place: Denmark | collected 2008/2010
ATCCCACAAATTGTGACGCACATCTTGCAGAAAGCCTTTTTCAGACACGCTCTAGACTGTTTTGTAATGTACTGATCAGTTCCTCTATAACAATTGGTTTGGATAGAAATCCATCCATACCACATGCCAGTGCTTTCTTTCTGTCTTCGTCAAAAGCATTGGCAGTCATGGCAAGGATCGTAATTCCCGCCAGTGCCGGATCATCCAGTGAACGGATCTGCTCAGTAGCCTCATATCCGTTCATTACAGGCATCTGCACATCCATAAGCACCAGATCATAATCACCTGGTCTTGAATTCTTAACCTTCTCCACAGCCTCTGCTCCATCTTCCGCTGTATCAACCTGAAAACCATATTCACTAAGGAGTGCTACTGCAATTTCTCTGTTCAGTTCATTATCTTCCACAAGCAGTATGTGCCTGCCTCTGAAATCTGAATCTGCTGCCGGAAGAATATTATCCTCTGCCCCGGCCTGCTTCTGACCGATAGCAGCCATCAGAGTCTCTCTGATATCTGACATAAACATAGGCTTGGAGCAGAATGCAGTCACTCCTGCTGCCCTGGCTTCCACTTCAATATCTGACCAGTCATAAGCAGTCAGGATAATGATCGGCGTATCGTCACCAAGACTACGGATCTGACGGGTAACTTCAATGCCGTTCATATCCGGAAGACGCCAGTCAATGATATAAGCATGGAATGCATCCCCCATTTCCATAGACTGTCGTGCGCGGAGAACAGCCTCCTTACCGGAAAGTGTCCATTCCGAACGCATTCCAACCTTCACAAGCATCTTAGTCACACTGTCACAGGTATTGAAATCATCGTCTACTACCAATGCTTTCAGACCTTCCAGCTCTGCGATTTTCTCTATACGGTGGTTCTCAGGCTGAATCCGCAATGGCAGACGGATAATAAATTCAGTACCTTTGCCCTGTTCTGTCTGAACCTCAATGGTTCCGCCCATCATATCCACGATGTTCTTGGTGATAGCCATACCCAGTCCTGTACCCTGAGTCCTGCTTACAGTGGAAGTCCGCTCTCTCTCAAAAGGAGAAAAGATCTTCTGTACAAATTTCTGACTCATGCCGATTCCGTTATCCTTTACCCGGATTTCGTACAGTTCACAGCCTCTCTGTGTACCTGAATACTCTCTCAGCCGGACAGAAACGGTTCCGCCTGCAGGAGTAAACTTGATCGCATTGGACAAAAGATTCAGCAGCACCTGATTCAGCCTGGTCTTGTCGCAATAAACATCCTCATTGGTAACATCCATGACATCCATGTAAAGCTCTAACTGTTTCGCATGGATCTGTCCGCTGATAATGGTTTTCAGATCATGAAGAACCTCTGACAGACTGACTTCCGTCTCTTCAAGATGGATTTTCCCGCTCTCAATACGGCTCATATCCAGGATATCATTGATCAGTGAGAGCAGATGATTACTGGAGGAAAGAATCTTACCCAGATAATCCCGAACCCTTTCTTTATCATCAATGTTGCTTACAGCCAGTGTGGTAAAACCAATGATCGCATTCATTGGTGTACGGATATCGTGAGACATATTGGAAAGGAAGGTGCTCTTTGCCTTGTTTGCAGTCTCCGCAGCGCGGACCGCCTCAGAAAGGGCCTGATTCATTTTTCTATCAGAGGTACGATCTGACAGAACCAGGATATATTTCTTTTTTCCGTTTACCTCGCTGCCCATTGCAACGTTATGAAACCAGCGGTGTTCTCCTGTTTTCTGATGAACATATTCAAGATCCCATTCCTGCTGCTCATGAACCTGGATTTCTTCCAGATACTTCTTCTCCGGATCTTCAACGTCCCCGGGATGCAGTTTCCCAAGGACACAAATATCTTTACGAATCTGTTCTACTGTAATTCCCAGCAGTTTTTCCACATTGGGACTGACGTAATCTGCCTGATATGTTTTTGCATCCAGCATCAGGAAAACGTCATCTACATTCATTGACAGCTTTTGAAACAATTCGTCCCTGTACAGGATCTCCGTATCCTTTCTCTTCAGGTTTACCCTGTTTTTCCGGAGAATAATTCCAATAAAAAGGCCGGCAATACACACCGCTACTGCACTTACAAGCAGCACAGTGCTACGCTGCAGAACATTCATACTTGCATTGACGATATCAGCCTGGACAAGTCCCAGAAAGATCCAGTCCTGAGGTTTGGATTTCTCATAGACCAGATAGTAATCCTCTCCATCCAGATTTATCAGCATTGCATCTGTATGTCCTTCCTTAAACTCTTCTGAGAGTTTAAGGATCTCTTTTTCAGACATATTGGAATGTTCTCTCAGAATCCCAAAGAAATTATACACCTCTCCCCATGACTCAGAAGAATGATCCACAACAACACGGCCATCCGGATGAACCACATAACTCTGGGCATTTCCATTGAAAGCAGAAATATTCAGCACATTTACGATATCAGAGTTTTCATAGGCAATGGCAATGGCATCATATTCAAAGCCCTGATAACTTCCATGAGGCCTGGGAGTGGCAAAAACAAGGAGCTGGGATTTTCCGGGAACTGTTGCATTGGTTATCACATCATTTCCCTGCCGGATCTCATCTTCAATATTTTCCTGTAATCCCAGATACCCGGTTTCACCTGTTACCATCTTATAGTTCCCGTCCGCTGACAGGAAATAAAAATCTAAAAAGCCTGCATCTTCCTGTGCTTTCTCTATATACTCACGAATTTCACTTTCATCGGAAGTGTTCTGCAGATATTCCCCCCATATATGGAGATAAGTCAGATTCTTATTTGTCAGCTCACTTAGCATATTATCAGACTGATGAAAAATTTCTGTCAGGTGAGAAACACTTTCCTCATAAACAGTCTTCGATACAAACCCCAAATATTGGAAAACAGTCAAAAGGATTCCAACAAATAGAGCAATAAGAACTGCTGCATTCCATCGTTTTCTCACAACCCGTTTCTTTCTGTTTGTATTATGATTCTTAACATCCATTCTTCTCACCTCAGAGTAATGTAGTCTTCAGGCTCTGCAAGAATGGCATTACCATCTGAAACATATGTTGTCCAGGTATCTTCCACAGAGGTATCCCCTCCATCAAATACAATATTTTCCTCTGCCGGATAAGCTTCCATATATTGTGGTGCTGCAAGGCAGGTCACAGTAAAAGTATCCTTGTCCTGAATCTGTTTTCCATTCTTTGAAACTTTACTCAATGTATAACCATTATCCGTTTCCCTGATTTCTACAGAAATACCACTGAACACAGGCAGAGAGCCGCGGTTAAAGGGTATAAAGCCTCCCTGGTAGCCTTCTACGAAGTTTCTGACAGTTTCCTTCAGTTCTGCCCCGCTCATCTCACTGCTGTAAGCGGAAAGCTCGTTTGGCATAATCATGTTGCCTGCCATTTTTTCTGTATAACCGGCCTTCAGTACATTTCCTGTAAAGCTGTTTCCTGTTGCAATCAGCACATCCGTCCCATAAATACCGCGCAAAGTGTTTGCCATAACAGAATAGGCTTCATTGCCTCCGCTGGTATGGAAACGATTGGAATAAGTTTTCTTTGAATCCAACACAATATCCTCAGAAGTGGATTTTTCTTCAAGAAGCTGAGAATTAAATGACTGATAAGCCTGCTCTGCATTATATTCTCCTGAGATCATCTTAGACACCACATCCCTGGAAATGGAAAAAAAGTCATTTGACGCAATACGGATATACATATGGTTTTCTTCGATCACAGGTTTCACATCCTTCAGATATTCCGTAAGCCGGAAATCCACATCCTGGCTATAGCTTAACAGATCCTGCCCATCATAAATGATCCGGTTCTGCGCATCCTCTGAAAGCATTGTGTTCAGTACCTTCATTGCTTTCTGCCGACGTGTTTCATCCTTTGTCAGGTCACGGTTTAAAGCTATCTGGAAATATGGTGTAGTCATCAGCCACTTTTCGCCGTTCTGCTGAAAGAATGGCAGGAATGTTGTGTTAATGCCCTGATCCTGGAACATTTTTACACTGGCAGAACTGCCGAAATACATGGCAAGCTTACCACTTTTGTACATCTCAACCACATCATCATAATTCATATCCAGATCATCCTGGCTCAGCCCTGTATCCTGAATAAACTGCTCCATACGTTCAAAAGCCTCCGGCCAGACGGTACTGTCCAGACCTTCTCTCTTTGTATTGTCCGGGTCACTGTAGATGGTACGCCACTTACGTCCATCCCCAGAAGACAGCTCTGATGCAGACAGACCCTGCAGTGTTTCCATACAGGTATAATCATAGTAATAGTCTGCAGTAAACCCACGGATACCCACCTCATCAAATGCCTGGCAGGCAGAAACGAAGCTTTCATAATCCGTTGGAAGAGGAATATCATACTTTTCAAAAAGATCTTTGTTCACTACAAAGCCATGGGCATCTGCACACACAGGAAGCCAGTTTACGCTGCCATCCTGATTTCTGAAACTGTTAAGGTATGTATCATAGACAGCACCTGCAGCATTAGTTGTGGAAAGATCCATCAGACTGTCTTTCAGAGGACTTGCATCATGGAGGGAAAACCGGCAGCAGGTTATAATATCCGGCAATCCACCGTTTTCGTTCAGAAAACGATAGAAATCCAGATCATTATTGCCTACTACAAATTCAATGTTGATATCCGGAAGCTGTTCCTGGATGTATGGTGCGTATTTTTCATACAGATTTGTAGTCCATAGATACACTGTGATAGTTTCCGCGTCTTCTTTTTCCGTACTTTTCCTGCCGCAGCCAGACAGAAGTGACATGACTGTTACCATCACCAAAAGTACAGAAACTAACTTGTTCCATTTTTTCTTTTTCATTATAACTTCTCCCTCTGATTGCGTTTTACTAACTCATTGATCACTTTTACTAATAATTTCCCATCAACAGGCTTGGCAATATGTTCATCCATTCCTGCTTCCTTTGCTCTCATTTTGTCCTCAGTGAACGCGTTTGCTGTCATGGCAATGATCGGTATCACTTTTGCATCCTCTCTGTCCAGAGAGCGGATCATCTTTGCTGCTTCATATCCATTCATGACAGGCATCATAATATCCATAAGAATAGCATCAAATTCTCCAGGTCTGCTTTTTCTGAATATGTCAACAGCCTTCTGTCCATTCCATGCTTTTGTCACCACAGCGCCTTCATTCTGAAGCACAAATTCTGCAATCTCCATATTCAGCTCATTATCCTCTGTCAGAAGAACATGGAGCCCCTGGATAGAAGTTTCTGTTTTTTCTTCCGTTTCATTCCTGTCCTTCATATCTGCATCAATCTGGAATGGAATCCGGATCACAAATGTAGTCCCTGTACCTTCTTTACTTTCAAAGGAAATGGTTCCGCCCATTTTCTCCACCAGTTTTTTTGTAATTGGCATTCCCAGTCCTGTTCCGGCGAATTTTGTGCGGCTTCCTGCATGTTCCTGTGCAAATGGTTCAAAAATGCGTTTCTGGAATGCCTCAGCCATTCCGATCCCGGTATCTCTGCAGACAAATTCCAATGTGGTCATTGCTGTCTGTTTCGATGGGATTTCCCGACAGCTGATATAGACATATCCGTTTTCTTTGTTATATTTCACCGCATTGGACAAAATATTCATCAGAATCCGTTTCACATGCACCGGACTTCCAATAAGATTCCAGTGTGTAACTTCTTTCTTTTCCCAAATGATCCGGATATTCTGCTCTGCAGCCATATGTTCGATCACACCCAGTATTTCCTCAGAAATACTGTTCAGATTAAATGGGATTTCTTCCAGAACCACTTCATCTGACTCCAGCTTGCTCATGTCCAGAACCTCGTTTATCAGTTCCAGCAGCAGATGGGATGTCTTTTTGATCTTTGCCCTGCATTCCGTCTGTTTCTCCATATTGTCTGCATAATGGTCTGCCACATTAATCATGCCGCAGATTCCATTGATCGGTGTCCGGATATCATGGCTCATTCTCTGCAGAAACTCAGTTTTTGCCTCATTGGCTGCTTCTGCTTTTTTTGCTGCTCTTAGAAGTTCTGCTTTATATTTTTCATCTTTTTCCTGTTCCTGTTTCCGGTGTGCCAGATCCGCTCTGTAACCCCAGAAGCAGAATATACCGAATATGAGTAAATAAAGAAAAACGACAGCTGTTACACTTAGCGGCAGGTTACGGAATACTTCCGTATCCGGAAGATAGGTATAAATATAATAATCCCGCTGCTTCAGCATGATTCCGTAACCTCCGGTTCCTTCATTTTTTAAATGAAAAATATGCTGACTGTCTGTATGCTCTTTCATTGCCTGGACAACCTGGTTGCCGGCAGTATCCTGTCCCAGCAGGCTTTCATCGTTGCTGGCAACGATGGTTCCCTTGTCTGCAACAATAATCGTTCCATCTTTCTGAGTGCTATAGCCATTTAAAAGGTTCTGTATTGTCAGGGTATAATTTCTGACAAATTCCGGAGATGTATAATAATAGATTGCAACCATACCTGGTGCATCTTTTCTGGCACAGGCTGCAATGTCGATACGTGATCCGTCTTCTCGGTCAATCCGTTCCGAATAAGATCTTTCTTCATATCCGGTAAAATCCATGATAATGTCTTTTTGCAGATAATCTGTGATCTCATTGGTCAGAGCCTCATCCATGCTGTATTTGCAGACTGTCTTTCCCTCTGCATCCAGCACAAGGATACCATCCACCCAGAGGGTCTGCAGATTTTCTTTCAGAAACTCCTGGCTTAGCCGGCCGCCGTTTTCTGTTTCCATGTCGATATTCGTACTCATCTGTCTGGCGCTTTCAATGGCACGGAGGAGACTTTTAGATTCCGAAGCTTCATTATAATGGGTGTAGGTGGAACACTGCACTTTGACATAGTTTACAGTTTTCACCATCCTGTTCTCTGCTTCCTTTTTCTCTGCCTGAAAAAAGTAATACAGGGAAGCTGCAGTCACACAGATTCCAAGCAGAATGCCGAATATCCAGAATCGCTTTACTTTTATTCTTCTCCTAATATCCAAGATCATCCACCTCCAGATACTTCTGGGGATCATCCAGATATTTTTTAATGATTTTCAGGGATGTGCCATCCTGACGCATTTCTTCCAGCGTCTGATCCATCTGCTCACAGATTCCTCTGTCATCCTCTTTTGCAAAAGCAACACCTATCCCGACGACCATCAGTGGCTCTTCCAGGATACGGAAGCTTGCGTCATAATCTTTCATGTACTGGACAATGGATTCCTCATGTGCAGCAACTGCGTCCACATATCCTTTTCCCAGAAAAGTATAGATCAGTTCCCTGTGCCCAAGACTGATCAGATTTCCCAGTTTGGGGATTCTCTCATCCGTCCGGTTCAGAAAGATGCCTTCCGGTTTGGTTGTGGACTGGACGGCAAGGTTCTTTCCCTCCAGATCACTTAGTTTATAGATATCACTGCTCTCATTTACAGCAACTACCTGGCGGCTTGCTATGTAGGGTCCTGCCCAGCGGTAATCGTCAAGGCGTCCTTCCATGGAAAAACAGCCCATAATACAGTCGATCTCTCCGCTTTCTACCAGTTCTTTTTTCTTCTCCCAGTTGATCTGGACAACATCCACCTGATAACCCATTCTTTTAAAAGCTTCTGTAGCCAGTTCCACATCAATTCCTGTGGGGATTCCATCTTCATTCAGATAATTGTATGGCGGATAACTGTCACTGCCCAGGGTGATAACGGGCTTTTCTCTTTCTTTTTTAGTAACATCTGCATTTTTGCACCCTGCCAGGGCAGTTGCTAAAATTCCCACAAGCAGAATGCCTGCAATCACTCTTTTTCCTTTCATCTTTTCTCCATTCCTGCTGTTCTTCTCTATTTTCCATCAAATTTAACCGAATCAGGTAAGTCCCCTGCGGAGGTTGCGAAATCCGCTTGAAGACAAAAAAAAGTTCCTTGTAAAAAATTTTACAGGAACTTTTTCCATAATGCCCATTTAACATTTACCTTTTTTTATTACTGAGGCATGATGCAACCGGCTGGCATGGCCAGATTTCAATCTGACTTTAGCTCCTTCTGGCTTTGCGCCCCGGCTTTTCAACCGGTTTGCCAATAAATGCCATAAAAAATTATTTTTATTATAGCACTCATACTATATCATGTCTATAAGAAAATATGTTACTGTTCACAGCAACACGCTTCGCGGGATATTGCCAGTGAACAGTAACGAAAATATACCTCTTAACATACAAATCCAGCTTCCCATCAAAACTTAAGAGAAATTTACCGGAATGAAACTCCTTCATCAACCGGCCATGATTTTCTAAGTGCCCCATAGGAGATCAGAAAATTCGCAAACCATCCGGCCGGTACAGCAAGCCAGACAAATGCAATTCCATAACGCGGTGCAAAAATCAAGGCAACTGACAGCCGAATGGCAAGGTTTACCATATTGGCAATGAGAAACGGCCGCATAATCCCAAGTCCACGAAGAACTCCATCTGTTGCCATCTTAATACCCATAAAAATAAAGAAATATCCCAGCCATTTCATATAATCCCCGGACACCTGATATGCCAGAGCGGTTCCATCTTTTCCAAGGAATAAGGAAGAAATTGGGGTGTGCAGTGTTTCAATGACTATGAAAGCAAGGACTGCGAAACACAGGTCCAACACCAGTGCAGCATGGTATCCTTTTTTGATACGTTCAATTTTCTTTGCTCCAAGATTCTGGGAAACATAGGGCGAAACCGCATTTCCAATGGATACAAATATCAGTGAAAAAACATTCTCTACTCTCATGGTTGCCGCATAACCTGCCAGCGCCTGTGTACCGAAGGGATTTACAACCGCCTGTACGATCATCATACCAATTGACACTGTGGATTGCTGAAGAACCGATGGTACTGCAATACGAAGCATGGAATGTAACTCCTGCCTGTCAAACCAGTTAAAGCGGCTTTTATATCGACGCATCCGGTTAAAGAAAATCAAAAGCGAAAACACTGCGGAAATCCCCTGCGCAATGAGAGTTGCAAGGGCGGCACCGAACACACCCAGCCCTAAACCTGCCACCATCCAAAGATCCATAACAATATTCAAAACAGAAGAAAATATCAAAAGGCCCAACGGAATCTTCGATTCACCGATGGAATTGAACATCGTTGAAAGGATATTGTACATAAACAGAAAGGGAAATCCCACAAAATAAACACGCAGATACAGTACCGCTTCATCCAGTATGTCAGCAGGTGTTTGTAATAAACTCATCATAAAATGAGAAAAAACAAAGCCAAAAACCCCCAGAAGTATACTCAGAATCAGAAAACTGATCAACGATGTTGACACAATTGTTTTCATTTTGCTATAATTCTGAGCTCCAAAATAGCGGCTCACAAGTACACCTGCTCCTACACCGGCTCCCAAAGCCACACAGATGAAAACATTGGTCAAAGCGGCACAGGCTCCAACTGCCGCAAGTGCAGAGGATCCCACAAACTGACCGACGATAATGGAATCAGCCATATTATATACTTGTTGAAAGAAGCTGCCCAGAATCATAGGCATTGCAAAAACAGTCAGTGCTTTAAGAGGGGCATCTGTGATTAAATATTCATCTTTTGACATTCTCATTTTTCTCCATCAATTCCTGTTTTTTATCCGAAATCACGATTGTATTTTCAAAATGTAAGTTTAAAATTTCGTTACGCAACAATTATATGTAGTTACAGCAAATAAGTCAAGCTGCTGTTTACTTTTAGTAATATAAATGATATGATATTTGATATTGAAAAAAACTGCTATCAGATGGATATTATTTTATATTATTTTACAGGAGGGAACTTATGTACCTGGACGGTTTAGATGAGTTGGATCAGAAGATTATCCGGCTGCTTATAGAAAACGCACGTATCTCTTACTCTGATATCGGTGAAGAAACCGGTATTTCCAGAGTGGCAGTAAAAGCCCGTATCCAGGCTTTGGAGAAAAGAGGCGTAATCGAAGAATATACAACAATTATTAATCCGCAAAAAATCAGTGGGGCTGTATCATGCTATTTTGAAATTGAAACAAAACCGGAGTACCTGGCGCAGGTGACAGATATATTGTACAAAAATGATACAGTCACACAGATTTACCGTGTCACAGGAAGAGACAGGCTTCATATACATGCCGTTGCTTCATCCGGTGATGAAATGGAATACTTCCTGCACAATGTCATTGATACACTGCCTGGCATTATCAGCTGCAGTTGCAATATGATCTTATCACGCATTAAAGATATTAAAGGATTACGGCTATAAAAGTCAGAAGCTGCAACCAACCTTGATCCATACAGTCATGTCACCCTGCCAAAGTGAATTAAATATAACGCTCCCAGCCACTTTTTGACTTCAACAGTTTGCTCTTCCTGAAACGCCTCGCAGCTTTTCAAAATAACAATAAAATGCCCATTTTTCGTACACGGGAACATATCCTAAAACGCCACTATACTATTGAAGAGTTGTCAAAGCAGTATCTGATGAACACCACTACTTTGAAATCCGTTTTCAAAGCAGTCTATGGAATGCCCATCGCTTCTTACATGAAAGAATACCGTATGAAGTTGGCATCGAATATGCTGTTGCAGGAAGATAAATCTATTTCGGGAATTGCCGCCGCTGTGGGATATAAAAACCAAAGTAAATTTACATCGGCTTTCCGAGATATATTTCAGATATTACCTACTGCATATCAGAAACTGTATCGTAATCAATAATTTTAATACAAAACTGCACCCACAATATCCCTGAGTGCAGTTTTGTATCAATCAATATTCTAATGTTTCTCCATCAAGTGGAATATCAAGAACAAGCATCCTATACAAATGCACTTTCCTCTTTTGCTTTCCGCAAATCTTTTAACACTGTTCCTATATCTCCCAAAATAGCAATCCCCTTATCTTCAATGAATTCCGGCAAAAACTGATATTCTGAATTTACGGAAATATAATATGCATCTTTCAAACTGTTTGTCAGTTCCCAAAACGGTTCCTGTATAAACATCGGTGTCATGCGCCCTACTCCAAGTTCTATCAAGAGAATTTTTCTATCTTTGTTCTTTTGAATGTATTTTGAGATTTTCTCATATTCTTCTTCGTATTTTTTCCCTTGCAGAAAATTCCCATATCCTCTTACCCACGGAAACATTTCCGCACCACAATGAGGGCAGCGAGGAATCAGTTCATCCGGCACCATTGTCCCCTCTCCCATAGCCGCAATCATATCTGCCACAGGTTGTACGGCATCCCATGTTTCATCCTGACAGCACTGGGAACACTGGAAGAAACGATGATCTCCCTGAATCTCACTGACCTTTTCTTCCGGATAAATCTTTACAAACTGTGTATCCTGATTAGTCGTTAAGATATGAAAGTCCTTTCCCTGCAAGATTCTATCCAAATCCAGATATGGCTCTCTGATAGGGGCATTTTGTGTAGTATTTAAAAAGGTTGCCACATATCCCCAGTGTTCATTTCTTGTAGAAAACCGATGCATCATGCCGCTAAAAGCACCTTTGAATCCATACTTATCTGCAAATTTTCCAAAATGCTCACGAAAAGAAGGGGTATCACTATAATAAAAGTCACCACCTCCAGCCGCTGATAAACCGGATGCTCCGCCTACTATGATACACTCTGCCTCCTGCACTCTGCGAACAAATTCCTGAATCTGTTCCTCATAAGGAAGTGGTTTTTGTTTGCTCAACACTACAGCAGTACCGCCGGATGCATAGGTACTATAGTGTCTGGAATAGTTCATTTGTGTTTTCATTACCAAATTTTCATAACAGCTCATTTTTTCATTCTCCTATCTCACAACTGTAATATCTTTAACCACCTTACTTAGTCTATCCTTCCCTTTCTGATTTCCTTTAACGCTACCGTAAGATTACCATCCACACCGATGGATTTTTCTTTGATTTCCTCTGGAATGTAAATTTCGCCCTTATTAAATGTGATATATCTTGCCTGTGGTTCTACTGCTGCAAGCTGCATCAAAGGAGCTTTAATCATCTGATTTCTCCAACCAATGCCAAATTCCAGAATTACCAGCTTCTTTCCATGTAAATTCTGAATAAATTCTTGATAACGGGCAGCCTTTTCCTTCCAATTTTTCGTTTCTGTAAACGAGGACATCTCACCCCAATTTACTTCCATATCTCCACCGCATTTTGGACATTTCGGCAGTAACTCTTTGGGTACTCTTCCGTTTACTTCCTCTTCTGTCATGGCGAGAACTGCTTTTTGATTAGGATAGACCTCATCATGACATCTGTTCTTGCACCGCATCTGGGTTAATTTCCCTTCCATTTCAAAAACACGGTCTGCCTCAAAACCTGCCGGCACAAAATGATCCTCCGCATTGGAAGTTACTACGAAATATTCTTTATCCTTTACTAGTGCATAGATGTTTTTCATAATCTCACTCGGCTCATCCTGCATAGCTTTTGCCTTAACAAGTCTGCTTACAAACGCCCACTTTTCTTCTACCTTCATTGGCACTGAAAATCCGTGTAAAACACAACGCAGTCCGTATTTTTCTCTGAAATCTCCCATATTTTCCTGAAACCATGCGTCATCTGCAAAAATATTATATCCCTCTGCGATAGACAAACCATTACTGGCTCCAATCAAAATACCATCTGCTTCTTTGATGATTTGACTTATCTCTTGATATACATTCATCTTCATCACATTTCCTTTCCCGCCAGAAAACTGACTTGTTCCTCCTTTTGCATACACCACTTTATCTCCTTTTTTATATCAGATTCCACACTTTTTATTTTGCTTGACTTTTATTTTTTTACTTGTTAAAATTAAATTTACATCAAGCATTAAAATCATATTATCATGTAAATTTAAAAATTGCAAGAAGAAAGTTCGAGGTGACAAATGAAATATTCCACAAAGCTTAGTGACACCATTCATATTCTTATATTTATTGCTCTTGGAGATGACGAACAACTCTCCAGCACAAAAATTGCAGAAAGTATCAAGACAAACCCAGCTTATGTCAGACAGCTTATGGCAACCCTGAAAAATGCAGGCATTGTTGTCAACACACAAGGTCATGCGAATGCCGCTCTTGCAAAATCGGCAGATAAAATCAATATGTATGACATCTACCGAGCCGTAGAGGGCGATAAGCCGCTGCTTCACCTGGACACAGATACCAATCCGGATTGTGGAATCGGTATCAACATTCAATTCGCTATTGGGGACTTCTATCATGAAATTCAAAATATGGTAGATGAAAAAATGAAATCCATTACATTGCAGGATATTATTGATCGGTATTATTTTAAAATCAGGAAAGTTAAAAGTCTTTAACTAATCAAGAGTAGCAAGCACTGCCTGTGTCATGACACAGGCGAAATCCCCCACACTTTCCTATCGTCTGTGTGGTTAAATTTCCATACATGGATAACTATAACTACCACAAAGGTATGAATGTAATCATTCAGGAATTAAAGGATCTGTTAAAGACAAAAAGCATTGGCACTGACTCTGACCAGACATTATTGCTAGATTTTCAGGTAGCCCTTGGAACCATTTATCTGATGACTGCCAATCTTCCGCAAGCCAAAACATATTTTAAAAGAGCTTTC
>OGOJ01002009.1_pt1 | contig 13602 bp, 12 predicted proteins | sample 1552601 | NCBI WGS metagenome assembly OGOJ01 (sample SAMEA2580184, study PRJEB22360) | human gut metagenome | biome: human gut; feature: human-associated habitat; material: faeces | place: Denmark | collected 2008/2010
CTGTTGCCCCCATTCCGATGGCGACCATGATGGGCAAGGAATGGGGCGGCATGGGACAGAACTACATCCGTTCCCTGCTGGCGCTGGGCTTCCAAGCGTTCTTGATTATCGTCTGCGTTGCCATCTACGCCGTTCTGGTGCAGAACATCGCGCTTGTGGATGACATCATCTACGCCATCTGGACTTGCATGGGCTACACGGTGCTGCTGTGCTTCTGCCTGTTCAAAACGAGCAGCCTTGCCAAGTCCGTGTTCAATGCACATTAACGGGGGTGATACTATGCTGACGCTCACGCCCGTTACCCTTGCAACAGCGAACGCTTTTGTTAATGCGCATCACCGGCACCACAAGGCAACTGCTGGGCATAAGTTTTCCATCGGCTGTGCCAAGGATGGAGAGCTTGTTGGCGTTGCAATCGTAGGCCGTCCGGTAAGCCGGTATCTGGATGATGGCTGGACATTGGAAGTCAATCGTCTTTGTACCACCGGCGAGAGAAACGCTTGCAGTATTCTCTATGCCGCATCTGCGCGGGCGGCAAAGGCAATGGGATACCGCAAGATCATCACCTATACGCTGGATAGCGAGAGCGGCAGCAGTCTCCGCGCCGCTGGTTGGAACTGCGCAGGCTTGGCAGGCGGCAAATGCTGGACAGGCAGCCGTAAGCCCGCCTCCGCTTTGTACCCGGCGCAGATGAAACTTCGATATGAAAAGCTCTTATAAAGGGGGATTTCTATGGCCTATGTCAACGTCCCAAAGGACTTAACCAAAGTAAAAACCAAGGTGCTGTTCAACCTCACGAAACGACAGCTCATTTGCTTCGGAAGCGGCGCGCTCATCGGCGTACCGCTTTTCTTCTTGCTCAAGGGCAGCATCGGCACCAGCCCCGCCGCAATGGTGATGATGGTGGTGATGATCCCGGCCATGCTGTTCGCCATGTATGAAAAGAACGGTCAGCCGTTGGAGGTCGTCATCCGCAACATCTACCGCGTGTGCTTCCAGAGGCCAAAGCAGCGCCCGTATAAGACCAACAATTTTTATGCCGTTCTGGAGCGGCAAAACCAGTTAGACCGGGAGGTGTATCAAATTGTCCGAAAAGAAAAAGCTGACCCGCGCCGAACGAAAACAGATCGAAGCCGCCATCGCAAGAGCGAACCGAACGGATAAGAAAGAAAAATCGGCGCAGGACAGCATCCCGTATCAGCGTATGTGGCCGGACGGCATCTGCCGTGTGACCGACACGCGCTACACCAAAACGATCCAGTATCAGGACATCAACTACCAGCTCTCGCAGAATGAGGACAAGACCGCCATCTTTGAGGCGTGGTGCGATTTCCTGAACTACTTTGACAGCTCCGTGCAATTCCAGCTTTCCTTTGTGAACCTCTCGGCTTCGCAGGAAACCTTTGCACGGAGCATTTCCATTCCGCCCTGCGGGGACGAGTTTGACGGCATCCGCGCCGAGTACGCCGGTATGCTGCAAAATCAGCTTGCCCGCGGCAACAACGGCCTCATTAAGACCAAGTATCTCACGTTCGGCGTTGAGGCCGACAACCTCCGCGCTGCCAAGCCCCGTTTGGAGCGCATCGAAACCGACCTTCTGAACAACTTCAAGCGGCTGGGCGTTGTGGCTGCGCCGCTGAACGGCTTTGAGCGCCTGCACGTCATGCACGACATTCTGCGGATGGACGAGCAGGAGCCGTTCCGCTTTTCGTGGGACTGGCTGGCTCCATCCGGGCTGTCCACCAAGGACTTTATCGCGCCCAGCTCCTTTGAGTTCAAGACCGGCAGGATGTTCCGCATGGGCAAAAAGCTGGGTGCGATCAGCTTCGTGCAGATTCTGGCACCGGAGCTGAATGACCGGATGCTGGCGGACTTTCTGGATATGGAGAGCAGCGTCCTCGTCAATCTCCATGTGCAGTCTGTGGATCAGGTCAACGCCATCAAGACCGTCAAGCGCAAGATCACCGATCTCGACAAGTCCAAAATCGAGGAACAGAAGAAAGCCGTCCGTGCAGGGTACGACATGGACATCATTCCAAGCGACCTTGCCACCTACGGCGCAGAGGCCAAAAAGCTGTTGCAGGATTTGCAGTCCCGCAATGAGCGAATGTTCCTGCTGACCTTCCTCATTCTCAACACGGCGGACACACCCCGGCAGCTTGACAACAACATCTTCCAGACCTCCAGTATCGCGCAGAAGTATAACTGTGCGCTGACCCGGCTGGACTTTCAGCAGGAGGAAGGACTGATGAGCAGTCTCCCTCTGGGGCTGAATCAGATCGAGATTCAGCGGGGCTTAACCACCTCCAGCGTAGCGATCTTCGTCCCCTTCACCACGCAGGAGCTATTTCAGAACGGTTCGGAGGCGCTGTACTACGGCATCAACGCTCTTTCCAACAACCTTATCATGGTAGACCGGAAGCTGCTGAAAAATCCCAACGGCCTGATTTTAGGCACTCCCGGCAGCGGCAAGTCATTTTCGGCAAAACGCGAGATCACCAATGCGTTTCTTATCTGCCCCAAGGATGACATCATCATCTGTGACCCGGAGGGCGAATATACACCGCTGGTGGAGCGTCTGCACGGTCAGGTCATTAAGCTGTCGCCCACCGGCAAGGGCTACGACGGTTCGCCCTGCTACATCAATCCGATGGACTTGAATCTGGATTACAGCGACGATGATAACCCGCTGAGCCTGAAATCCGACTTCATTCTGTCGCTGTGCGAGCTGATCGTCGGCGGCAAGGATGGGCTTGCCCCTGTGGAAAAGACCATCATCGACCGCTGCGTTCGCATCGTCTACCGGGACTACCTCAATGACCCGAAACCGGAGAATATGCCGCTGCTGGAGGACTTGTATAACGCCCTCCGTGCGCAGGATGAAAAGGAAGCGCAGTACATCGCCACCGCTTTGGAAATCTACGTCACCGGCTCTCTGAATGTGTTCAACCATCACACGAACGTGGATGTGAATAGCCGCATCGTCTGCTACGACATCAAGGAGCTGGGCAAGCAGCTCAAGAAAATCGGGATGCTGGTGGTGCAGGATCAGGTCTGGAACCGTGTGACCATCAACCGCGCCGCCCATAAAACGACCCGCTACTATCTTGACGAGTTCCATCTTCTTTTGAAGGAGGAACAGACGGCTTCGTACAGTGTCGAAATCTGGAAACGCTATCGCAAATGGGGCGGCATCCCCACCGGGATCACGCAAAATGTCAAAGACCTGTTATCCAGCCGCGAGGTTGAGAACATTTTTGAGAACAGCGATTTCATCTATATGCTCAATCAGGCCGCTGGCGACCGGCAGATTCTCGCAAAGCAGCTCAACATTTCGCCGCATCAGCTTTCTTATGTGACCCACTCCGGCGAGGGCGAGGGGCTGCTGTTCTACGGCAACACGATCCTGCCCTTCATTGACCACTTCCCGAAGGACACCGAGCTGTACCGCGTCATGACCACCAAACCGCAAGAGGTGGCGTCGGCATGAAAAGAGAACCGCGTTTGCAGTTTTCCGACGCCGATCTTGCCGAGCCGAAGCTGGAAAAGCCCATCAAGCGGGTGAAAAAAGCGGAGGCCAAGGCGGATAAGGCGCAGGCGAAAATCCCCAAGAAAACCGTGGTCAAAAAGGAACGCGGCTTTGATCCTGCCACCGGCAAGGTCAAAACGCAGCTCCGTTTTGAGGAAGTGGATAAGAAAAAGCCGCCCTCAAAGCTGACCCATGCCGTGCAGGATGCCCCCGCCAACTTTGTTCTCTCTCAGGTTCACCGGGAGGTGCGGCAGAGCGAGGATGACAATGTAGGCGTAGAGGCCGCGCACAAGGTAGAGCAAGCCGTGGAGAGCGGCGGGCGGCTGGTGCAGTCTGCCCACCGCGCCCATCAGCTCAAGCCTTATCGTGCTGCCATCCGTGCAGAGAAAAAGCTGGAACGAGCCAATCTTGACGCGCTCCAGAAGAAAGCAGAGATCGACAGCCCCACCAGCAATCCCGTTTCCAAATGGCAGCAGAAGCAGGCAATTAAGAAGCAGTATGCCGCTGCCAAGCACAATCAGGCGGCGCAGACTACGGCAAAGGCGGCAGAGAATACCGCCAAGGCCGCGAAAAAAGCCGCTGAAAAGGCTGAGAAAGCGGGCAAATATGTGTGGGAACACCGGCGCGGCTTTGCCATTGCCGCCGCAATTCTGCTGATGCTGGCATTTCTGCTCAACGGCCTGTCCTCCTGCTCGGTGATAATGGATGGCGTCGGCTCCGGGATCGCGGCCAGTACCTATCCGTCGCAGGACGCCGATATGCTGGGCGCGGAAGCGCAGTATTGCGCGATGGAAGCAGAGCTTCAGCGCTACCTCGACACCTACGAAAGCACCCATGACTACGATGAGTACCACTTTGATCTGGACACCATCGAGCATGACCCCTATGTACTCATTTCCATGATTACGGCGCTGCATCAAGGGGAATGGACGCTGGATGAGGTGCAGGGTACGCTCCAGATGCTCTTTGACCGCCAGTACATTTTGACCGAGGATGTGGTGGTGGAAACCCGCTACCGCACAGAAACCGACACATGGACGGACGCGGACGGCAACACCCATACGGACACCTATCAGGTGCCGTATGACTACTACATCTGCACGGTCACGCTGGAAAACTTCAATCTCTCCCATGTTCCCGTTTACATTATGAGCGAAGAACAGCTCGGAATGTACGCCACCTATATGGCCACCCTCGGCAACCGTCCCGACCTGTTCCCCGGTTCAGGCTACATCGGCAAGTATGTGGAGGGCAGCTATACCGACTACGACATTCCCCCGGAGGCGCTGGACGATGAGGTATTTGCCGCCATCATCAAGGAAGCGGAAAAGTATCTCGGCTACCCCTACGTTTGGGGCGGCAGCAGTCCCTCCACCTCGTTTGACTGTTCGGGCTTCGTCAGTTGGGTCATCAATCATTCCGGTTGGGATGTGGGCAGACTGGGCGCGCAGGGGCTTTGCAATATCTGTACGCCCGTATCCTCTGCCAACGTCAAACCGGGCGATCTGGTGTTTTTCACCGGAACCTACGATACCCCCGGTGTCAGCCATGTGGGTATCTACGTCGGCAACAATATGATGATCCACTGCGGAGATCCGATCTCTTATGCAAACTTAAATTCAAACTATTGGCAGTCCCATTTCTACCGCTATGGGCGCTTGCCGTAAAGGAGAGTGAACGATATGAACCCGAAAATCATGAAGCTCCGTGGGGAGCTGGAGAAGAACAAAGGCAAAATCTCTGATCTGCAAGGCCGCAACCGCGAGCTGGAAAAGCAGATTCGTGAGCTGGAGGACACCGACATCATCGGCATGGTGCGTGAGAACGGCATGACGATGGAGCAGTTTGCCGAGCTGTTCCGCCGTATGCAGGCCGCGCCTGCACCGGCCACTTCGGAAAAGGAGGCGTTGAACCATGACTAAAAACACACCGCGCATTTTTATCAGCCTGCTGCTGATGCTCCTGTGCATCGGGATTCTCCCCGTTTCCGCCTTTGCCAGCGACGGTGATTATCCTGATGATGCGCTGCCCACCGCCGAAAGCAGCGCCGCAGACGCACAGGAAACAAAACAGATCGGCACGGTCACGACCAACGGCGGCAACCTGAACGTCCGCACCGGCGCGGGACTGGACAACACCGCGTTTACGCAGCTCCCCAACGGCACGGTGGTCGATGTGATTGGCAGGGACGGCGATTGGGTAAAAATCCTGCTGCCTGCCCGTGTGGGCTATGTGTACGGCAGCTATCTGACCGTCACCGACGCCGCCGACAGTACCGTGAGCATCGGCGGCATTACGCTTCCGTTTGATGAAAAAGAGCTGGCCGACCTCTGGCAGCTCCTTGTCGGCAGCATGACGGGCGGCAGCGACGCGCTGACACCGGACGGCAATCTGACGCTGATCGACGATATTGGCTCCAGCACCAAGGCAGGAAAACAGTTCATTACGCTGGAAAGCAAGAACGGCAATACATTTTACCTGATTATTGACCGTGACGATGAGGGCGAAGAAACCGTCCACTTCTTGAATCAGGTGGATGAGGCTGACCTGATGGCGCTGACCGGCGAGGAAGAAACGCCCGCCACTTGCTCCTGCACCACCAAATGCGTGGCCGGTGCGGTCAATACATCCTGCCCCGTCTGCGCGGTCAACATGACCGAGTGCGTGGGCAAGGAGGCAAAGCCCGAAGTCCCCACCGAGCCGACAGAACCCGCCGCCGAGGAACCGGAGAAAAAGAGCGGCGTGGGCGGCATCCTTGTCGTTCTGCTGATCGTCGCGCTGGGCGGCGGTGCCGCGTTCTACATTTTCAAGCAGAAAAAGGCCAAGCCGCAGACCAAGGGCAGCGCCGATCTGGACGATTATGACTACGGCGAGGACGAATACGAGTTTGAGCCGTATGAGGACGAACCGGAACAGGATACTACGGAGGATACGAACGCATGAGATATTTCACCAATAATCCGCTGGAACGCCTGATGATGCAGAAGCCGAAAGCAGCGCGGGAGGACAGCCCTCCCGACGCTGCCAAGGAACACTTCTGCTACGGCTGCAAGCGCTTCGGACAGAGCTGCGTTCGCCCCTGCTACCGTGACGTAAAGAGAATGGAGGCTGCACCATGCGCCTTGTGATCGCCGAAAAACCCTCCGTGGCGCAGAGCATCGCCGCCGTGCTGGGTGCTAAATCACGGCATGACGGGTATCTGGAGGGCGGCGGGTACATCGTGTCGTGGTGTTTCGGGCATCTGGCAGAGCTGGCCGACGCCGCCGTTTACAATGCCGATGATGCCAAATGGACGCTGGCGGCGCTGCCCATCATTCCTACCTCGTTCCGCTTCATCGTCCGCTCTGAAAAGCAGAAGCAGTTTGACATTCTGCGGGAGCTGATGCGCCGGGAGGATGTGGCAGAGGTGGTCAACGCCTGCGACGCTGGGCGCGAGGGTGAGCTGATCTTCCGCACGGTTTACTGCCTTGCGGGATGCTCCAAGCCGATTCTGCGGCTTTGGATTTCTTCAATGGAGGATGATGCCATCCGCAGCGGCTTCCAGCAGCTTAAGTCTGGGCGCGACTATGACGGCCTGCATCAATCTGCCCTGTGCCGCGCCAAGGCTGATTGGCTGGTTGGTATCAACGCCACGCGGTATTTCTCCCTGACGTATGGCCGCACATTGAACATTGGGCGCGTCATGTCGCCCACGCTGGCGCTGCTGGTACAGCGCGAGGCGGAGATCTCCGCATTTGTGGCAGAACCGTTCTACACCGTCCAGCTCGATTGCGGCTTTCCCGCCACGACAGGCCGAATGAAGGACAGGAAGGACGCCGACGCCATCGCCAACGCCTGCAAGGGCAAGACAGTAACCGTCAAAAGCGTGGAGCGCAAGGAAAAGTCCGAGAAAGCGCCCGCGCTCTACGATTTGACCTCCCTCCAGCGCGACGCCAACCGCATTCTCGGCTACACCTCTCAGCAGACCCTCGACTATCTCCAAGCGCTCTATGAAAAGAAGCTCTGTACCTACCCGCGCACCGACAGCCGCTTCCTGACCGACGATATGGAGGGCAGCGTCCCCGGCCTTGTCGCCGCCGCTGCCGCTGTCTGCGGCATGGAGAAGCCGCCGACCATCTGCGCCAAGCAGGTATGCAGCAGTAAAAAAGTCACCGATCACCACGCCATTGTTCCCACCATCAGCGCGGAAAAGGTAGATATGGCCTCTCTGCCGCTGGGCGAACGCGAGGTGCTGAAGCTGGCGGCAAGGGGCTTGCTTCGTGCGGTGGATGAACCACATCGCTACGCAGAAACGGTCATTACGGTGGACTGTGCCGGTCAGAGCTTCACCGCCAAGGGCAAAACCGTCCTTGCTCCCGGCTGGAAGCGCTATGAGCAGGAGCAGGCAGAGGCAGCGCCCGCGCTGCCGGTGGTAACGGAGAATCAGACGCTTTCCGTATCTGCCGCATCGGTCAAGACCGGAAAAACCACGCCGCCCAAGCATTTCACCGAGGATACGCTGCTGGCCGCGATGGAAAACGCGGGCAAGGAGGATATGCCAGATGATGCCGAGCGCAAGGGCATTGGCACCCCGGCGACCCGTTCCGGTATCATTGAAAAGCTGGTGTCCTCCGGTTTTGTGGAGCGCAGGAAGTCCAAGAAGATCACAAATCTGCTGCCCACCTCTACCGGCACGGCGCTTATCACCGTTCTGCCCGAACAGCTCCAGTCTCCGCAGCTCACCGCTGAATGGGAACACCGCCTGAAAGAGATCGAGCGCGGCGAAATCGCCCCGGACAGCTTCATGGATGGGATCGCCGCCATGCTACATGAGCTGGTGCAGACCTACAAACCCATCCCCGGTACGGAAGTCCTGTTCCCCTCCGGGCGTGAGGTAGTCGGCAGGTGTCCCCGCTGCGGAGCCGAGGTGACGGAATCACCGAAAGGCTTTTTCTGTGAGAACCGTGCCTGTTCCTTTGTTCTCTGGAAAAACAGCCGCTTTTTCACAGCCAAGAAAAAGGTGCTGACAAAATCCCTTGCCGCTGCGCTTTTGAAAAATGGCCGCGCCCCGCTGAAAGGCTGCTACTCCGAAAAGACCGGGAAAACCTATGATGCCAGCGTTCTTTTGGAGGACGATGGACAGCGCACGGGCTATAAGATGGTGTTCGACAATGGCTGATGCGCCGCGTATGGATCACAAGCAGCTCCGCCGCTCCAAAAAGCTCATTCGGAAGCTCTGCTGTAATTACGATCACGGCAACTGCCTCGCGCTGGATGATGGAGAGCCTTGCGTCTGCGTACAGGGTATTTCCTACTCGCTGCTGTGCAACTGGTTCCGAAACGCGGTACTTCCCGCCGACCATGAGCTGCTGGCCGACGTGATGCGGGAAAGGCCGGGAAAGCGCTGCGCCGTCTGCGGTAAGCCGGTCTATTCTTCCTCCAATCGCGCCAAATATTGCCCCGCCTGCGCCAAGCAGGAGCGCCGAAAGCAGGACGCCAAACGAAAGCGTGAACAATACTGGAACCTCCGCAAATAGAGGGCGTAAAAGCCCCGTGCCGCAAGGCTTTTTCCATGCGGAATCACAAGGGGCTGCGTCATTCTATCCGCAAGCTCAAAAACAACGTCTATCTGCGGAGAATCGCCCCTGTGCAGGATGTGTTTTCTTCTGCGCAGGGGCGCTATTTTTTCTGAAAGGAGATCATCATGGCTGAAAAACAAACCAGCAAAGACCGGATGCGGGAGATCGTTGACAGCATCGAAAACGGCATCAAGGAGCTGTTCGAGAGCGATAAGTACCGGAAGTACCTTGCCACCATGAGCCGCTTTCACCGCTACTCGGTCAATAATACCATGCTCATCTATATGCAGCGCCCCGACGCCACCCATGTGGCGGGCTTCAACAAGTGGCGCGATCAGTTCGGCAGGAACGTCCTGAAAGGCGAAAAAGGTATCCGCATCATCGCTCCTACTCCCTATAAGAAAAAGGTCGAGGAAATCAAGACCGACCCGGAAACCAATGTGCCGGTGCTGGATGCGGACGGCAAGGCCATCATTGAGGAAAAGGAAATCCGTATCCCTATGTTCAAGGTGGTGTCCGTCTTTGATGTGTCACAGACTGCGGGAAAGCCCTTGCCCCAGCTTGCCGCCGATCTGAGCGGCAATGTGCAGCAGTATGAGGTTTTCATGGAGGCGCTGCGCCGTGCTTCTCCCGTTCCGATGGAGATAAAGCCCGTTGCGCGGGATACGGACGGCTTTTTCAGCATTAAGGCGCAGAGCATCACCATCCGCGCCGGTATGAGTGAGGTGCAGACGGTATGCGCCGCCGTCCATGAGATTGCTCACGCCAAGCTCCACGACTACGAACACATGACGGAGCTTGCGGACGATGGTGAGACGATCCTTGTCCCCGGCGAAAAGAGCCGCAACACCGAGGAGGTCGAGGCCGAAAGCATCTCCTATGCGGTCTGCCAGTATTACGGCATTGAAACGGGAGAAAACAGCTTCGGCTATATCGCCACATGGTCAAAGGGCAAGGAGCTGAAAGAACTTCGCGCCAGTCTGGAAACCATCAACAAGACTGCCTCCGAGCTGATTACGGACATTGACCGGCACTTTGCGGAGATTTGCAAGGAGCGCGGCATTTCTGTGGAGAAATCCGAGCAAGCGGAAAGCCAATTAAAAGAGAACAGCAATATGTCTGCGGCTGACTTGGCAAAAAGCATTTCAGAGCTGTATCTCGATGCGAATGGCCTTGCCTTTCTCAGCGAATTTGCAAGTCAGGAAGATTGCCTCCAGCATTTCTACGAAGATCTGTTGACAGGAGCAGATGAGATAAAAGGCTTCCTGTCCGAAACACTTGAGCAGAGCGATGAATACGCGCACAGAGCGAATGAGCTGCTGTTGGAAGTTGAGGCATTTCAGAAAAGTCACACTTCCTTAAAGGAACTCGACGCTAATGAGCGTTGGTATGCGGTTGATGGTGGGAGCAAGCATCTTCGCATAACAGAAGATGGTGCAAAATATGCCTATGAACTTTACGACAAGGACACTCTACACCTTCTGGAAAGCGGAACAGTACATGACGATGATGTAAACTTTCTTTTGGCGGCTGCGATTCGTATCTGCGAAACACATGGCTATGATAAGACCGTGCCGTTTGAAGTTTTGTCAAACAAGTTTGCAGGGATTTTGTACTCACTCGAATTGTCATCGGACGACAATCAGGTTGTTCACGAGGAGGCCGGTTCTCGTGCCGCAGGCACACTTCCAACTTCGCCAGAGCTGGAACAGGCCACCCCGATGCCCGACCCCACGCTGACGGTGGACGATATGCGCAGCTATGGGTATCTGGACGGCGATATGCTCCCGCTTTCCAAAGACCGGGCGCTGGAGCTGCTGGAGCATGACATCACGGTTTATATGCTCCATCCCGACAACGCCGAAGAAATGGTTTTTGAGGCCGAGGACATCATCAAGCATGACGGAATGTTCGGGATCACACAACCGGATTGGGATGCGGTCAAAGGCCATATCCCGCCCCGTGATGTGGAACAGCGCTTTTTGAACAGCCCCACCGATTCTATGGCGATCTATCAACTGCGCCGGGACGCGCCGGTCGAGCTGCGTTTTGCCAGCCTCGGCAGTCTGGCCGCACCGCCTGACCCGGCCAACTATGAAGCCATTTATACCCGTGAGGTGTACCCGGACGATGATACCGGCAGAATCCTTGAAAACTTCTACTACATTTTCAACGACGAGCGCCCCGGCGATTTTGTGGGACACAGCCTCTCCGTCAGCGACATCGTTGCGCTGAAACAGGACGGCAAGGTATCCTATCACTACTGTGACAGCATGGGATTTCAGGAGCTGCCCGCCTTTCAGAAACCGGAGAATTACCTGAAAGCCGCCGAAATGTCGATGGAGGATGATTACGGCATGATCGACGGCATTATCAACAACGGCCCCAAACAGCCCACCGTCGCCGACCTTGAAGCACAGGTCAAGGCCGGTATGTCCATCTCCCTGATGGATTTGGCAGAGGCGGCACACCGGGAAAAGAAGAAATCTGTGCTGGAGCAGCTCAAAAGCCAACCGGCCCAAGAACGTCCACACAAAACAGCGCCCAAAAAGAGCGCGGAAAAGGAGCTTTGATATGAACATCACCTTTGAAGAACGCCAGCTTATGAGCCTCTACAACACCGGCACCCGCACGGGCTTGATCGCGGCGCTGGAGGAAATGCGCGGCTACCTCGCTGCGGATGAAACGGAGCTGCGGGAGCTGACGGACAGCGCCATCGCAAAGCTGCGCAGGATGAGCGACGCAGAATATGACGCGCTCGACCTGTTCCCCGATTTTGAAAAGGAGGATATGGATGCCGAGTAAAGTACAGCTCTATGCGCAGATGGCAGACCGCACGGCGGAGCAGATCACGGGAAGCTACCAGAAGTGGACGGCATTTCTGACCACCGCCGCAAGGCTGTATAAGTACCCCTACAATGAACAGCTCATGATTTTCGCCCAGCGCCCGGAAGCCACGGCCTGCGCGGAATACGACCTTTGGAATAAGCAGATGCGCCGCTATGTGCGGCGAGGCAGCAAGGGCATCGCCCTTGTGGATACCAGCAGCGACCAACCCAAACTCCGATATGTATTCGATGTTTCCGATACCAGCGGCGGCGAGAACTCTCGCCGCCCTTATCTTTGGGAATACCGGCAGGAGCATCGTGAGGTGGTATCTGCGGCGCTGGAACAGCGCTTCGACGTTTCCGGTGAAAACGGACTTGCCGATCAGATGGAGCGTGTGGCGGCGCAGCTTGTAGATGAATACTGGCACGACAACTGGCGCGATATCTACGCATTTTCTATGCTTTGTGCAGAGTAGTGAGTGCGAGTGGATTGCGGTTTTAAGGGTCACGAGAGGAACGCATCAATTTTCATTGGATTTCCTCTCCAAATGGCTCGAAATCAGTTTGAGGGAAACCTCACGTGGGTTCGAATCCCACCCGCTGCGCCAAAAATAAGACCATCTGCCTTTGGCAGATGGTCTTATTTTTGGGTTCCGCTCCCTGTGGTCGCTCCACCCCAAGGAAATCGAACATGCTCGGGGCAAGTGAATTGCCCCTGCGCCAAGATCTTGCTGCGCAAAATACTTGTGACGGCGCACCCGCGCCGCCCCACCTTGTGGGGTCCCGGTTTGGTCGGCATCCATACTGATATGCCATGACAAAATGCCTGTGATGTTACAGCATCACAGGCATTTTTTGCGAGTATCGGCGTGGCGTGACGCGCTGCCGGCATTGCGCGGCTGGGGTACACCGGCTCGCCGCTGTCTCCGGCCGTATTTTCGGGGGCAATGCGGCGAGCGGTCATCACGCGAAGCCGTATTTGATTTTGACACGCTCAAGCTTATCGAGCATCGGCTCGGTGAAAAACCAGAGGAAAATCACCGTGGAGATGGCCTGCACCGCATCCATTGCAAAGCCGGAGGCGCAGTAGACCGCAAGACTCTGCCACGTCAGCGCGCCTGTGGCGAGCAGCGCGGAGTAGGCGTTGAGCAGGATACCGTAGACGGCAAACGCGCTCACTACGCCGAAGACGCAGAGCGTCCCCCGATTTCTCGGCGCTCTGCCCCTGTGGAACACCAGCCCCGCGAGAAAGCCGCACAGCCCCATGCCCAGCATCTGCCACGGCGTCCACGGCCCCTGCGAAAAGAGGATGTTAGAGACCAGCATCGTCGCCGCGCCCACGAGAAAGCCCGTCTCCCCGCCCAGGGCCGCGCCCGCAAGGATCGTCAATGCCAGCACGGGCTTGCACTGGGGCAGCATGAAAAAGGCCGCACGGCCCGCCACGCCCAGCGCACAGAGCACCGCAGTCACGACCAGCTCCCGCGCACGGGGGTTGCGCCCCTCGAAGGTAAGGAAGAACGGCAGCATGGCCTCCAGCACCATCAGCAGCGAAACGGCGTAGTAGCTCCGGTCGCCCAGCAGCTTGGGGCCGAACACCAGCGTCAGGGGGATGAGCAGAAGGGCGACCAGAGCGGAGGCGGCCGTGCGCGGGGAAAGCCTTCGCTTTTCCGGCGGCGCGGCGGGTATA
>OGOJ01002014.1_pt1 | contig 13585 bp, 9 predicted proteins | sample 1552601 | NCBI WGS metagenome assembly OGOJ01 (sample SAMEA2580184, study PRJEB22360) | human gut metagenome | biome: human gut; feature: human-associated habitat; material: faeces | place: Denmark | collected 2008/2010
CCTGGAGAACGATGTTGCATTTCATCATCTGTCCGTTCTCACTTTTCTGACTCTGCACAGCGAAGGTATCGCCCTGCTGCACCACTCTCATAATCTGAGTATACATATTATATAATTGTACGAAGAGGTTTTCAAGAGCACCAAACCATTTCAGCGTTGTCTTGTTTCTTCGACGCTGCAAAAGTACTGCGAAAACAGAGGCAAAACAATCCCTTTCCCACAACTCCCCCGAAAAACCCACGTATTTGGGAAAAATCGGGCTTTTCTTGGGAAAAAGTAAGAAGAAGAAGGAAACGAGAGACAAAAGTAAAGAAAAAGAGAAAATCATTCCCCTTTTCCTAATAAAAAAAAACTCATTTTTCCCATCGTTGGGAAAAATCGTAGGAATCTTGGGAAAAATTACCCCCACAACCAACATTTTAACACTCCAAATATTTATAATTCGAAATAAATGCTTATTTTTGCACTACAATTCAGTTAAACGTTTTAAAAGGAAATGGATATGAAACGGATAGAAGAACGTTATATTAGCTTGCTTACCGATTTTGGTTTTAAGCGTATCTTTGGAACAAAGCCCAACAAGGATTTGCTCATCAATTTCTTGAATTCACTGTTTGATGGTTTTCAGGTCATCAAGGATGTGAAGTACTTGAATAGTGAGCACGTTGGTGATGTTTTTGCCGAGCGCAAGGCCATCTTTGATGTATATTGCGAAAATGAGCGTGGTGAAAAGTTCATCGTTGAGATGCAGAATGCTTATCAGAAGTACTTCAAGGATCGTTCTTTGTTCTATTCTACTTTTCCTATCCGTGAACAGGCTCCAAAGGGGGCTGAATGGAACTTCAAGCTTGAACATGTTTACACTGTTGCTCTGCTGAATTTCGACTTGGAAGAAGAGGCATTTGACAAAAATGATATCAACCATGATGTGGGCTTGCTTGACAAGAAGACTCTTAAGGTTTTTAATGACAAACTTTCTTTCAAGTATGTTGAGATAGCGAAGTTCAACAAGACAGAAGAGGAGCTTGACACGCTTTATGATAAGTGGTTATATGTATTGAAAAACCTTTCCCGATTGGATGAGCGTCCTGCTGCCTTGAAAGAGAAAGTGTTTACTAAACTCTTTGAGGAGGCCGAGATTGCAAAGTTCACCCCAACAGAGTTGAAAGAATATGAGGATAGTTTGAAGGCGTATCGTGATGTCAAGAACTCTATAGATACGGCTTTGGAAAAAGGGCGTGAGGAAGGTAAAAACTCGAAAGCTCTCCAAATAGCAAAAAAGATGTTGGATGCTGGCATGGATATAGAAACAGTTATGCAAATAACAGATTTGCCAAAAAGTAAGATTGAGAAACTAAAATGATAAATCTCTATTCATACTTGAATTGATAAACTGAGTCCGAAATGCTTATTTTGCATTCATTATAGCTTTCACTTCATGTTGATGCTATCATACAACTAACAAGCACGACGTATAGGGAAACTCTCCCAATCATCACACTTGGAGTTGGAAGACGAAAATAATAATTAATAAGGTGAATAATAATGTCAATGGAATACGGAATCGTGTATTTACTAACAGACCCCGTAATGCCTGGTCTCGTAAAGATCGGAATGACGGCACAGGAAGATATTGATAAGAGAATGAAGGAACTCTATACTACTGGTGTTCCTGTACCATTTGAATGTCAATATGCCTGCAAGGTTGATAAGAATGACTGTCTGAAAATTGAGAAAGCCCTTCATAAGGCTTTCGAGCCTAACCGTGTCAACGCTACTCGTGAATTCTTCCGAATAAAGGTTGTTCAAGCCCAAGCTATCCTCGAATTATTCAACCAAGAGGATATTACCGAAAGCGTGGTTGACGAAATGGAGAATGATTTATCAGAAGAGGATAAGGCTGCTTCCTTAAAGGCTTCATCCAAACGGCCATCATTGAATTTTACAGAGATGGGACTGAACCTGGGTGACGTGTTAGTATGGAAGGATGACCCATCAATAAAAGTTGTTATCATTTCTGACCGAAAGATAAAATATAAGGATGAGGAAACCTCTTTAAGCGCTTTGTCTGCGCAACTTAAAGGTTATAATTCTAAACATATTGCTCCTTGTTCCCACTGGTTATATAACGACAAGCTACTGAGCGATATTTACGATGAAACTTATCCGTTTGATGAATAAATGCAACATATAAGATGAACATTATAGATACTTACGAAAGAAATCTAAATAAAGAAAAGCGGCTTAAAGAATATTGGAATGTTTCAGATAATTTCCTTCTTGGATGGCTACAATGTAAAAGAAGAGGTAGATATTGTATTACATCTATTCAAAAAGGTAATGGAGAAATCTTGACCTATCCTAATGGTCAAAAAGCAAGTATTCTGTTGGTTGATAAAAATAGAGAATATGAGGAAGGTATTTATAAGTTTCAATGGTGCATTGTTAATAGAAAAGATCCTGACGTTTATAAAATAAAACTCGCAAAAAATAATATACTTGAAAAAGTAAACCAATTAGATTGTCGTTTTTCAAAAGAGGTGGACCTAAATTTAGCGTCATGCATAAATGATGATAATATAAAATGCAAACCTCAAGAAAAAAGGGCAACAACAAACTCATCAAAAAACAATATTATGGATATAAAAAGCTTCGCAACAGAACAATATACATTAGCTTTAGAAGATGCTAATAATAATGGTACGAGCATAGAAGTGGAACTTGCTCGCAACATATTAGACTTAATGAGTGAATATGGGGAAATTTCTACCTATGAATTATGCCAATTCAAAAAGGGGCAAGCTATGTTAACAGCATATTCATATAATGAAGATCAGGAATCTCTTGATCTATTCTTGTTTTCAAAGGCTTCTACGCCAACTGCTAAAATCGATGCAGATACAGTACAGGACAAATATAGCAACATTAGCAATTTTTACCGAGAGGCATTAAGAAATGTTCCCTTTTTTGGCGCAGAAGTTAGCAAAGATGCAAAAAATGCGATTGCTCTTATAAAAGAGGTTCGAAATAATATACGAAGAGTACGTCTATTCTTTTTGACAAATGGAATAGTGGAGCCATCTCCTATATTAAATTTCTCTGAAGAAAATGAGTATGAACACATTTTTATGGAATATAGTACTTGGGATTTATCCCGAGTATATAGGATGAATGCAATAAACTCTGGTAGTGAGGCCATAGAAATTGATTTTCAACTAAATTATAAGACAAAAATCCAATGTCTTAGAGTTGAAGACGAAAACCCGAAAGTTGATGCATATTTTGCAATAATGCCAGGAAACATTTTGGCAAAAATATACGAACAATACAAACAAACTTTACTTGAAGGTAACGTACGTCTTTTCTTACAAAAGACCAACAAGGTAAATCGCCAAATCTGTAAGACAATAAAGGAACGACCAGAAATGTTCTTTTCTTTCAATAATGGAATCTCTGCTACCGCCAAAAATATAGAATTTGGTTCAGGAGGCAGCAAAACAGCTCCATACATAACAAAAATAACTGATTTACAAATTGTAAATGGAGGACAGACAACAGCTTCCATTGCATCAATGCAAGATTGCGATTTAAGTAAGGTCTTTGTCCCTATGAAAATCAGTGTAATTAAAGACGAACAAGACTATTCAGAAATCGTTAAAGAAATATCAACATCTGCAAATAGTCAAACAGCGATTAAACGCTCTGATTTCCTTTCTGGTGATGAATTTTTAAAAGGCTTAGAAAATATAAGTAGAACAGAAACAGAGCCCACAACTCAGACTCGATGGTATTTTGAAAGAAAAAGAGGACAGTACAGAAACGAGGCATCAAACTTATTTGGTTACGAAAAAACAATATTTAATAGTACATATCCTAAAACACAAGTATTGGGGAAAGCAGATGTTGCCAAATATGCTTTACTCTGGGATATGAGGCCTTACCAGGCTTGTAAGAGCAAAGAAATTGTGGCTGTAACCTATTTTTCTGGATTACGTGAAGATACTGAAGTTAAAATCGATGGAGAATACTACAGAAATATCGTATCTCTGTACCTACTTTATAGTTACGTAAATAATTATGTAAAGGAGAGTTTTCGAAACTTATACGGCACTTATTCAAATAGAATAACTAATTACATAATTTCATCCATAGCATACTTAACCAACAAGGAGTTTAATCTTGCTTACATTTGGAAAAATAAAAAAGTAAAAAGTGGATTGAAGTCTGTTATCAAACAGCTAACCACGTTGATAAATGATCATTTGTTTGCTGATTTCAAGCCACAATATCCAAAAGAAGAAATATGCTGGACTGAGCTAAAAGTTAAATTGGATGAATTGAAGGATATAAAATTTCAGCTTTTGACCTTTAGTGAAAAAGCATCTGCAACTATTTCTGAAATCGAAGAGAAAGACGAACTAATAGAGCAGGTTTTTTCTATACCTGCACCTTTATGGAGTGCTATCGCAGAATGGGGAAAACAAACAGGGAAGCTTACCATGGTAGAGAGAATGCGAGCATTAGGGTATGCTGATAAACGGCGTTCTTTAATCAAGTTAAAAACTCATGAAATGGCTGAAAAAGCCATTGAGTTGGAACAAAAAGCCAGAATGCTAGGGTTCACGATTCAAAACAAGTAAGAATTAAAAAATACGATTTTAACTATGAATAGTGTTAGAGACTTATCCAAAGATAAAGACATCATCCGAATAATCGGAGGAATGCCCGATAGAGTTTTGGATAAAGATGCAGAAAGCGAGGGTGCAGATATTCTAGATAGAATTTACGAGGTCCACATAGGAACGCAAGGCACCCTGATAAAGATGTTGCAGAAAGCCGGCTATAAGGTTACTGAAAGCGATTCTTATACAGCTGTCATCATTGGTGAAAGAGTCTCTGAGAATACACTCAAAACTTTGCCGGAAGGATGTAAGAAAATTGACGTATTTTCTATAGCTTCATGGCTGGTTGAAAACAAGATAGCAAAAAAGAAATATACTTTTCACAAGGAACTTCCATCTATAGAAAACATTGAAAAGAAAGAGGTTACTGGAGGAACGAAGGCATTAGCTATAATAGCAGTAATAGTAGTACTCGTTTTTGTTATTTTCTTATGCCCAGTATTATTATTTGTACTTATCTTTGTCCCAGGCGCATTAAAGGTATTTATTCGCTCATTCCATTAATGAGGATAATTGTAAAATTAGGTAGGAGGTGCGACTGTCGCCGCACCTCCGACAAAACTACTTTACTATTATCTTTTTGGTTTCTTTCACTTTGTCTTTCTGCAATCGGCTGACGCAATATATCCCTGCTGATGCATTGGTTTTTATCTGAGCAGAGGTTTAACCGGCTGGTACATGGAATGACCCCATTGCCGCACCAGAAGCAGAAACTACAACAATTTCAGACCCCTTCTCATTCGCATCATTGAATGTCACATTTATAGTAGAAGCACTTTTTGTAACTGTTGGTGAAATTCTCATGGAAGATGGGGCAATTTTCTCCCTCAAACTATTCTCCTATATTCCTCCTCCTTCTTCAGCTTATCATAAAGCTCGTGAGCTTTGGAATAATCTTTATCAGATTCTGCAAGCCACTCCGAAAAGTGGTGGTTGTGGTTCTTCTGGGTTTCCTGCTTGCGGAACGACTCCACCACACATTTCTTTTCTGCATCCGGAAACATCAGGTTCATGCGGGCGGCAAAGGCTGCCTTGTCCTGATTATCACGCACCATGTGGAACGTATATTTCATCAGGCACCAGACTATGTACCAGCTTTGCTGAGACGTAATGTTGCCTTTTATCCAGAACTTTAACTTCTCCTCCAATTTTATAGAATCTACCCAGTTCACAAAGAAAGAGTCGCTGTTACGCTCAAAATCATCAGCCCTGGCTATTTCAGCCTCCCACATTTTATGCTCACCCTGATACTTGAATAGCGTTTCAAAATCCTCGGGAGGAGCCTGCTCCCTGACTAGCGTACGGACAAGTTCTTCTTCCTCATCCTCCTCTCGCTCAAACCAGTCTGAACAAAGCGTATAATTGTTGTATTTCCCTTCAATATCATTCATTACTTTCTGCAAGCTCAAAGTGGTAATATCTATTCTTCTCTCTCTCAGATGACGTTTCTTTACCTTTACCTCATGTTTCAGATGGTCAGGTAGCGTGCGCTCGTCGAAAATTCGCTTGATATAATGGTAAATAATCACAGCCTCACGGTCAGTGCGGAAAAGGCGGGTTCTGTATAAGGCTAGGAAATCGGCACAAATAGTACTTACTGTGGAGATGGTTTCTGCCAAAGCCATCTGCAAACCGGTAGAGACAAAGTTCTTGAAATGGGAATCAAAACGGGGGAAGTCGTCTCCGGCAGGAACTTTAAGCTTCTCGCATTGCTCGAAAATAGCCTTAGCACTGGGAATCTGACCATACTCCGCTTCCTTATCGAGCAAATAGTCTGAATGCTTCCGGGCGATGGTCTGAATTTCCTGGAGCACCTTCTCTAAAACATCAGTATAAATCCCCATGAATTCATCATCATAGCTCTTGTAAATTGAAATGTAGACTTTCTTATGGAGCGAATGAATATATTTAAGAAAATCTGTCAACTGCTCGGCAAGGTTCTGGTAAATATGAAAATAACAGGTAAGACCTTTATGCTTTCCTGCATTCCATTTAAATTCATCTTTAGCATGCTGAATCTCCTTATACAAATGTTCTGCCTCTCTCTTAAACTGACCCACATCAGTAGTTGTTACTGGAGTGTATTTCTTGACTCCTGTTACTTCATCTTCCACAAAAAGATCTTCTTCTGATGAAATCTTCAGAAGAGAATTGTAGTTATTGTCAGTATTTGGTATTTCCTCTGTCTGCATATTCTTTTTCTAGGTTTGATTTGTTATGTTGTTTAAATAAGCGGCGTGGGGTTCCCTGTAAGTACCAGTATTAAGGTACCTGCAAGAACCTACGACAAGGTACAAACAAGTACTGCCCACGCCGTAGAGGAGTGGACGCCTTGCTGTCACCTTCTTCTTGTCGTTTTGAATTTTGCAGGTTCTAAATACTGTAGAAGTGCAGATAATCAGCGTCAATATCTATATGTTATTTTTCTTGTTTACTTTCTGTTTCTTACTTCAAATTTTAAAGGGTTTATACTACGTTTTCTTCATCATCCGCCCAGTGGTCGCATTGGCGCATCACGGTTTCCAGCGCCTTTTCTGCACCCTCTGGTGGATACTTATACTTCTTGAGCAGTCGCTTCACCATCACTCGCATCTTCGCCCTGGCTGATTCCTTCCGGTTCCAGTCGATGGTGCGGTTGCGGTGCAAGACTTCTGTCAGTTCCCGGGTCAGTGCCACAAACTCCTCGTCGGAGTAAGCCTGTCGCACTCCTTCCGGCGTGGAGAGCGCATCATAGAATGCCTTCTCCTCGGGCGAAAGTCCCAGGTCGTTGCCCTCTGCCTCTGCCTGCTTCATCTGCTGAGCCATCTTCAAAAGTTCCTCTATCACTTCCTCATTGGTGAGCAAGCCTTTCAGATAGTTGGAGAGACTCTGGCTGAGCATGTCGGAGAAGAGGTCGCTCTGAACCACGTTGGTCTTCTGCTGCTGCTTGATTTTCTCTTTCATCAGTTTGGTGAGCAGTTCCACGGCAAGATTCCGCTCCTTCATGTTCTTCACCTCCTGGATGAAGGCGTCATCGAAGAGCGAGAACTCTATCTGGCGGTCGCCGAAGAGATTGATGACTCCGTCGGTCTTCACGCTCTGACGGAGCAGCTCACCGATGCGCTCGTTGATTTCATGTCGGCTGATTTTGCCCTTCTGCGAGAGTTTGAGCATCATCACGCGCAGCGCATCCATATAGCACACCTCCGCCTTCTGCTGCTCATCCAGAAGCGAACGGCAGAGCGTGGTGGCGTTGTGAAGCAGATTGCTGTGCTCCATGAAATTCTTCTTGCGCTGAACCATGGCTGGAGAACTCAGGAAGTTGGCTCCGCTCGTAATGGCGAGTGCCCGCTTCGAGTTGTCCTGTTCGAAGAAGCCGGAATAGTCGAAACCATGAAGCTGGTCTCGGCAGATTTCCATCTCTTCCTTCCATTTCACCAGGGCGGTCTTGGCGATGTCGGGGTCTCCGAAGCGGCGGCGGTCACGGTTGGTGTACTGCTGCATGGCACTCTTCAGCGCCTGCGCAATGCCTACGTAATCCACTATCAGTCCGCCTTCCTTGCCCGGGAGCACTCGGTTTACACGGGCTATTGCCTGCATCAGGTTATGACCGCTCATCGGCTTATATACGTACATGGTGGCGAGCGACGGAACATCGAAGCCCGTGAGCCACATATCTCTTACGATGGCGATTTTCATCTCATCGTCGTTGTCCTTGAATTTTCTTGCCAGTTCCTTTTTGTAGGCTTCGTTGCCGATAATCGGCTGCCAGTCTTCGGGGTCCTGGTTCGAACCGCTCATCACTACCTTTACTTTCTCCGTCCACTCGGGGCGAAGCTCCAGCATCTTGCGGTAGATTTTGATGGCGATGCTTCGGGTCAGTGCTACGATTATTGCCTTGCCGGTGAGTTCCTGCGCACGGTTTTCCTCGTAGTGCTGGATGATGTCCCTTACCAGCGTGTCGATGGTGGCGTCTTCACCCAAGAGCACTTCCAGCCGGCTGTGCTCCTGCTTCGCTTGCCTGATCTGCTCCTCGGTGGCTCCCTCATCGGCTAGGTTGTCGAACTCATCGTTCAGCAGCTTCATCGTGTCTTCGTCGAGGTTCAGATTCACCACACGGCTCTCGTAATAAACCGGACGGGTGGCTCCATCATCTACCGCCTGACTCATGTCGTAAACGTCGATGTAGTTGCCGAACACTTCCTCCGTGTCTCTGTCTCGGTCGCTGATAGGCGTTCCGGTGAAGCCGATAAACGAGGCGCCAGGCAGAGCTTCTCTCATCTTCTGGCTGAATCCCTTCTTCATCGTCAGACTCTTGTTGTCCCAGTGCTCCTCGCCGTATTGCGAGCGGTGCGCCTCATCGGTCATCACGATGATGTTGCGACGGGTGGAGAGTGCCGAGTCGCCTTCTTCAAACTTCTGAATGGTGGTGAAGATGATTCCCCCACTCTTTCGGTTACGCAGCAGATTGCCCAGGTCTTCGCGGCTCTGGGCGTTCTGTGGTTCCTGACGAAGGAAGTCCTGGCAGCGGCAGAACTGACCGAAGAGCTGGTTGTCGAGGTCCTTGCGGTCGGTTACTACAACGATGGTTACTTCGGGCAACCGTTGCACCAGCTGGTGGGCGTAGAACACCATGGAGAGGCTCTTGCCCGAACCCTGCGTGTGCCAGAACACGCCGATTTTTCCGTTGCCTTCCACGGCGGTACGGGTGCGCTGCAGGGCTTTGCCCACGGCGTAGTACTGGTGATAGGCGGTAAGAATCTTGGCGTATTTGCCCTGGTTCTTGTCGAAGCAGATGAAGTTCTGCAGGATGTCGAGCAGTCGCTGCTGCTGGAACATGCCGAGGAAGAAGGTGCGATAGTCGGCAAAGAGGGTTGACTCGTATGAGCCGTCCACGGTCTTCCATTCCATGTAGCGTTCTAGCTTGGCGGTGATGGTTCCGGCACGAGTCTCGCTCATGTCGCTGATTACGTTGAAGGCGTTGTAGCTGAAGAGGCTTGGAATGCTCTGCTGATAGTTCTTGATCTGCTTGTAGGCATCTTCTACGGTTGCGTCTTCAGAGATGGCGCTTTTCAGCTCCACCACCACGAGGGGCAATCCGTTGACCATCACCACCATGTCGCAGCGCTTGTTCTTATACTCTTCTACCCGCCACTGGTTCACCACCTTGAAGAGGTTTCTTTCGGGATGGTCGAAGTCGATGAGCCTCATCAGGGCTGTTCGTTCTTCGCCATCTTGCAGGAATCCCACCTCCAGACCGTTTTGCATCCAGAGGGTAAACTGCTCGTTGTTCTGTTCTAAAGTACCGATGCTGATGTTGGTTATTTGCTTGATTCCTTCATCCATTACATCGGCTGGCAGGTGAGGATTAAGCCGTCGCATCGAGGCGACCAAATCGGCACGATAGAAGGGCTCCTTATAGTCGCGCTCCACCTCGTAGCCACATTCGTACGCATAGCCGAGTTCGTCCCGGAACAGGGCAATGAGCGTTTGCTCGTATGCGTCTTCGGTGAATTTCTTGTCGTCTGCCATAATGTTAATATTTTATATTTTCTTTCTCGTTATTTTCTTTCGTAGCTCTTCTTATTCCGGGACTTCCAGCTCGCCTGACATTAAGCGAGGGAGGAGGGTGTCACGGAGGAGGGAGAGGCGGGAGTTCTCTAGCTTATTCGCTTTAATAGTTTTCTTCATCTGATTGTAGAGATTATTAAACTCCTCAACGGCATTTTCGCTAGGAATGATAACTTCAATCGAACTCAAGTCATCATAACTGAGCGATTGCCTTACACCTCCAATAGCTAAAGAAGCGACAGAATCTTTAAAGAAATCTGTCTTTCTAAACAAATCGAAGTAATTCTCATAGCCATCTAGTACAGAAAAAACCACATAAACAGGACTTACACATCCGTCAAAATCAAATTCGTTTCTTCCTAGCGAACCGATATTAACTCGTGCAGGATTGTAAGCGAAATCTCCTTTGTTTACTATCTTATATTTAGCTATGCTTGAACTAAAAACCTGCTTGGTAAAGTATTCTTCCGACAATACAAGTTCACCAGTTGTTACCGGCGAGAGAACCTTTACATCGTTTCTTTCCTTTACTTTTGCAGATTTATTCTTCGTAATATCTCCTAGAGTTCCTACTTTCCATTCTTCCGGAATCATTCCCAATTCACTATCCACAAACTTACCATCCTTGAAAGGCTCAAAGTCAACGAACCAATTCTTGAAAATAGCCTGCGCCATCTCCTCCAAATCAGCATTGATTTTGTTGTTCAACTCTATTTTGCGGTCGAGAGAAGAAAGGATAGAGGCAATGCGGCGCTGGTCTTTAAGCGAAGGCATTTGCAAGACATAATCCTTTATTATTTGAGCATTCAGATTTTGTTGTGCTCCGCCGTTAGCTAATGAAGCCAATGTTGTATAATCGTTTTTCAACGAATAATATACGAACTCATAATCTGCAACTTCATCATTTATCGTTAAATTACAGCACGCTTGATTGGTTGTCATTGGCACTTTTACGATACATGATTTACCTGCTGTAGCCCCATACATTGCAACAGTCACTGTGTTCGGAGCAATCCATTTAGCAGATGAATTGTTTAAACCGGAATCTGTGATGGTCTTTTCTGTAGAATAAATTCTATTGAAATCTATCTCTTTTGTATTTAGCCATGGAATCTCACCTCCATAGTATGAAAGATTCGTGCTCTTTGGCGTTCCACCGCTACATACTCTAGAGCACACATCTCCCAATCTAACTTCTTTCCACTCCATACTTACACCTCCCATCCAATTTTCTTCAACTGCATTCTAATCTCTTCTTCCTGCTTCTTGCTTTCCTCAAACAGCTGCTTCAGCTCTCCGGTGAGATTCGTCATTTTCTCCTCGAAAGGCACTCCGTCGCCTTCGTCTTCAGCGATTCCTACGTATCTGCCAGGAGTAAGAATGAAGTCCTGAGCAGCAATCTGCTCGGTGGTGCATACGGCACAGAAACCCTTTTCATCCTCCAGCGTTCCCTGCTGGAACGCATGGAAGGTGTCAGAGATTTTTTTAATATCCGTATCAGGCATCAGCTCACGAAGCTTGCGGGTAACCATCGTGCCCAGATTGCGGGCGTCGATAAACACGGTCTTGCCCTTCTGCGCCTTGTTGCGGCTGATAAACCAAAGACTTACAGGAATACCCGTACTGTAGAATAGCTGCGAAGGCAAAGCCACGATTCCCTCTACCAGGTCGGCTTCGATGATGGCTTGGCGAATCTGTCCCTCGCCGCCACTCTGACTCGAAAGCGCACCATTCGCCAGAACCAAACCAATCTTTCCGTTAGGTGCCAGATGGTGAATCATGTGCTGCATCCACGCAAAGTTGGCGTTGCCAGCTGGTGGCAAACCATACTGCCAGCGCACATCTTCCTGAAGCGCACTCTGTCCCCAGTCGCTGAGGTTGAAAGGAGGATTGGCAAGAATGTAATCTGCCTTCAGCGTAGGATGCTGGTCCTCGAAGAAAGTGTCGGCAAAGACATTGCCCAGATTCGCATCCAAGCCACGGATGGCAAGGTTCATGTGCGCCATTTTCCACGTATCAGGGTTTGCCTCCTGACCATAGATACTAATCTTGCGCAGGTTTCCCTTGTGGCGCTCTATAAACTTGGCGCTCTGTACAAACATACCACCGCTTCCGCAGCAAGGGTCATAGACTCTGCCCTCGTAAGGCTCCAGAATCTCTACCAGCGTGCGGACAATGCAGGAAGGCGTATAGAACTCGCCACCATTCTTGCCCTCCAGACTGGCAAACTGCTGCAGACAGTATTCGTAGGTTCTGCCCAGCAGGTCTTTCTCCTCGCCAGCATCGTGCATTTCTATGTTCGTAAAGAGATCTACCACATCGCCCAGACGGCGCTTGTCCAGCTCCGGACGGGCGAAATTCTTAGGCAGAATGCCCTTCAGTCTTTCGTTCTCACGCTCAATGGCGGTAAGTGCTTCATCTATCACCACTCCTATTTCCGGGGTGTGGGCAGCAGCACTAATCTTGCTCCATCGGGCTTCAGCAGGCACGAAGAAGATGTTCTCGGCAGTGTATTCGTCCTTATCTTCCGGGTCGGCGTATTCGTCGCCCTGCAGCTCTTGGAACTTTTGTTCGAAGCGGTCGCTGATGTATTTCAGAAAGATGAGTCCGAGCACAACGCCCTCGTATTGCGAAGCGCTGAGGTTGCCTCTCAGAATATCGGCAGCCTTCCATATTTTCTCTTCAAAACCAATGCTGATTGTATCTTGTTTCTTAGCCATAATATGTTTATTTTTCTACGAGCACTAGTTTCCAGTCCTCATTCTGCAGAACAAAGGAGCCTCTTTTACGTCGATAAAGATACTTCCAACGCGCTGATAAAGGGCTGAAATCTGCCATTCGTGGGCTAAAAATGTGGTTTCGTAATGAAAAACCTCTGATTTTTCCGTTTCTTCGTCGCTAGAACAGGCGGTAGAAGAAAGCATAAAAAAAGCGACTATTATCATATAAAAATAAGATAATATTCGCCTGCGGATAAGAACATGATGATATTGGGCTAACTTTGCCTGAGCAAAATTACCCCCCCCTAAAGCCTTGTGCATCAACAAGTTATATCTTTTCATCTTAGTATTGTTATTATGTAGTTTCTAGCTTTCCAGACTATTGCTACGTCAATAATTTGTTAATTGCTAGCAAAGATAATAAAAAGTTGGCAAACCCAAGAATTTTATCACGTTATTTAACGGAAAAATGCAAAATATGGAGGTTAGGAAGATGTTTTACCCCCTCTTCTAAGGGTAAAAAAAGCCCCTCCTCAGACGTGAATCCGCCTCTAACATGACGCATTTTTGACAAAATACAACAGGAAACAAGGATAAAAATGTAGAATCGAACAACATATCAGCTAACTAAAA
>OGOJ01002028.1_pt1 | contig 13502 bp, 9 predicted proteins | sample 1552601 | NCBI WGS metagenome assembly OGOJ01 (sample SAMEA2580184, study PRJEB22360) | human gut metagenome | biome: human gut; feature: human-associated habitat; material: faeces | place: Denmark | collected 2008/2010
CGCCTAAAGCTGTAATCTTAGGCAATTCGATCACCCACTATTGGGGTGGCGAACCGGAACACCGTAACAAAAATGGACGGGAGACCTGGGAAAAAGTCATGCGTCCTGCCGGTTTCCAGAACTTGGGCTGCGGATGGGACCGTATCGAAAACGTGCTTTGGCGTATATACCATGGCGAACTGGATGGCTATAAGGCCGGAAAAGTCGTCTTGATGATCGGCACGAACAATTGCGGCCTGAACAACGACAAAGAGATCGTCGAAGGTCTCCGCTTCCTCCTTTCCGCCATCCGTCAACGGCAACCGGAAGCCTCCGTCAAAGTGATCGGCATCCTTCCCCGCCGCAATCAGGAACAATGGGTAAGGAACATCAACTTCGATATTAAAGAGATGGTGGAAACGGAAGGTTACGAATTTGCCAATCCGGGAACAGCCCTATTGCTGCAAGACGGCAAAATAAACGAAAGCCTGTTTATCGGTGACGGTCTCCATCCAAACGACAAAGGATATGAATTGATTGCCGGAGAGATCGCATCCTCCAACAAAAGTTATTGAAAAATAATCCTTCATTCCTTTATCTGTATACCGGAATATTTCGCATTCAGGGTATTACGGATGAAGGAAATGACATAATTCATTTTTCTGCCAGCAACTTTTAAGACCAAACAACCCAAGTCTTAACACAAAACAAACTGCTTCTTTTTCTTCCGCCAAATGTCAGACACTTGTTCGACATTTGTAAAACGCTTGTTAGACTATTGAGAAACAAGCGTTTTACAACTGTGGGACAAGAACGATCATATTACTTACGAAATAAAAGACTATGAGACAAGGCGGTAGAAACGTGTAATCCGTCGTAGGCCAGATGGACATGAGGCGGCAACTCCTTCTCTACCTCCGCATGCAGACCAATGCGATGACTCATGTGGATCAGATAGGTTTCCTTCGGTTTTATCCTTTCGATATTAGCAAGGGCTTCTTCCAGCGATTCATGCGTAGGGTGGGCTCCCCGGCGGAGAGCTGTCAGAATCAGCACATCCAGGCCTTCCAGTTTGGCATACTCTTCTTCCGGAAGATATTTTACATCTGTCAAGTAAGCCATATTACCGATACGATAGCCGAAGATCGGCAGTTTCCCGTGCATCACCCGGACCGGCGTAACCGGGATTCCGGCAACCACAAAAGGCTCGTTTCCGATCCGGTGAAGTTCCAGGTTCGGAACTCCGGGATATTTATGGGCACGGAACACATAAGGGATACGTGTCTCGATAGCTTCCGCCACATTATCTTCCGCATATACATCCACTCCCTTTTCACGGCAAAAAGGGCGTAGGTCGTCCAATCCGCCGACATGATCGTAATGTTCATGCGAAATCAGGACCGCATCCAAACGATACGTCTTGTTGCGGATCACCTGCCAACGGAAATCCGGGCCACAATCCAACAAAATCCGTTTACCATCCGTCTCCACCAGTACGGACGTACGCAGACGCCAATCCCGTTTATCCGAACTGGTACACACCTCACACTGACAACCTATTTCGGGAACTCCGGTAGAAGTCCCCGTCCCTAAAAACGTTATTTCCATTTATCCTACATATTTTACCTCAGGCATAATCTCGATACCGAACCGGTCATGAACAGCCGTACGAATACTTTCGGCAACCAGTGCGATCTCGTGTCCTTTGGCTTCACCCAAATTGACCAATACCAATGCCTGCTTTTCATATACGCCGACCGCACCATGCGACTTGCCTTTAAAACCGCACTGCTCGATCAACCAGCCTGCCGGGACCTTCACCTTCCCCTCTCCTGCCGGATAGGACGGCATGTCCGGATATTGCCTCTTCAACTTTTCGTAATGGACAACCGGAATAACCGGGTTCATAAAGAAACTTCCGGCATTTCCCAACTCATCGGGATCAGGCAATTTTTGATGACGGATCGAGATCACGGCATCCCGCACAGCTTGCAACGTTATCTTTGGATATTTAGCCAGTTCCTCTTTCAAATTGCCGTAATTGACAGAAAACCGAGGCTTTTTGCTCAAACGTATATTTACATAAGTAACAATGTGCGGGTCGTTATGCTCATTCTTGAAGAAACTATCCCGATAACTATAAAGACATTCTTCATTTGTAAACATACGTTTCTCGAACGAAAGCTGGTTATATGTCTCCACCGTCTCGACCACATCCTTGATTTCCGTACCGTATGCCCCGATATTCTGGACAGCGGCTGCTCCGACTTCGCCCGGAATGCCGGACAGATTTTCTATCCCTCCCCAACCTTTGGAGACGGCATAAGCGACTACATCGTCCCACTTCTCGGCAGCTCCAATGCGAAGCAATACCAAATCGTCTGTCTCTTTCGCAACAGAGATACCTTTTATCTGCGAATGCAAGATAACCCCGTTAAAATCATTTATAAACAACAGATTACTGCCACTTCCGATATGCAACGACAAACATTCCTGAAAATATTCGTCCCGGAAGATCCGCCCCAGTTCTTCTTCATTCGTATATTCCATAAACCAACGGGCCTTCACCGGAAGGTGAAAAGTATTATGTTTCTCCAGCGAGTAATTCTCTTCTATTCTCATTTCGCGTATGTTTTATTTTGCAGGACAAAAGTAACGATAAATATCAAATCAATCAGCAGGTATATAAAAAAGCCTTTCAAATATAGCGACCAAAGGTTATTTAACATTTTTTGTTTCGCAAATCGTAACAAATGCATATACGTGTTGTTAAATAAGAAATGAACGCTGATTTCTTTATATGCAAAAGGAGATACAACATATCAATGAAAAGCGTACATTTGCCTTGAATATCATTAATTAAATAAAAACATTCATGAACAAAGCAGAATTGATTGAGGCCTTGGCCCAGAGATCGGGATTACAGAAACAAAAAGCGAAGAAACTATTGGAGGCTTATGTAGACATCGTAACAGAAGCTATGTCCCACAACGAGGAGATCGTATTGATCGGTTTCGGAACATTGATACCACGTCCTCAGACAGAGCGTTTAGCTCGTAACCCCAAAACAGGAACACCGGTTATGATTCCAGCCAGAACGACTGTAAAATTCAAACCGGGTAAATATTTGCTGGATGCAATTAACAAACCCGAAGAAAAGAAGTAAGACTTTTTACCTGACAAAGGGAGGCAATCTGAAAAAGGTTGCCTTCTTTTTTGCGACCTGTCCAAATTATGAGTAATTTCGGCGCCGGAAAAATGACAATTCAATCATGAAAATAGTTAATCTTGGAGAATCAAACTCGGTGTTAAACCGGTTTGTCGCAGAACTGCGCGACGTCAATATACAAAAAGACAGTATGCGCTTCCGTCGTAACATCGAGCGGATCGGTGAAATCATGGCTTACGAGATCAGTAAGGATTTCACCTACAGCAAAAAAGGTATTCAATCTCCTCTCGGGATAGCACCAATGAACACTCCCGACGATTCAGTCGTCATCAGTACGATCCTGCGTGCCGGCCTCCCCTACCATCAGGGTTTCCTCAGTTACCTGGATAATGCGGAAAATGCATTTGTTTCCGCTTACAGGAAATACAAGGACCGTCTGAACTTCGATATTCATATCGAATACATCGCATCTCCCCGATTAACAGACAAGACATTGATTATAACGGATCCGATGCTGGCAACCGGCAGTTCTATGGAACTGGCCTACGAAGCATTGCGCACCAAAGGCCACCCGGCGCATATCCATGTCGCTTCCATCATTGCCAGCAAGCAGGCAATCGAATATCTCCAGCGTAAAATGCCGGACGACATCACGACTATATGGGTCGCGGCTGTCGATGACGAACTAGATGATCATTCTTACATCGTTCCGGGACTGGGAGACGCCGGCGATTTGTCCTATGGTGAAAAAGAATAAGATATGAATCTAACGGGGTAAAGTAAACCAGAAACGGGACCCCTTCCCTATCTCGGACTCTACCCCGATTTTACCGCCAACCTGTTCTATTATGCTCTTACAGATCGAGAGCCCCAAACCTGTCCCCTGCTTGAAACTGTTTCCTTTATAGAAACGGTCGAATACATGTCGCTGCACTTCCGGCGACATACCGTCACCGGTATCCGTCACAGAAAACTCAATCTCATCCCAGCGTATCTCGTAACCAAGCAGGATCGTTCCTTTGCTGGTGTGTTTGATGGCATTATTAATAAAGTTGGATATGATCTGTGTCAGCCTCACCTTATCACAACGCATGATATAGGAAGGCAAGTCCGGAACCACACAGAGCGCGACTTCAGCCGGTACTTTGATACGAATCGAAACGACCAGTTCTTTACATAGCTCCCGCAAGTCGACCTCGACAAGTTTCAATTCGATTATACCAGATTCTATCTTCGCCAGATCCAGCACATCGGAGATCAACTGTAACAACAGTTCATTGTTTTTTTGGATAATCTCGACAAACTGCTTCTTTTCCTCCGGATCGTCCGTATCGACCAACAACGTGGAAAAACCGACAATGGCATTCAGCGGAGTCCGGATCTCATGGCTCATATTGGCAAGGAATGCAGATTTCAAACGGTCGAGTTCTTCGGCTTTCTCACACTGCTTCTGCGTTTCCTTCAGTTCGGTTATATCATAATTCACACAGATCATTTCAAGTCTGTCCGGATTAGTCGACTGGGTGTTCCGCATTACATTCACACGAGTCCAATGCCAACCTTCTCCATACTTCACCCTTAATTCCCGCCGAATACTATCACACTGTCCTTTTTTTACCTGTTCAAAGAAATTAAACATAACCTTCCGGTCTTCAGGATGGATCTGGCTATAAACACCTATGACTTCCAATAGCGGCACACCTTCTTTTTCTCCTAAATTCTGATACCATTGGTCGATAGCATACCCTTCACGAGTCAACAAATCAAATTTGGCATATCCAACTTTTGCAAAACGGCTGACCAGACTGAAGAAATGTTCAAACTCCTCGATACGGTTATATGCGACCGCCTTATCTGTATTATCAAGATTAATAAACATATAATTAATCAGATCTCCATATATGTCATACAACATGCAGACTTTTGTGAAAATATCGATCGTACCATTCTTCATTGTCGGATAGAACCCTTTGTCCTCAATTGTGTTAAATGAATAATCCATGTGAAAAGAGACTGGCTCCCGACTAATCAGTTTTTCTCGTATTTCATCATTAATCATAGGATTTTCAAAGATATTAAGCCCCAAAACAGACTCTTTGGAAGGAAGGCCGAATATCTCGACATCCATATTATTCAAATCCACCAGATAGCCCTTCTTATCATACAACTCTATTCCGACCGGTATGTTGGTATAAATATTCCGAAGTAACTTTTCACTATGGTCCAAAGCTTCATTGGTACGGGCCATCTTCGTTATTATACTAATGATATTGGAAATAGACGACAACCATTGATAGTCCTCCAAGCTCCACATACGATACTTATCTACTATATCGATTCCCATATACCCCCAAGACTCACCTTTGATTATTAATGGAATTAAAATCAGAGAACAGGTTCGACGCGCTTTCAGGTAGCGCTTCTCCTCAACCGCTTCAGGAGGTAATTCATCCAGATTATTAATTAGGATAGGATATAAATTCCGTATTTTATGTGTAGACCAAGGTAACGTAGCAACCGGAATGTTTTGCAAAAACGGACGGACAGGCTCAACTCCCTCACTACACACCTCATATGTGCAGCCAATCTGCTTCTCATCCTCATATTCCATAATGTATACACGCCCCTTCGTATCGATCGAAAATAGAACCTCCGTAAGAGCCAAATGGATCGATTTATGCAAATCATTTGTCTGGATAAAAGAATGTAAGGCATGGGACAAACTCCCCAAATGCCTGAGAACACTATCAACCTGTCCATTCACGACAGGTCTATTCTCCTCCATTTCACTAAAAGGAATCAACTGTAAAATACCCAATACGGTCAACTTGCCATCGGAAGCCTTTTCACGTTTATAAATTTTTGTACGGACGAACCTATAACCATAGCAAGTCTTTATAGGGAAGATCTGTTCGTATATACCAATACCTTTAAAGAAAGCAAATTCGTTAGCGATACGATCCCGATAGTCTCCACGGATCAACAAAAAGAAATCTACTATGGATATTTTCGGACCATCCAACTCCAAGAGACTAATCAAATAGTCAGAACAGATATAACATCTTTCTTCAAAATCAGCTTTCCACCAGCCAACCTGAGCATTGTCTAATATTAATTGATACTGGTCTACATCCATGAATACGACTTCTTTATTATCCTTCATACAAAAGTCGTTATAATAAACCGAACCAACAAATTTTATTTCCCTTAATATTCAAGGATTTTCCACATACATTAATCATAAAAAATAGCAACATAAGCTAATTTCTGCTTATGCTGCTATTTAACTATAGATAAAAAAACGTTATTTCAACTCTTTAATGCGAATATTACGGAACTTGACAGGAGAGCCATGACCTAAGAAACCGATATGTCCTTTCTTATTGAACAGGCCCGGATGTTCCTTATGATCGGCAGTACCGTTCTTTGTCGCTTCACGGATATTGCCTTCCATGATTACCACCCCGTTGACCGTTACCTTGATGTTATCCCCATTAGCTACAATTTCTTCATAATTCCATTCACCCGCAGGTTTAAACGCACTATGATGTTCCGCCTTAGCCGGGATAATTCCATAAACGGAACCGTGATGCTGCAAAGGAGTAATATCCTTATAAATCGGATGTTCGCAATCCAGAATCTGGATTTCCATACCAACATAAGCGGCATCCCCTTCCATCGGGGTACGGATACCGACACCGTTATTAGCACCCGGCGTCAACTGGAATTCGAAACGGTACACGAAGTTGCCATACTCGTCTTTCGTATACAGGTTTCCACCATAGCTCTTGCTCGGTATCATGGAAATGCAACCGTCTTCCAGGGTATAATCAACCGTGTTACCTGTCCATTCATGCATATTCGTACCGTCAAACAGAACCTTAAAACCTTCCTTCTCTTCTTCGGCTGAAAGTTTGAACGGTTCCTTGCGTTCGAGTTCTTTTACATAAATATTCCGGTAATAAACCTTGCTGCCATGAGCCTGCAATTCAATCTGTTCGACCGGGAAGATCGGGAGCTTGCGATCCCAATAGTTTTCCAGAATCACATCATCCACCACTTTCTCTCCGTTCAGTACGACTGTCACACGGTCACCGACCATCTTGATGTAAAAGCTGTTCCATTCACCCAGCTTATTATCGGCCACTTTCGTCGGCTTGCTCTCGTTCATCTGGTTGTTGTATAATCCACCGGAACCGACTTGCGCTCCTACGTTTACACGCGAAGTATCCCATATCTGCACCTGAGGCGTACCACGCAAGTAAATACCGGCATCCGCTTCAGGACCGGCCGGATCAAGCATCCAGTCCACATACATTTCAAAATCACCGTATTGTTTTTCCGTGCACAGATTGTCACCCTTGCCATTGAATATCAGCATACCGTCTTCCACGCTCCAGCCTTTACGCATGACCTCATCGGCTTTCGCCTGCTCTTTGGCCAACTGTCCCGGTTTCATCTTCGCACGGGCAATCGGATTCTGTACCAAACCTTTCCAGCCGGTCAAATCCTTACCGTTAAACAAAGAAACGAATCCTTCGCCTTGCGGCATCTCGGCCAGATGTTTCTTGATCGCTTCTTTTTGATAGCCGGCATCCGGATTGTCAAGCACCTCCATTACCTTATTCAACAAAGCACGGACATTTGCCCCCATATACTCCTTATTACCCAAAGCAATATTCATGACTGCATTGGCGGCAGCCTGCTGTACAGGTTTCTGATCCAGAAATTCACCGGCATACAGCATACCCAAGAATGTTCCGGTTTTTTCAATCTGTTGTAAAATCGCGATCTTCTGTGCATCCGTTTTGGCAATTTCCATTGCCTTACGCAAGCTTAACAAACGGTTTTCACCTGTAAATGCCGGATTGGAAACCAGTTTCACATAAGTAGTGAGAGCCGGATCAAAATAGTTGGACGACGGGCTTTCCTTACAGATCGTATATAATTCGTCCGCCACTTCAATACCCTTCCAGTTCAACAGGGCTTCGAAGGCTGCATCCCTTTTGACACCCGTATTAGAACGGAAACCTTTCACGACTGTCGCCAGCGCATCCGGTTGTCCGGTAGAAGCCAACACCAGATAATACAAATAATCTTTATTGCCGGCCTGCAACATACGACGTGTCACCGTTTCGACCCGGTCGGCAACCGGAAGAGAGGACAATGCTGAAATAACAGCCCGCTGCATGGGAGGAACAGCCAATGCGTCAGCCGTTTCCAGCATACCGCACATATTGGTTATATCACGTTCTCCCACTACATCCTTCAAAGCCACATAAGCCGCGGCTTTCACTTCTGGAGAGCCTATCTGTATCTGATCAAGTACGGTATTGATATTGGCAGTAGCTTTGCGCATGGCCAACAACTCAAGTCCAGCTATTTTTCCCGCATTAGCAGCAGAAGAGACGGCCTTTGCCACTGCCCCGTCGATATCTCCAGGGAAGGCAGCCAAAGCATCCTGTCCCAACAGGACGACTTGCTTGTCATTGCTCTTCAGCAATTCGGCCAACGAAGGAATATAGGACTTATCGCCTATCTTCACCAATGTCCAGGTTGCAGCCTGCTTCACGTCAAAGTTAACATCACCGAGCTGCTCCAACAGGATCTGCTTGGCAGGAAGATCGAAACGAATTTCCAGATTCTGGATAATGTCATGTTTGACAGGTTTCTTGGCCTCGCGTCCGATCCAGTTCAAGATGTCTATTTTCAGTTCCGGTTTGGCTTTAGGAACCATTTTCATAAGTTCTATATACAACTCTTTATCTGCAAAACCGGAAGCATAGCTCAAAGCCGCATTCCGGTAGTTCTTGCTCGGATCTTTCATGGCAGCAATAACCATCTTAGATACTTTAGCCGGTTCCTCGGCTGCTAAAAGTATTTGCAAGGCAGCTTCCCGTGTCTGCTCCTGTCCGGCTTTAGCCGCTGCTTTCTGCAATTTCTTTGCAGCTTTCATCACCGCATCACGATCACTCTGGACCAATCGCTTCAACAAAGCGATATAAGCTTCGTTGGCACCAGTCACTTCCATCGTGTAACCGGCATTCTCGGCCGCTTTTGCTAACACTGGCAATGAATTAGAACTTCCGACACAACTCAAGGCATACAATACCTCTTTCTGCATATTCGGATCAGACGCTCCCTGCAATACCAACAAAACAGGTTCAGCCCCATCCACCCGGGCATCGGTAATCGCACGGATCACATCCTTTTGTGTTTTAGAAGAACCGGTACGACTCTTCAAAGCAGCAACCAATGCCTGACCTGCTTTTTGACTGCCATTAGAAGCCAGCGCACGAGCGGCAGGACCGCTCAACGACTCATCGTTCAGATAAGAAGCCAGTACATCTATACATTCGTCTTTCCCCAACATCTGAAGTTGGCGGATAATAAACGCTTTTGTTTCACGCTCGTTCACCATTTCCAAAGCCTTCAGATAAGCCTTTGCAGTCACTAACCGGGCATTCTCCTCCCCTTTCGCCATGACATAATGCGTAAGACCGCTCAAAGCGTAGTCGACATTTGCGTTACTGCCTTTGCCCGGAGCATTTATCATGTTTACCAACATCAGAACACCTTCTTCGCCGGTAGAACTCAAATCACCAATCAATTTATTGTACGCCGCTTGTTTCGCCGCAGGCATCTGAGCCAACACATCGGCAGCGGTCGTTTTGGCCGTACGGTTGGCCGGAGTCTGCGCCATCAGCATGCTTCCGCAAAGCAACAGGGCAGCTATTGAAATATATGCTTTTCTCATATTATTATCTATTTATGTAATTGTCAATTGTTAATTATCAATTGTCAATTCGTTATATATTCCAGGGTGCTCTCATCGGCTGGTCCAGCAAACGATTTGCAGCCTCGTCGTCAATAAATTCAAGTTTTACAGGATCGAAATTCAGCGTCCGGTTCAAACGCAGAGCCACTGCTCCCATATTGACAATAGTAGCCGAACGGAAACCATTCTTTTCGTTCAGGGCGAAAGGCTGGCGTGTCTTCACACATTCTATAAAGTCCGTAACCTGAGGTTCGGGTTCGGGGAAATCGGCAAGTTTCCTCTCCCAATCGGGAATATCGCATACAAAATTTTTATAAACATTACCCTTCGGTCCGGCAATATACGGCGTATTCGGATCACCGAAGTCCCCCCCCCAAAGGACAATCTGACAACCATCGTCATACGTGTAGGTAATGGAACGCCAAGTACCGACAGCATCCGGATGCTGTTGCGGGGCATCAACCTCCACTTTAATAGGACTGGTATCGTCTTTACCTAGTATATATTGTACGGGGTCGATGTAATGCTGCCCCATGTCTCCGAGCCCTCCACCGTCATAATCCCAGTATCCGCGGAAAGTCTGGTGTACGCGATGCGGGTTATAAGGCTTGTAAGGAGCCGGGCCGAGCCACATGTCGTAGTCCAACTCTGCCGGAACCGGTTGCGGTTCGAGATATTCTTTTCCTACCCAGAAAAACTTCCAGTTGAAACCGGTATGCGCACTGATCGTCACCTTCAACGGCCATCCCAACAATCCGCTTTGCACCAGTTTCTTCAACGGTTTGACAGGAGTGCCCAGTCCATAGAACTGGTCTGTAAAACGGAACCATGTATTCAGGCGGAACATACGTCCGTATTGCTGTACGGCCTCCATCACACGCTTTCCTTCACCGATCGTACGCGTCATCGGCTTTTCACACCAGATGTCTTTCCCGGCTTTAGCGGCCTCGACAGACATGATACCATGCCAATGAGGTGGAGTGGCGATGTGCACAATATCAACATTCGGGTCCAGAATCAAATCGCGGAAATCATGATAAGCGGCTATTTTTTCCTTCACCAGTTTCTTTCCCAATTCAAGGTGATTTTTATCAACGTCACAAACGGCAACCAAACGTGTACCGGCATAATTGACATGGCCTCTTCCCATCCCTCCGGTACCAATAATACCTTTAGTCAATTGATCACTCGGAGCGATATACCCATTTCCCAATACGTGACGCGGCACAATCGAAAAGAGCGCAACCCCTCCAAGGGTTTTCAGAAAACCTCTTCTGCTTGTTCTCATAGTAAATTATAATTTATATAGATTAGCAACCTATTATTTTAATAATATAAATAATATCTGACAAATATACTAATTATCTAATAATCCTTGCAGATATTCACGTGTTTTTATCACATAATCATGTCTTGCACCATTCAATTCGCATTCAATAGTCAATGCTCCTTGAAATCCTTGCTTCTTCAGTTCTGCGATGACAGCCGGGAAATTCACCTCTCCGGTAGGAATGGGTACTTCAGCTCCCAATTCATACGGATCGTTCGGGTCCGGATATCTACCGTCTTTAGCATGGAATTCCTTGATAAGGCTGCCGAACTGCTTCACGGCATCAAGAGAATTCGCTTTTCCGTACATCAATAAATTAGCCAGGTCGCAATTGATAAACACATTACCAGTAGCGATGTCTTTAATGGCACGAATCAAAGTCGTCGGCGTTTCCTGTCCGGTCTCAAAATAGATCATCACACCGCGCTGCTTGGCATAATTCGCCAAATCCTGCATGACCTTGATAAAATCTTTATATTGTTCGGAAGAGGGATCTTCCGGTATAAAACCGAAATGAGAGTGCATAGCGGGAATTTCCGCCATTGCACAGAAATCAATCATTTCATGATATACTTTAATTTTTTCTGCCCGTTCTTCTTTTGGCACCAGACCAATCGTAGCTGGTCCCTGGCGAAAATTCCAAACACAATGGCTTCCGGGCACACCGACAACCGTTGTTACCTTTATATTATGTTTCTTGGAGGCTGCCTTTACTTTTTCAGCAAAATCTTTTGTAAACTTGTTTTTCTGATAATTAAGTTCACAAGAACCAAATCCCTGATCATGCAGATCCTTAAAGCTTTTATCTACATCGCCCAAGTCATATTGGATAACCCCAATCGTTATCTTATCCTGAGCCATCATTCCGGAACACACAAACAGCAATGCAAAAATCAATAAAGAGAATTTAGTTTTCATCATCTGATATAGATTAAGTTATAAATAAAGAAAATTAAAAAGAGGGACAACCAAAGGGTTGTAAGTCTTTTTGGCCTCCCTCTTCATTTATGAAAAAACAAAAGTAATAATTTATTCCATTGTCGGATTAAAAGTTCCGCCCCAATTATTGTTTTGTTCGAGATTCGGATTTTCCAATATTTTACTTTCTTGGATTGGAAAGAAATAATAGGATTCTTGAATTAAGAATTTATTTTCAGCAATAGCACTGATAGGAACCATTCTAAGAACATATTTGAAATTTTCAGGAGTCAACAAATAGGAATTCGCTTTTCTCTGAGCCTCTGTTATCGTCATTTCAGATCCATCTTCATTAATAGCAATCGCTTCAATTCCATATTTTTGTAATCCATTTAATTGCATCATATTACGAGTTCTTCTAAGATCCATAAAACGATGCCCTTCAAAACAAAGTTCCACATTACGTTCATCCAAAATTGCCTGTCGAATTTCTTCTCGACCACCAACTTTTAATCCATACAATCCATCCTCTCCGGCTTCGATCCCTGCACGCTTCCGGATTTGCTTCAACATATCAACTGCAACATCCCGGTGCCCCACTTCATTAGCCGCTTCTGCATAAATAAACATAACTTCTGCTAATCTCATAAATGGATAATCATGATCAAAAGTAGATACCAAATCTTGACTCAAAGAAACATCAGAACCTTTACGGACATACATCCCACTAATAACGTCATTTTGCGTAGCTGTACTTCCTACATTCGGATTAATTCCATATGAATCCTCCCGAACAGCAATCCCAACAGATGTATATTGACGGTATCCAGTCGATGTACCAGATACGGGATACAAAGCTGCGTTATATAAAATACAATCTTCAAACCGAGGATCTCTATTCATCCAATATCTCTGTAAAAAAACATCCTCATTTCCTACATAATACTTGCCAGTTGGATCATCAAAGCTTTTACCATCTAACATTGGAAAAGCTTTTACCATATCCCAAGTTGGCGTGTTATTAGCATTACTCCGACTCAATGAAGCCGGTCGAATCGTATTCTCCCAACCTGCAGTTTTATCAGGATTACTATATATAATAGGAAATACAACCTCCGAGTTCCCATCCACAAGCCAATTGTCACTATATTTATCGGTCAATTTAATTCCTTGAGAGATACAAAAATCATAAGCTTCTTTTGCTGCCTCATATGCTTCATTCCAATACTTATTATCATATCTATTTGAAGGATTAAATTGCGGAGAAGCTTTATAAAGTAAACGCAGCAAGAAAAAGCAAGGTTGATGATAATACAGCAAGAATGCAG
>OGOJ01002033.1_pt1 | contig 13477 bp, 9 predicted proteins | sample 1552601 | NCBI WGS metagenome assembly OGOJ01 (sample SAMEA2580184, study PRJEB22360) | human gut metagenome | biome: human gut; feature: human-associated habitat; material: faeces | place: Denmark | collected 2008/2010
CCGCACCGAACAGGTGGGGGACGCGCCCTTACAGCCCGCGGCTCTGGAAGTGGATGAACCAGTCGCTGCCATCCGCCGCCGTCACCCACGCGCCCTGATGCGGCCCGTTGACGCGGCTGTTCCCCTGCCGCAGGACAATGTGATCCTCGTACTCGCCGTCAATCCGCCGACTGCGCAGCACCGTCTGCCAGCCCGTCGCCACGCCGCCCGCGGGAGCAAAGATGTAGTACCAGCCATCCCGCTTGTAGACCTTCGGGCCTTCAATCGTCGGGTGATTTGCCGTGCCGTCGAACAGGAATTTGTCCTCGCCGATGGCGTGCGTGCCGTCCGCGCTCATCGGGAAGATACCGATTCGGCTCTTGAACCCGATGCGGCTGTTCGCGTAGGCGTGGATGACGTACGCCCTACCGTCGTCGTCCCAGAAAGGGCAGGGGTCAATCAGCCCTTTGCCCGCCCGCACGAGCTTCGGCGCGTCCCACTGCCCGCAGGCATCCGCCGCGCGCACCATGTAGATGCCCTCGTCCGGCATCCCGTAATAGATGTAGAAAAATCCATCGTGCCAGCGGATGGCAGGCGCCCACACGCCGCACGCGTGGCGGGGGATTTCGTAGCCCGGTTCGGGGATGTTGGGCAGCGCGTAGTTCACCAGCCGCCAGTTGACCAAATCCGCCGAGGTCAGAATCGGCAGCCCCGGCACATAGTTGAACGAGGATGCCGTCATGTAGTAGGTGTCGCCGACGCGAATCACGTCGGGGTCGGAGTAGTCGCAGCACAGCACGGGATTGCGGTAGCTGCCGTCGCCTTGGTCGGGGAGGTACAGTTCGTCCGTCATTGCGCCTTTCCTCCTGAAGTCGTTCTAAACGAAAAGTTTTCTATTTATATGGATTTTTCCTGTGCGGAAAAGAACCCAAGCCTCCCCTGCAAAGGGAGGTGGCGCATCAGCGCCGGAGGGGTTGTCCCCCGCCGCTCTAACCCCTCAGTCAGATTGCGCTGACAGCTCCCCTTTCAGGTGAGCCTCTGGTTCGTGTCCCTTCACTCCGCGTACCCTGTCGCCACGCCCTCATATGCGTTCGTCGCCGGGTCGAAGGATTTGCGCGCCTGCACCGTCAGGCAAGTGCCCGTGAATCGCAGCAGCATATCCACGCCGCAGGGGGCATCGTCGATGATTTGGCAGCGGACGCGCAGCAGATTCCCGTTTTCATCCGCCGACACCCAGCCGCCGGAGGATAACATCGTGCGCCCCGGCCATCCGGGAAATTCACTTACGCGGTTCTCCCCCAGCCCGAATTGCAGCGGATGCCGCCCGCGCGCGTTCTCCCAAATCAGCGTGTTTCCCCGCAGTTCCACGCGCTTGAGCCCCAGCGGGTTCGGCGCGGCGAAATGGTACACAGGCGACGCATCCAGCGCGCACGCGGGATTGTTCCCCAGCGGCTGCATTTCGGGCGACAGGCGAACAGGCGACATATCCTCCATGCCGCAGTAGGGGTAGATTTCGTCGAAAAAGGCGTTGTAGATGCGCTGCACGCCGATGGGGTCAAGGCGCGTGTCGGCAATCGTGCACAGGCAGACGTCCTTCTCCGGACACACCACGGCAAGCTGCCCGCCCAAGCCGTACATCGCCCAGCCCGCGCGCGTCATCCACACCTGCCAGCCGTAGCCGTAGCGCTCTTCCTCGTTCGTGCAAAGGCAATTGTCGATGTGCTTTTTCGTCATCTCCCGGCAGAACCATTCCGGCAGAATTCCGCGCCCGCCGTCCATCACCAGCCGCGTCACCTTGTGCAAATCGCGCAGGGACATGCACAGCCCTGTGCCGCCCTGACAGGTGCCCGCGGGGTCGCGCAGCCAATGCTTCTCGTCGTCTGCGCCAAGGGGCGTGAACACCCGCTCGGTCAGATAGTCCATCACCTGCTGCCCGGTCAGCCGCGCCACCAGCGCCGCCAGCACCTGCGAGCAGCCCGTATCGTAGTGGAACACCGTGCCCGGTTCGTGGGTGGATGCGGCGGTGAAGAACGGCTTCGTCCAGTCGTCGTCGGTTTCGCGGTAGACGGTGGCGCGGTAGCACGTCGCCATCCGCAGCATATCGCGGATTTTCAGGCGCATCAGGCGCGCATCCGGCTTTTCGGGCAGGATGTCGCGGAAGTGGTCGGCAATGCAGTCATCCAGCGAAATTTTCCCTTCGTCCAGCAGGAGGCCGATGGCAAGCGCCGTCATGGATTTGGACACCGAGTACATCCGGTGCGCCTTCCCCTCCTCAAAGGGCGGATAGTACGCCGTCGCCTTCACTTCGCCCCGCACGTCGAGGATGAAGCCGTGCATACACACACTTTCGCGCTTCAGGCGGCTCACAAAATTCTCCACGCGGGTTGCCAAGCGCTGGTCAAGCATGGGGTTCACTCCCTTCGTAGGCACAGGCCGCCTGAATGTATGCGCCTGTCCCCTTGATATCGTAGCTGCCTACGGTTTCCGAAATATAGTAGTCATACGACCCGTCGCGGTACGCGTCCGTTTTTCCGCCCAGCCCCGCGCCGTAGCACGTTTTCGCCAGAAACAGCGTGCCATCCCGCATCTGCCCGACGAAATGCCGCTGAATCGCCCGGAAGCTCTCCTGCGCCGCCGTCAGCATCCAGTCAGGCAGCTGATGATTCGCCGCCGCCTTCAAAATCGCCGCCGTCATCAGGCACGAGCCGGAGGATTCCAGGTAGTTCCCCTCGCGGCCGGGGCAGTCCAGCACTTGCAGCCACGCGCCATCCACGCGGATTTCCAGCATCCGCGCGCTGATTTTCTCCATCAGCGCCCGCAGCGGCTCGAAGCATTCGTGATTTTCCGGCAGCAGCGCCAGCACATCCGCCAGCCCCAGCATATACCAGCCGACAGCGCGCCCCCACGCGTGCGCCGAGCGCCCCGTCTCCGGGTCTGACCACTGCTGCGCGCGGGATTCGTCCCACCCGTGGTGATTCAGCCGCGTTTTCGGCTCATAGGTGTGTTCATACGCCAATTGCAGCTGTTTCGCCGCATCGCGGATACCCGCGTCGCGGATGCCCGCATCGTCCTCCGCCATCAGGCAGTATTCCACATAGAACGGCGCGGACATGTGCAGCCCATCCAGCCACATTTGGTAGGGGTAGCACTTTTTGTGCCAGAATCCCCCGTCGGATGTGCGCGGCTGTCGGCGCAGCTGGTCGTGCAGCACGTCCGCCGCCCGCAGGTACTTTTCATCCCCCGTCGCCTTGTAGAGATACAGCAGCTGCCGTCCGTTGCAGATGTAGTCCAGATTGAACTCATCGAGCGTGTAGTCGCGAATCGCGCCGCTTTCATCCGTCACGAACGTGTCCATTGCGTCCTTGATGTAATCGAAATACTTCTTTTCGCCCGTCATGGCGTACAGCGCCTCCATGCCGCGCCACGCCACGCCGTAGTCATAGCTCCAGCGGCTGGTCAGCAGGCCATAACGCTTCATCAGGCAATCCGCCATTTTCGCGGCGGATTTCGGCAGAAACTCCTTCATTGCGCTTCCTCCAACAATGTCAAGGCAATCTGCGCCATCCGCACCGCGCCGGTGTCGCTCAGGTGCGTGTTGTCCTGCACGCCGTCGGGGTAGTTCAGGTGATGCTCCTGCCAGTTGAACAGCACCTTCGAGCCCTCGCTGCCCAGCGCCGTCAGCAGCTTTTCGCTCGCGCGCTCCATGTCCAGCAGCCGCACGCCGCGGTAATCCGCCAAATCGCGCATCACCGCCGGATATTCCCCGTGCGTGTGCTGCAATTTGCCGTTCTCGTCAAACCGCCGCCGCGCGATGGGCGTCAGCAGAATCGGCTCTGCGCCCTGCCGCCGCGCCGCGTCGATGTACATGCCCAGATACTCCGGATAGGTGACATGCGCATCCGTCGCGCGGTCGACATCCGGCTTCTCGTCGTTGTGCCCGAACTGGATGAACAGCTTGTCGCCCTTGCGCAGGCACAGCTCCACAAAATTCAGCCGCTTTTCCGCCACGAACGACTTGCTGGAGCGCCCGCAGACCGCGCAGTTCTCCACAAACACGTTTTCCGGAACCAAACGTTTCAGTGCCTGTCCCCAGCCCGTCATCGGCGCGGCATTTGCCGGATAATCCGCCATCGTCGAGTCGCCGCAAAGGAACCACGTCGGCGTGCGGTGCTGCGGATGCCAGTTGTCGTATCCACCAATCACCTCGCGAATGGTGTACGCCGCCGCGTCCGCCTCGGTCATGCGCTTCTGCTTGGGATGGCGGGTGGACTGGTCTGCGCGCGCGCCGGTCGTGCTGTACTCCGCGTACCGCTCGGTGACGGGTGCGCCGCCCTGCCAGTCCTGAAACCCCTGCGGACTGACATGCTCGTCCATCTCGCAGTGCAGGAACACGGTGCGCGCAAAGGCACGCCACGGGCGGCCCAGATACGCCTGACCCGGCGCGCACTCGCCCGTCAATTTGCAATTGTGGAACACCAGCCCGTACGGCGACTGCTCCGGGGTATTCGCCGCCGTGTACAGCCCGCCGCGCTTGTTCATGAACAGCGTGCAGCGCTCAAACCAGCAGCGGTACGGCCCGAAGATGAAGTCCACGTCGCCCTGAATATAGCAGTCCTCAAAATACTGGCGGTTCAGCGTCAGCGGGCAGTCCCCTACGGACGTGACCCCCTCCGGAATCAGCCGCGGCAGAGCATCCCGCGCCACTTTCGGCATCGTCGGGCCGCAGAACAGCGTGTCCTGATGCGCAATCATCCGCACATTCCGCCACACGCCGCGGTCGCCCGCCGCATACACCGCCACCGCCTGCCCGACCAGCGAGCCGTCGCCCGCGTCGTTGCGGATGGTCAGGTTCTCCACCTCCACGTTATTCCCCGTGACCAGAAACGTGTAGCTGAGGAACGTGCCCTTCTCCTTTCCGTCCGCGTCCAAATCCTTGGCACAGCCGGAGTTGGTGATGACGGTGCGGTCGCGCGCTTCGCCGATGATGCGGATGTTGTCCTTGTTCACAATCACCTTTTCGTGGTACTCGTCCATCCGCAGCAGGAGGATGGTGGGCATCCGGCTGCTCATGGGCACGGCATCAATCGCCGCTTGAAGGGAGGTGAAATCCCCCGAACCGTCCTTGGCAATGATATACATCGTTATTCTCCTATCATTCCATGTTTTTTCATACTATTTTCAAATGAAAAGGCGCAAGCAGATGGCGCAGGTGAATTTGAAAATAGTATTAGCATATCCGCCGTCATTTTCGCGAAAAACTCCGCCCCGGCGCGCTGGGTATGCGTGTCGTCCTTCGACCCGTCGGGATAGGCGGGGTACAGCCCCGGTTCAACGTTCATGTACAGCGGATACGTCGCTTCCTCGCCCATTTGGCGGAATTTTGCCATGCTCTCCGCCGTCACATCCAGAAGATGGATGTTGCGCTTCTTCGCCAAGCGGCGGATGGCATCGGGATACGCCCCGTGCGCGTCCACGAGCTGGCCATCCCGCCAGTATCGGCGCGGAATCGGCGTGACGAGCACCGGGATTGCGCCGTGCATCCGCGCCGTATCCACATAAATCTCCAGATTCGCCGAGAAAGACGTGTTCGGGTCGGTATGCCGCCAGACCAAATCGCTGGTGTCGTTGTGGGTGAACTGGATGAGCAGCAAATCGCCGGGCTGGATGGTGCGCTCAATGTCCGTCAAGCGCCCTTCCGCCAGAAAAGACTTGGTGCTGCGGCCGCCAACGGCTTTGTTGACGACGTTCACGTTCGGCAGGTAGTCGCCGAGCAGCTGACCCCAGCCGGTGATGGGTGCGTTTTCGGGCGGGTAGGTGGCGGCGGTGGAGTCGCCGCAGATGTAGATGGTCATTTTCTTTCTCCTGATGATGGTGTCTGGTTGCAGAAGTTTTGCTTTCTGCATTGTAGATTTTTTGTGTTGCGCAGGGGTTTCGCTCCTGCGGGAGCGACGAGGGGGCATGAAAACAGACGAACGTCTGCGGTCGCCCCCTTGACCCCTTCGCAGCGCACACGCTCATAATTGATGGTTATTGTTGTTTTTTTCTTTGGATACAGCGATTATTCCGCCGTGATGTGCAGCACCTGCCCTGCTTCATGCGGGAAGCTCCTGCCGTCGGAGAGAATCAGCGTGCCGCGGAACGACGCGGTGATCTCCGCCTGATACTCCGCGCCGTCCCATACAATATCCACCGTGTAGCCGCCGCGCGCGCGGATGCCGACGGCTTCGCCCTTCTGCCACTGCGCCGGGACGGCAGGCAGCAGGCGCAGGAAGCCCTCGTGGCTCTGCACCAGCATTTCCGCCATTGCCGCCGTCGCGCCGAAGTTGCCGTCAATCTGGAACGGCGGGTGATTGTCCAGCAGGTTCGGCAGCGTCGAGCGCTCCAGCAGCAGGCGGATGTTCTCCCCCGCCTTCGCGCCGTCGAGCAAGCGCGCCCACAGGCACAGAATCCACGCGCGACTCCACCCGGTGTGACCGCCGCCGCAGGACAGCCGCTTTTCCAGCGTCGCGCGGGCAGCCGCGAACCATTCCGGCGTATCCGGCGTAATCTGCCGACCGGGATACAGCGCGAACAGGTGGCTGATGTGCCGATGCCCCGGACAGGCGTCCTCGCAGTCCCGCAGCCACTCCTTGATGCGGCCGCCTTCCACCTGCACGGGGTCAAGTTTCTGCTTGAAGGCGGTGTAGCGCGCCGTATCCGCCCCCAGCACCGCGCCGCATTCCTCGATGGCGGACATCAGTGCGTGGAGAATCTGCCCGTCCATCGCCGCCGCGTCGGTCAGCGTCCCGCTTTCGCCCGACGGGGTGATATACACGTTCTCCGGCGAGGACGACGGACTGACGGTATACATGCCATCCTCCCGCAGAATCGCGGTGTCGAGGAAGAAATCCGCCGCGCCGGTCATCAGGTCGTAGTTCGCGCGCAGGAAATCCGCATCCAGCGTGTAGCGGTAGTGCTCCGCGATGTGCAGGCACAGCCACGCCGCGCCCATCGGCCAGTATGTCGCGGGGCAGTAGGTGTCCTGCGGCGCACAGTCGCCCCACAGGTCGGTGTTGTGGTGCGCCACCCAGCCGTTCGCGCCGTACATGCCCAGCGCCACCTGCGCCCCGTGCGGCTGCATCCGGCGCAAGTGGTCGAAAAGCGGCAGGTGCATCTCGGAGAGGTTGCACACCTCCGCGCACCAGTAGTTCATTTCCGTGTTGATGTTGATGGTGTACTTGCCGTCCCACGCCGGGTGGAAATCGTCGTTCCAAATGCCCTGCAGATTCGCCGGCAGCGTGCCGGGACGCGAGCATCCCGCGAGCAGATAGCGCCCGAAGGCAAAATACAATTCCTCCAAGCCGTTATCTGCATTGCCTTGCGCATAGCGGGCAAGGCGCTGGTCGGTCGGCAGATTGTCCAGCGCATCCTCCCCGTGCAGGGCGAGCGTGCACCGCGCCATCACTGCCCGGTGCTCCGCTACATGCGCCGCCTTCACCGCCGCGTAGCCATCCGCCGTCGCCGTCTCCAGCCGGGACAGGCACGCCGCGCGCAAATCCGCAAAGCGGTAGGAGGTCGCCGACGCAAGGTAGATATCCGCCGTTTCGCCGATGTGCAGCGTATTGCCGATGACGTGCACGCCCTCGCCCACCGCGCGGCACATTGCCATATACTGTACGCCCCCGTCGCCCGCCTGCCCGCTCAGCAGGATGGTATGCTCATCCACCTTGTCGATGCGGTTGACATACGCGCCGCGCCGGAGCAGAACGCGGCTGGAGAAGCCCTCGTGGTGCATCGCAAACACCTGATGCGGCACAGACAGGAAGCACTCGCGGCGGATTTGCTTCTCCTTGCGGACATACGACACCTGATGCACGCCGTCCGTAATATCCAGCGCCCGCCGATAACCGCTGACGGGGCGCTCGTGGCGCGACATGTCCTGCCCGCGCAGATTGCGCATTCCGTGCAGTCCTTCGGGCGTTTCGCCGTCCAGCTGCTGGAGAATCAGGTCGCAAAGCACCTCGTAGTGGCGCTCGCCGTCGGGCGTGGCGGTCAGCGCTTCCTCGGCAAGCTGCTGCGCTTCGGCGATTCTGTCCGCCTTGAGCAGCTGGCGCACCACGGGCAGGTACTTTTTCGCATCGGGATTCACGCGGTCGCGGAAGCCGCCGTACCAGCAGGAATCCTCGTTCAGGCTGATTCGCTCCAGCACCGTGCCGCCGAAAACCATTGCGCCCATGCGACCGTTGCCCAGCGGCAGGGCGATGTTCCAGTCCTTGGCGGGGGCATCGTACCACAATTGATATTGCTTCATCATCTTGTTCCTCGCATCAGGTATTTCTGATATGAGCAGATTGATTTTTATTCTCGCAGGGGGATTTCGCTCCTGCAGGAGCGACAAGGGGGCATGAAAACAGACGAACGTCTGCGGTCGCCCCCTTGACCCCTTCGCAGTCCACACGCTCATAGTTGATTTTTATTGCTGCAAAGAGTTCGTGTCTGCGGACGCGGTAAGCTGCACGCTGTCATCCGCGTCCAGCCAGTCGCCCTGCACGCCGCGCACCGCCACGCCGCGCAAATCCACATCCGCCGCGTTGCGCAGGTAGAAGCCCGCGCGCTGCATTTCGGGGCAGCCGTCCATCATCGCGGGGCGGCCGGGCGCGCCGTCCACCATCTCCACCACCACGTTCTGCATCTTGACCCCCTCCACCGGCATTTCCGCCAAGCCGTAGAAGAAGCCCGCGCAGGCGGTGCACTGGCGCGCGCGTACGTCGGAAATCACCACGTCGCGCAGGCAGGGGGTGGCATCCGTCACCGGGTAGGGCGCTTTGTCCCACACATGCTTCATCTTGCCGTTCGCGCCGCAGAAGTAGTACATGTTGAACACGAAGGGGCACATCACCTTTTCCATCACGAGGTTATTCAGCTGGATTCCCTCCACCGTGCCGCCGCGCCCGCGCCGGGTTTTGAGGCGGATGCCGCGGTCTGTCTCGTAGAACACGCAGGAGGACACCACAACGTTGCGGATGCCGCCGGACATTTCGCTGCCCAGCACCACGCCGCCGTGCCCATGCAGGAAGTGGCAGTTGCTGATGATGATGCGCTCGCACACCTGCCGATTCGGCGTATCCTCCGTGCCAGACTTGATGGCAATGCAATCGTCGCCGACATCAATCGTGCAGTCGTGGATGCGCACATCCTGACAGCCGTCGGGGTCGATGCCGTCGGTGTTGGGGGAATCCGCCGGATTTTTGATATTCAGCCCGCGAATGACCACATTCCGGCAATAGAGCGGATGCACCGTCCACGCCGGGGAGTTGGTGAGCGTCACGTTCTCCAGCGTCACCTGCTCGCAGTGGTTGAAGCACACGAGGTAGGGTCGCGGATGTGCATTCTGCCCTGCCCGCTGGCGCGTCCACCAGTAGCTGCCCTGTCCATCCAGCGTGCCATAGCCGGTGATGGTCACGTTCTTGGCGTCTTCGGCGTAGATGCACGGCTGATGCGCCAGTCCTGCGATGCCCTCGAACTCCAGGTCAATCAGCGGGAAGGCGGATGCGTCCTGATGGAAGCGCAGCACCGCGCCGGACTCGATGTGCAGCATCATGTTATCGTACAAGCGGATTGCGCCCGTGGGGTAGTCGCCCGCGGGGACAATCAGCGTGCCGCCGCCGCGGGTGCGGAGGTCAGCAATGGCTTGCTGGAAGGCGGCTGTCCAGTCGGCGGGGGTGGGGACGCTGGCAGCGTAGTCGAGAATGTTCATTGGTTTTCCTCCGATGTTTGTTACTGTTTCTTCTATTATAATGGTCTTTTTTGTTGCTTTTGGCTTATTTCTCCGAAACATGCCGTTATTTCTCCATATACCGCACATACGCGTCGCGGTAGATGGCAAGCACGTTGTCGATGCCCATTTTGGTCAGCTGGGCGACGTAGGCATCAAAATTGGTCAGGGGCTCTTCGCCGGTGATGAACTTGATGCTCATTTCGGTGATGTAGGTCTCCATCTCGTCCATCAGGCTGTCGCAATAGGCTTGCTGTTCCATGCTGAAATTGATGTAGGGTGGGTAAATCAGCGCGGTGGACGCATCCGCCCATGTCCGCTCGGCAACAAGCTGCTCTTCGGGGTAGCTCGCCAGCACCACCGTCTCGCCGTCATACTTCGGGAAGGCGGTGTGCCCGATGGCGTAGGTGTACAGCGTCAGCCAGCCGTTTTCCTCGTCCACGGTCAGCGCCTTTTCGGTCAGCTCCTTCTTGCCGTCGACGATGCGGTACGTTTCGCCCTCAATCCCCCACGTCAGCAAATCGCTGCCCTCCGGGGAGTACATGTAGTCAATGAATCGCACCGCCGCCACGGGGTCTTTGCAGGCGGAGGTGATGACGGTCACGGTGGATGACATGTTGCCCGCCGCCTCGGCGCACGCGGTGTAGCGGATGCCATCGTCTGCCTTCAGCCACGGCATCGCCTGAAAGCTCGCGGATGCATTCGCGCGCTCCTGAAGCAGCGGCAGATAGTACCGCCACGCATTGTCCAGCCCCACGAACGCGCCCGTCAGGTCGTTGACGATGTTCTCCGTTTTCCATGCGTCGGAGTGAATCAGGCAGTTGCTGCCCAGCAGACCCTCTTCGTACCACTTGTGCATCGTTTCCAGATACGCCTTGTATTCCGGCTCCATCGGGCCGTACGCCACCGTGCCGTCTCGCTTGATGCAGAAGGTGTTCATCACGCCGAATGCGGGCAGGAAGTACGGCAGTCCCCAGCCGTCAAAGGGAATCTCGTCCGGGAAGCCGTTGCCGTTGGGGTCTTGCGTCTTGAACGCCGTCAGCACCTCGTACCACTCGTCGATGGTCATCGGCGCAGTCAGCCCCAGCTTCTTCAGCCAGTCGTCGCGGATAATCAGCCCGTTGTAGCACTTGCGGCAGATTTCCTCCACCGTCTGCATCGGGTTGATGGATGGGAAGTAGTACATCTTGCCGTCCGCCGTCTCCACCTGCTTGCGCAATTCCGGGCGCTCGGTGTAGATGCGGGTCAGGTTGGGCGCGTACTGAGCAATCAGGTCGGTCAGGTCGATAATCAGCCCTTCGGCGTACATCCTGTCCATGCTCACGTCGTGATTCCACATGATGACATCCGGCAGATTGCCCGAAATCACCATCATCTTATACGCATCCTCCGAGTTGTTCGGCGGCGACTGGAACGTCACATCCACCCCTGTGGCATCCTCAATCACCTGAATGCCTTTGAGCGAATTGTAGAGGTCGACATCATCCGTCCGCAGATACCACGAAATCGGCACTTTCGCCTTCTCCTGCTGCGTCGTGCAGCCGCCGAGCAGACAGAGCGCCAGAATCAGGCAGAGCAGTGCAGTCCATTTCCGCATGGTGCTATCCCCTTTCCCCTTGTACATATGTGTACTCACGTTTATGTCTATCATACCATGAACACAGATATATATAAAGCGTTTTGTGGTAAAATTCTGCTGATTTTATATAGAAAGCGGGGATCACCGGCCGCCCGGCGACCCCCTTGAGTCCGTCAGATTGCTTATTTGCCGCGGCTCATGAAGCTGTCGTATGCTTCCTGATGCAGCTGAATCAGGTTCTCGATGCCCATCTTCTGCAGGTTGTCCATGTAGGTGTCGAAGTTCGTCAGCGGTTCAGCGCCGGTGATGAACTTGTAGGTCATTTCGTTGATGTAGTTGCTGATGTTGTCGATTTCCGCAACCGCCTTCTGCGCGTCGGTGGTCAGGTTAATCGCCGCCGGATATTCCAGCGCGTTGGAGGCCTGCGCCCACAGGCAGGAGGATGCCACATACTTCTCTTCGCGGGTCGCCATCGTGTAGTCAGCCGCGCCCCAGCGGGGGAAGCTCACGTGGGACATTGCATAGCGGAACTTGACGGGGAACGCGCCATCGTAGAAGTTTTCGCAGATGGTGTTCGCCCATTCGGTTTCCACCTTCTTGCCGGTTTCGGGGTCGATGGTGTAGGTGCCGTGGCCGTTCGTCCAGTCCTGCTTGGCGTTGATGGGGTCAGAATCTTCCGTGCCCCACGTCGTGCAGTTGGTGCCTTCCTCGGAGTACATGGCGTCAATCAGGCGCGCAGCCGCTTCCACGTTCTTGCAGTCGGTGGAGATGACGGTGGACACGCGGTCGCCGTAGCTCATGCCGTAGTTGTCCGCATAGGACACGCCGCTGCCATCCACGCACGCCGGCCACTGCACGGCGACGAAATCCGCATTGGGGTTCTTTTCCTTCACCTGCGGCAGGCGCTGCTCCCAGTAGTTCGCCAGGCCCTTCCAAGAGCCCGCGAGGTCAGCGTACAGGTTCGGGTCAGCGGAATCGGCGAGCGTGCCGTTTTCGTCCGCATACACGTTCTGCACCAGACCCTCGGCGTACCACTTCGCCATCGTTTCCAGATATGCCTTGTATTCTTCGGAGTACTGGCCGTAGCCGACCTTGCCGGTTTCGGGGTTCACATACCAGCCATTGGTGATGCCGAACGCGGGCATGAACAGCAGCAGTCCGCCAGAGCCGGCGTCGAAGGGAATTTCATCCTGTTCGCTGTTGCCGTTCGGGTCGCCTTCCTTGAACGCGGTCAGCACGTCGTACCACTCGTCGATGGTCGTCGGCGCTTCCATGCCCACGTTCTCCAGCCAGTCCTTGCGCATCATCAAGCCCCACCATGTGACGGACGCCTTTTCGAGGTCAGTCACCAGCGGGTTGATGGGCGTGAAGTACAGGTAGCGGCCTTCGTCATCCATCAGCGTCTTGGCGACCTGCGGATTTTCCTCCAGCAGCTTCTTGTAGTTGGGCATGTACTGGTCGATGACATCGTTCAGCTCGATGATGATGCCGTCGGCGTACATCTGCGCCACGCCGCCGACGTAGCCCAGACTGTTGTTGTGCTGCCACTGGATGATATCCGGGTAGTTGCCGGATGCCATCATCGCCACATACTGCGCCTTGATTTCGTCGCCATTGCCGCACACGACCGTCCAGTCAATGTCAACGCCCGCCATCTCCTGAATCTTCTGGAGACCAACGAGGGTTTCGTAGAGATACGGTTCGTACTGTGCCGTGCCGCCGCGGACGTAGTACGTCACGGTGGGGTTCTCCGCCAGCGCGGGAGCGGCGAGTGCCAGCAGCATCGTCAGCGCGAGCAGGGTAGACAGGAACTTCTTCATGGGGAAACCTCCTTTTTTATTGGAATAACTGTATGCTCAACGGCGTGCGCCATTGAAACCGATGGAAATGGGAAACCAGTTGGATGAAAAACACATGTCTTGCGTCGATGGCATGATTATACACCAGCTCCGACGGTTTGTAAAGCCCTTTCGCAAAATTTTTCTTCCTATTATAATCGGTTAAAATGCGTATAGTAAACACACCCGTCGCCTTTTTGCATAAGGAAACAGAATCGGTATATTCATGCATGATGATGGTGGTTATACTATTTCCAAATGAGAATGCGCCGAGATGCGCCGCGAATTTTTCATTCTGGCTAACGTGAATGAAACGCAGCGTAGCAG
>OGOJ01002034.1_pt1 | contig 13475 bp, 10 predicted proteins | sample 1552601 | NCBI WGS metagenome assembly OGOJ01 (sample SAMEA2580184, study PRJEB22360) | human gut metagenome | biome: human gut; feature: human-associated habitat; material: faeces | place: Denmark | collected 2008/2010
TCGCCATGATGATGTCGGCCTCGCCCGGGCGGTCCTCCTTGTCGTAGGCGTCCGGCCTGTGCACGAGGAACACCACGTCGGCGTCCTGTTCGATAGAACCAGATTCACGCAGGTCGGAAAGCTGCGGCTTCTTGTCCTGACGCATTTCGGGGCCACGGTTCAGCTGGCTCAGCGCCACCACCGGCACTTCCAATTCCTTGGCAAGCAGCTTCAATGCACGAGAGAAGTCAGACACTTCCTGCTGGCGGCTTTCCACGGCTTTGCCGGAAGTCATGAGCTGCAGGTAGTCGATCACCACCAATTTCAGATCATTCGTCTGCTTCAATCGACGGCATTTCGCACGGATCTCCATCAAACTCATGTTCGGACTATCGTCGATGAATAATGGTGCGTTCTGCAGTTTATCTTGCAGATTATTAAGGATATTCCAACGTTCCTGCGTGATATCTTCCGCTCGGCGCATGGCTGCCAACGGAATATTCGTTTCCGCGGAGATAATTCGTTGCGCAAGTTCGTTTTTGCTCATTTCCAAGCTGAAGATCACGGATGTCATATTGTGGTGCAACGCGGCGGATCGTGCGAAATCGACGCCGAGCGTGGACTTACCCATGGCGGGGCGTCCTGCCACAACGATCATCTGGCCCGGCTGCAGGCCTTGCGTCACTTCGTCGATGTCGCGGAATCCGGTTGGTACGCCCTTGGAGACTTCGCCGTTCTGCAGTCGGTCGATTTGGTCAAGGGTGTCGGTGATGACGGTGCCGATCGGCGCGTAATCCTGCCTCACTTTGCCGGTCGACATTTCGTAGACTTCGGCCTGCGCCAGGTTGACGACGTCTTCGGCTTGGGATCCTTCGGCCGTGTAGCCGAGCTGCGCTATTTTGGTGCCGGCTGCGATCACATTGCGCAAGATGGCACGCTGGTGGATGATGTCGGCATAGAAGGTTGCGTTGGCTGCGGTCGGCACGGATGCGACGAGGCTGTGCAGATAGTCGGATCCCCCCACTTTTTCGAGGTCGCCGTCTTTGAGCAGTTGATTGGCCACCAGCACCGCGTCGACGGGTTGCGATGCGGAGAACAGGTTGATGATGGCTTCGTACACGGTTTGGTTACGCGGCTGGTAGAAGTCGGTGATGTCGATCATCTGTGAGACTTCGCCGATGGCGTCTTTGCTCATGAGCATGCCGCCGAGCACCGCCATTTCGGCGGCGTCGTCATGTGGCGGCACACGGTCAAAGATGGCGTCGCGAATGGCTGCTCCGGATGTTCCGGAAGTGCTGCCATTGCCTGAAAAACCGCGGTTTTGCCCTTGATTCAGGCCGTTGTTCCAAGAATTGCTCTCCGCCATGCTTCTCCAGCTCTTCGATGTGTGGTGTACCGGGAAAAACCATAATACCTGTGCCACTTCACGAACAGTATTGTGCTGAGATTATCGAGGATTCTCCGCATTGCTGGAGTTGATGATACACGACACGCGCGAATCGGTTCGCTGTGGATAAGAAAGTCAAAAAAAGCCAAGTTATCCACATATTGGGGATAACTATGTGGAAAACATATCGAGTTATCCACCAAATGGGGATAACCAAGTGGACAACTTGGGGACATCTTTCGTACAGGTGTCTATTCCCCTGGTTTTGACTTGCTTAAGTGAACTGAAGGTGATATGTTCCCCACTTTTTCTTAAATAGCGCATATACGCCAGCGCGGCGGGCGCCATATTGGCAACCAGTCGCTTTGCCGGACACTCGCCCACGGCCTACACGGCCTCACATGTGATAACGGGTGGCGTTGTACATGGTTCGGACGAGGGTTTCGCGCCATTTGCTCCAGCCGTACTGTTTGGAAATGGTCTCGCCGGACGTGGCACCCAATGACGAACCGTCAGCGCGAGTCAGGTCAAAGAGCATGTCAAGCAGCAGCGGATCATGATCAAGACGGGAGGCCAATTCGTCACCAACATTCGGATCATTAGGATTCTGGCCAGTCGCAAATTCCGACAACGTAAGATGCTCGCGCACCAGCAACGTGACCCACCAAATAATGTCACGGTCAAAACCCATACGTTTCAAAACCGTGGACGCATGACGGGCACCCTCCGCAGCATGATCGGCAACCCACGGACGCTTGCCGATATCATGCAAAATACCAGCCAACAGCAACGCCTGATAATGCCGATCATCATAACGGTTTCCACGAGGTGTTTCACGACCAAGCCGTGTGACCACCTCAACCGAATGACGGTCAATCGTGTAACGATGAGCAGCTGAAGCGCTCGGACGATTACGAATCGCCAACCATTCCGGAATCAAACGACCCGGAATATCAACAAAATCAATCTCCTCCCACACCTGCAACAACGCGGGACCGCTCGCAAGCAAACGCAAGAACAGACTGCGCGACTCATCATTCCAAGTGCGATCATCAATCGGACATGACTTCAGATTCTGCAACGTGCCGGGCGCAATCGGCAGACCAAACTCAGCCGCAGCAACAGCCGCACGCAATGCAAGGCACGGGTCAGACTTCGGATCGGCACCCGGCGCAAGCACAATCTCCTCCTCATGCTTGGCAATACCGGGCGCGACCACATCAAACGTAGGCGCCTGACGCTTGCCACCGCCACGAGGCTGGAACACCTGAAAAAACGCAAAACGAGGCTTCTCATGAGTCAACGAATGCTCGGCGCGGGAAGCCGTAGAATCAAGCGAAAACGCGATTTGACGGCCAACACGAGCGAGCAACGTCTGCAAATCATCAATCGACTTCGCCTCACGCTCGCCGCTCGGCAACGTCGGATCAGCCAAACCCAACATCGCCGAAACCCTCGCCTGATAGGGAGCAAGCAGCATATTCGTGTCTTTGGCGGCAACCAAATGAATGCAGTCACGCACATCCAACAACCGTTCGACAGCATCGTCATACTGGCCGTGCGGGCGGTCGGCAAGCCAAGAAGCGGCAAGCGCGGATACCAGCACGGAATCGCGCAAACCGCCGCGAGACTCCTTAATATCAGGCTGATTGCCGTACGCCATACGGCCGAACTCGTCCAAACGAGACTTGGCGGAACCCAACAATTCAGGCAAGCGCTTACGGGCGGCCCTACGCCAACGCTCTAAAATGGAGACGGCCGTGGATTCGATCAGCTGCGTGTCGCCCGCTATCGGCACCACATCCAGCCAACCCATCGCGGCGGGCAGATCATGGTCGGTGACCGCCTCGCACTGCGCGCGGGTGCGCACCGACTGGTCAAGATCAAGGCCAGAATCCCAAATCGGATACCACAATTTGTTGGCAAGCTCATTGAGCTGCTGGTCAGTAAGCGCGTGAGGCTCATAAATGACCACCAAGTCAAGATCGGAACTCGGTCCAACTTGGCCGCGAGCCAACGAACCGACCGCACCAAGACCAATACCAACTTGCGGAACGTCAAAAGAAACCGTCTGGCAGGCCTCCTGCCACAACTTCGTCAGGCAATCCATGGCCAGATCCGTACGAGCCTTGCGCTTCGCCGCACCATTGCGGTACACGCCGTCGGCATCCGGCTGACTTATATTCATGAAACGTTGTTTAAGACCATTAACCGCTGAAGTCATAGCAAATCCTTATGAATCTTCGCAAAAACAAGCAAATCTGAGCAGATAAAAGCGAAAGTGGGGAAATCCGAAGCAGACAATCTGACGCGAAAATCGTATGAAAATCCCCGCACGGCGCGAAGCACGTACGGGGATCTGTCTATTGATAACCCGAACCTAAGCCCGGAGTCCTTAATATCTATCCGAATGAATTATCAGATAGCGGCAGAGCCGGTCTCGCCGGTGCGCACGCGGGTCACCGAGTCAAGCGGGGCAACCCAGACCTTGCCGTCGCCGATGGTGCCGGAGCCGGCGGACTTGACGATCACACCGACCAGAGTCTCGGCATCGGCGTCGTCGGACAGCACCTCGATGCGAATCTTCGGAATGAGGTCCACGGTGTATTCCGCACCACGGTAAACCTCGGTGTGGCCACGCTGTCGGCCGTAACCGTTAGCCTCAGACACGGTCAGACCGTGAACACCTGCGGCAGCGAGGGCTTCCTTGACATCGTCAAGCTTATGCGGCTGAATGATAGCGGTAATGAGCTTCATCTCACTTCACCTCCTTGAGAACAGAGCTGGCGGTACCAGCAAAATCGTAAGCACGTTCACCCTGATCGGCAAGATCAATACCGCCGACTTCCTGAGCTTCGGTGACACGCCAGCCAATCGTCTTCTCCAGAGCGAAGGCGATGATGCCGGTGACAACAGCGGACCAGATGATGGCAACGAGGGCAACGAGGAGCTGCACAACCAGCTGTTTCCAGTCGCCGCCCGCGAACAGGCCGGTACCTTCTCCGAAGAAGCCGATGAGCACAGTGCCGGTGAAGCCGCCGACGCCGTGGACGCCGACAACGTCGAGAGAATCATCGTAGCCGAGCTTGAACTTCAGGCCGCAAGCGAGGCAGGTGAGCACGCCGGCGATGGCGCCGAGCACGATGGCCCACAGCGGGGAAACCACATCGGCGGCCGGGGTGATGGCGACCAGACCTGCGACGATACCGGAAGCGGCACCCATGGCGGTGTAGTGGCCGGTACGGATCTTCTCAGTGAAGCCCCAAGAGAGCATTGCGGCGGCGGTTGCAGCGGAAGTAGAAACCCAAGCGTAGCCTGCGGTGCCGTTGGCGGCGAACGCGGAACCAGCGTTGAAGCCGAACCATCCGAACCACAGCAGGAAAGCGCCAAGCATCACGAACGGAACATTGTGCGGACGGAACGGCTGGGTGCCGAAGCCCTTGCGCTTGCCGATGATCAGCACGATCACCAGAGCGGCGACTGCAGCGTTGATGTGCACGACCGTACCACCTGCGAAATCGTGGGCGGCAGCGCCGATGGCCTGGGAGATCGCGCCGTCAGCGCTCAGCAGACCGCCATTCCACACCATGTGAGCGAGCGGAGCGTAATCGAAGGTAATCCACAGCGCGACGAAAATCATCCAAGTGGAGTACTTGACACGTTCAGCGATAGCGCCGCAAATCAGAGCGACGGTAATCATGGCGAATGCGGACTGGAACGCCACATCGACGCTGACCGGGTAATTGTTGGAGTTCAGCGAAGCCGACGTGAAGACACCACCGTCGGAAACCATGGAATCCTTCAGCAGGAAGCCCGTGGCCGGATCGCCGAAGACACCGCCGACCGAAGTGCCTGCGTAGGCGATGGACCAGCCCCACAGCACCCAGATCACCATTGTGACGGACAGAGCGGCCGCCTCCATGATCATCATGTTCAGCACGGCCTTTGCGCGGACCATGCCACCGTAGAAGAACGCCACACCCGGCGTCATGAGGAACACAAGGGACGCGGAAGTCAAAATCCACGCGGCATTTCCAGAATCAAGCTGACCCATGTCACCCTCCTCTTTCTTTCTTTTTGAGTTCACATTTCCGGCCCCATCGTATGGGGCTGACAAAACGGTATGGAACGCCGCCCGCGTTTTGAAAACGTTACGACGTGTTACAGCAAGGTAACGCCATCTCGCCATTACGCCAACCGAAAATGGCGGAATAAAGCGGCTGGCATGTTTTGTTTCAGATTGCGCAACGCTCCCAGACAAAACCAATATCAGCCCATTTTTCAGCGTATCTGCCATATATAGGCGAGATAGGACTGGTCGGGGGCAAAAAGAAAGCCTCCCACGCGGGGAGGCTTTCTCGAGAGCGTAATCAGCTCAGGCGAGGATGCCGTCGACGAAGCCTTCTGGATCGAACGGGGCGAGATCGTCCGGGCCTTCGCCAAGGCCGACGAGCTTGACGGGCACGCCAAGCTCCTTCTGCACGGAAATCACGATGCCGCCCTTTGCGGAGCCGTCAAGCTTGGAGAGCACCACACCGGTAATGCCGATGGCTTCGGCGAACACCTTGGCCTGCGTCATGCCATTCTGGCCGGTGGTGGCGTCGAGCACGAGCAGCACCTCGTCGACCGGAAGATTCTTTTCGGTAACGCGGCGGATCTTGCCGAGCTCGTCCATGAGGTTCGCCTTGTTCTGCAAGCGGCCCGCAGTGTCGATGATGAGCACGTCGACGTTCTCTTCCTTGGCCTTGGCGCTGGCCTCGAATGCGACGGACGCCGGATCGGCGCCGTCCTTGTCGGAACGCACGACCGGAACGCCCACCTTCGCACCCCAAGTTTCCAACTGGTCGGCGGCCGCCGCGCGGAAGGTATCGGCAGCGCCCAGCATGACCTGCTTGCCTTCGGAAACAAGCAGGCGGGAAAGCTTGCCCGCAGTGGTGGTCTTGCCCGTGCCGTTCACGCCGACCATGATGATGACGCTCGGTTTGTTCGCGCCTTCCTTATTGGCATTGAGGCGGCGATCCGTGTCAGTGCCTACGAGCTTCAGCAGCTTGTCTTTCAGCGCGGCACGCACTTCGGCCGGGTCGGACTGGCCTGCGATTCGGGCGTCGTTGCGTAGTTCCTCGACGAGCTGTTCGCTGGCTTCCGCGCCCACGTCGGCAAGCAGAAGGGTGTCTTCGACGTCCTCCCAATCGGCTTCGGAGAGCTGATCCTTGGCGAGGATGTTGAACAGGGCCTTGCCGAACGGATTGCCGGATTTCGACAGGCGCGCCTTAAGACGCTGCATGCGCGTGCCGGCGGCTTCGGGGGTTTCATGAACCGGTTCGGGCTTGGCTTCGGTGGCTGGTGCAGGAGCCGCCGTTTCGGCAGAGGAAGCTTGAGCTGAGGACTTCTGCTGACTTTCAGCCGGAGCTTTTTCAGCTGCATCAACATTGGAATCAACGGACGGCTTCACCGTGGAAGAATCAGCCGCAGCCGACTTTGCTTCCGCAGCAAGACGGGCATCAGCAGCCGCTTTCGCATCCTCAGTGGACTTGTTGACGGCGTTCTTGCGGGTCTTACCGAGCCACCAGCCACCAATCACCAGAATTGCCGCAATAACGACAACAGCGACAATCGCAATAATCACATTCGTATCCATGACTCCAGCCTAAAAAGCGCAACGGACACTCCGGCTCCACCCCGCGGACGCACCACGAATGTCCGATTCGCCAAAGGAATAAGGTGCTCTGCCATGCAAGGCATCGATAATGCGATTTTTGACTTCGATATATCTGGTAACGTTTTTATAAATCATGAAGAGTGATTTTTTTGTCTTCTGTTGCCTGCTTTGAAGGACTGCCTCCTTTCTTTAGGGAATTTGCGTAGCGAATCAGGCTCCTCGCGATGAGGAAGACCAGAACGAATACGGCGATTACGCCTAGGATCTCAATCAACAATGCGATCCATGTCCAGCTCATGATTCATCCCTTCTCTTTCTGTACTCGTCTATGAGTATTCGAGCCGTGTCGACGTCGTATCTATCGTCGATGGCGAGACTCTTCACCAAGAGGATGAATGGATCCTCCGTCTCGTTGTCGTTCAACCGTATTTTTTCGATAAGCCTGTCAAGCCGGAGCCTCATGGTCGGGTAGGAGACTTGATACAGCTGGGACATTTGCTTCAGAGATCCTGACGATAGCACGAAGTTCTTGATGAAGGCCAAATCCTCCTCCGCAAGGTTGGCCAACCATTCTGGTAGACGGTCCACATCACCCCCTTCAATAAAATTTATTATTTATTAAATATATTAAAGCTGCAATGAAGCATTGTCAATATGACACACGTGTCCGATTCACCAGAATCGGACGATACGTGGGGGTCGGACAGTCAAGGAGCTATCCACGGGGCGTGAAAAACTGGACAGCATGGCTAACACATCCAGAATGACGTCGTATCAGCGGCGCGAGCAGCTCATCGAAATCGGTCGTTCGCTGTTCGCGTCGAAGGGTTTCGAAGCAGTGAGCGTGGAGGAGATCGCCGCCACCGCAAAAGTGTCAAAACCCATTGTGTACGAGCATTTCGGAGGTAAAGAGGGCCTGTACGCCGTAGTGGTGGACCGCGAAATGCGCGCGCTCACCGACACCCTCATCAACGCGCTGTCCGATCCGCAGGCGCATCCGCGGCAGATCGTCGAACGCACCGCCCTCGCACTGCTCACCTATGTCGAGGAGAACGCTGAGGGATTCCGCGTGCTCACCCGCGATTCGCCGAAAACCGATCCCGCGGGATCATTCAACTCGCTGCTCGGCGACATCTCCATCCGCGTCGAAGACATACTCACCGAGGCGTTCAAGCGGCAGCATCTGCCCGCCAAGGGCGTGCCGTACTACGCGCAGATGCTCATCGGCATGACCGTCTACACCTGCCAATATTGGGCCGACCAGCGCAAGCTCAGCAAGGAGCAGCTCGCCGCGCACATCGTGAATCTGGCCTGGCATGGCTTGAGCCGCATGGAAGCCAAGCCGGAACTGCGTTTCGAAAGCGACAAAGCCGCAAAAGAGGCGGAAAAACAGGAAAGGCGCGAAATCAAGGAAATCGCGAAACGTGAGCGCAAGGCCGCAACAGAGGAATCGTAAGCAGCACAACAGCCAATAAACATCGACGAAAACCGACGAATCGTCAACAACGATACCCTTAAGGGAAATTTCAGGTGCAGATTGAACTATTCAGGGTGCCTATTGCGCACAAACCGTTCCCCTGAAGCGAACAAGGTGCTACGTTAGTTTCGTTACGCAGTGACCACGCGCACGCGGAAGGTCACCTCGGCCGACCAAGGAAGACTATGCAGGAGAAGAAGACGCTCACCTTCGTGGTGCCCGCGTACAATATGACCGAATATTTGGAACGATGCGTCATGTCGTTAATCGCAGCGAAGCGCAACGACGACATCGAAGTGCTGATCGTGGATGACGGATCGTCCGACGGCACGCTGGAAACGGCACAGAAATTCGAGGCCCGCTATCCAGGCATCGTGCGCGCCATCCACCAGGAGAACAGGGGGCACGGAGGGGCCGTCAACACCGGCATCGCGGCAGCAAACGGCATGTATGTGAAGGTCGTGGACGCCGACGATTGGGTTGGTCCCGAAGCACTCGAACAAGTCATGGCCGTGCTGCGCGAAGAGGCCGATTCCACCGAGCCGATCGACATGCTCGTCACCAATTATGTGTATGACAAGGTTGGCAAACGCAACAAGCATGTAGTGAACTTCCGCCATGCCATGAAGGCCGGCGAGCGCCTGACTTGGAACGATCTTGGGCATTTCGGCTTGGCTGAATACATTCTCATGCACGCGCTGACGTACCGTACTACCGTGGTGCGAGAGTCCGGCATGCAACTGCCGGAGCACACGTTCTACGTGGATTTCATTTACGCGTACCAACCATTCCCGTGGGTGAAGACCATGAAGTATTTGGATACGCCGTTCTACCACTATTTCATCGGGCGCGACGGGCAAAGCGTGCAGACCGATGTGATGATCCGCCGTGTCGACCAGCTGCGTCTCGTCAACCAGTGCATGGTGCGCGCCACTCCGGAACGCGACACGGTGCCGGACGGCCTGTACCGTTATATGATCCACTTCCTGGCGATTGAAAGTTCCGTGGCAAGTGTGTTCATGATTTTGTCTCGCGATCCGGAAAATTATGAGAAGAAAAAGGATATGTGGGACGACATTAAGGCGTACTCCCCCACTATTTACAAGGACGTGCGCAAGAAGGCCATGTCTCGTGCGTTGAATCTGCGCGGGTCGATCGGTCGTTTCGTGATTCGCAAGGGATATTTCGTGGCGGAACACGTCGTCGGGTTCAACTGATCGCGATTTCCGACGATTTGATGGTCAATCTACGGTCTGGATGGCACTATCTGCCTTATATATGGCAAAAACTGACGTACGGGGGCGAGGACAGTCGCGAGGCTGTTGGAAGCAGCACTGACGCTTCCAACAGCCTACGTTCATGCGGAACCGCCCCGAGCGCGGAAACCTAGCTCATTGGAACGGGTTTTGCCGGATTTCAGGACTTTATGCTCAGTTCCAGCGGTCGGACATGGCGAAACTGTTGTGCATGAGATTGCTGGACGTGTAGAGCACGTCGTTGAGCAGTTTCGTAACGTGAGTGCGCAAGTATTCCGCCATTTCTTCGTTGGACTGCTGCAGTCTGGCGATGATTGCAATACTTGCGTCTTCCGTAATCTCCGCGGTTTCTGTACTCTTTTGTGATTCGGACGCGCTCGACTGCGCGGTCATCTCACGCAATTCGGCATCGGTACGTTCTACCAGACGATGGCCGTACGCGCGGGCCGATTCCACGAATTCTTCGATCGCATTGCTGGTTTCGTAGAAATGCGCGTCGGCGAGCGCGGCGATCAAACGGTTCGCCCAGTACAGGTTGTTGGTCGAGACTTCCGGCGTGGTGTCGCGCAGGTAGGCGGGGGTGTCGTCGACGTTCGCATAGAACGGGGCGGACGTGGTGAATGCGCCGGAACCGTACGAAACCCACATGATCGAACGGCTTTCGGCTGGCGCATACGGGCGGATCTGCATCGCCACCATGTGCCCGGTGCGGTTGATGCCGATTGGACGATAGCGATGGCGGCTTTCCTCAGTCCCCTGCGTGCCATACGGGTCGTACGGAGTGCCCTCGAAATGCGATCCCAGCAGGAAGTCGACGTCCTCGACGGTCACGGCGTGCTCCGGTTCAAGGCACCATGGAATATCATCCGATTCGGGCGTGCTGTCTGCCGCTTCGACGGGGTTAAGCTGGCGGTACATGTACCAGGCGCGAGGCGTGTTGTAGATATGGTCCTTCGCGGTGGCGGTGCCGAACACGACGCGCGGGTTGCAGTGGCCGTTGTTCATGCCGCCCTGCGTGCCGGCCGCGCGGCCGAGATGGTGGCGTTCGATGAATTCCGTCAGGTCGTCGCTGCACATGAATTCGCGCGCGTCGCTGAAGGCGTCGTCGAAATCGAAATAGTCGATGCCAAGCTGGTTGGGAATAATCGCGCATTTGTCGTCCGGCACGCGGCGGGCGATCCAATGGTGTCCACCGATGGTTTCGACGTACCAGATTTCGTCCACGTCGGAAATGATGATGCCGTTCGATTCGTACGTTCCGTACGTTTCGAGCAGTTCGGCCAGACGTTTCACGCCTTCGCGCGCGGTGTTGACGTACGGCAGCACGAGGGTGATGATGTCTTCTTCGCCGATGCCGCCTGGGGTTTCCGGCTTACCATTGGCTTCGTCGGCCGGCTGCAGTGCGACCAGCGGGTCGGCGCCGAGCACGCGCTCGTTGACGGCGATGGTTTCGGTGGCGCTCATGGCCACGTTGCGTTCGTTGACGCCAGCTTCCGCAAGGATTCCACGATTTGGAAGCACGTTCGGTACGATGCTGTACCGGCATGGATTGTCGGGAAGGTCGATTTCAACGTGGCTCAGCACACTGCGGTAGTGCCGCGGCTGCTCCTGCGGTGCGACGACTACGAATTTCTTGGGATCGTAACGTCCCGAACCAGAGTCGTCATCTCGGGCGATGATGGTCGAACCGTCGTAACTTGCTTTTTTGCCTACAAGAATTGTGGTACATGACATGGTTTCGATTGTAGGCACACCAACACTCCGAAGGCCATTTCGACGCCCGTCCGACGCCCGTGGTGGCGATTGGTCCGAATATGCTGTATACTATGTTGCTGTTGCCCCTCTAGCTCAACGGTTAGAGCAGCGTCCTTTTAAGTCGTGGGTTGTGGGTTCGAATCCCACGGGGGGCACAGGTTCGAAGTCTTGGAAGCCGATGGTTCTCAGGACTTTTTCATTTGTTTCGGGATGAGGTCTCAGCACTTCAATACGGAACGCACCATATCGCGCACCCTCTTTCGCTCACGAATCGCAATTTCGGTCGATTATTTCGCGACGTGCGCCGAAAAGTATGGAAAATAAGGCGATTTATACCCCCTACCGCACTATGCGGCACCACCTTTCGCTCACAATCGTAAGAAAACGAGCGAAATCGCAATATGTGTTCCGAAATGAATAGCGAACAGCCCGCGGGCGATTCGCGGACGGACCATACGCATGCAACCGGCGTGGCGCAATCGACGATAATGATAGACTCGAATATATCGAACATTTGTTCGCATAGATTCGGTATTACGGGAAATTCCCCACTATATACAGTGGGCGAACGCACGAAACGCCACTACGGGTAGTGTATACTGATGAACGGCCTGCTCAGCCGGGCAAAATCAAAAAACGTGGCCGACAAGATCTTCCGCACCAAAGGAAGCCGATTGCATAGGGAGGAAAAGTAATGACCGTGACCGTCTTCACCAATCCGAACAATCCTCAATGCGAGGCCACCGAACAAGAGCTTTCCAAACTGGGAGTGCGGTACGTGGCGGTCGATTTGACGCAGAATCCGTCCACATTCGAACAGATCAAGGACGCCGGCTTCAAGCAAATTCCGGTCGTCATCTCACCGAATTCCTCATGGAGCGGACATCGCCCCGACCTCATCCGCCAGCTGGCGCAAAGCATCGCGGCGTAGGCGCGGCAACAGCAGTCAAGCATCCAGACAGCCGGAAGGCACGAATCCCAAACGGCAATAATCCGGAAGAATCAAATCCCCCGCGGCAAAACCCGCAACAAAACCCCACTGCAATCGTCCGAAATCGTTCAAAATCAGCCACCCAAAGCAAAGCGGCCAGCCGGAACATCGCCCGACCAGCCGCTTAGCAAAACCCGCAAAACGCAAAAACCAGCCTACATACGACCGGCAGTGGACGGGTCGATCTTCATGGTCTGGAATCGGTGGGCCATGAAATCGTCATTGAAATACGTGGCGAAGAACTGCGAAACGGGCGAATTCTGCGCAACCCCAGCCATGCGGGAATACCAAGCGTCAAGCGCCATCAGCGTCATCACGCCATCGACGAAAATGAGTATGAAACAGACCAGCGTCAACGAATAGCGAATCTTCCACGGAATACGCTGGATCAATCGCAACAATCGCGGCAGAATCAACTTGACCCAAACCAAGCCGAGGATGCCCCAGAAGAACATGTATTTGCCGGATGTACGCCCGTCAATCGAAAGCCATTGCCCCGTGTAATCCCATGCGCGAATACCGAACGCGGCCTGCATGAACCAGCTGGTGAAATATTCGAACGCGCCACCGATCACCGCGCTTGAGCAGAAAATCAGCAACCAATTCGACTGCCACAAATGGTTGAGCAACACGGTGACGATCACCACGCCGAAACCATAGATGGGCGAGAACGGCCCCCATAGGAAGCCCGCACGGTCCTGGTATTCGCCGAACAGGATGAAATGGTAGATGGTTTCGATCACCAAACCGAACACACAACCAATGGTGAACAGCCAGAACAGATTGAAGAAATCCAGCGAAATATAGCCCCTGCCACTCAAATCACGGCCGGCCATTCCTCGGGAAGCCGCACTTTCGTACGCGCTACGGGCATCCATACGTCGAAGCGCGAACTGCAGACGACGCTCTTCACGCAGCGACGGATCGGCGGGGATATGCAGGGGGGCCAGAAACGCAAGATTGCCTATATG
>OGOJ01002036.1_pt1 | contig 13468 bp, 10 predicted proteins | sample 1552601 | NCBI WGS metagenome assembly OGOJ01 (sample SAMEA2580184, study PRJEB22360) | human gut metagenome | biome: human gut; feature: human-associated habitat; material: faeces | place: Denmark | collected 2008/2010
ACATCCTATTGACTTTATACCTGCTATATAGTGTAGACTGTATCATTATAAAATAAAGATTATCATGCTGCGGCAGCGTTTTGGCAAAAGCTGCTGCCCGCGTTTTGGAATATATATGAATAGAGGATAGGAAAGCTTTATGTTCAAAACATTTCTCAGCTATTATAAACCGTATAAGGGCATCCTGCTCTTTCTCGTGATTGGCTCATTGCTGCGCGCACTGCTCGAGCTGTTCTTTCCCTATGTAGTAAAGCTGATGCTGGAACAGCAGCTGCCGCTTAAGAATCTGCCGCTGCTCCTTGAATGGTCGGCAGCACTGCTTGCCATGTATCTGGTAAACTTCGGCATGCATTTCGGCATCATCTATTGGGCGCAGGTCATGAGCTCAGCTATGGAACGCGATATGCGCCGCGATTTATTCAGCCATCTGCAGAAGCTGTCCTTCGGCTTTTACGATAAAAACAAAAGCGGTCAGCTGCTTTCGCGCCTCACCAGCGATTTGAGCGAAATTAACGGCTTCGCAGGCAATGCGCCGATTGATCTTATCGTCTGTGGGCTGACGATGCTTGGCACGATGGTTATTCTGATTTACATGAATCCTATGCTGGGCAGCCTTATTGCCTTCCTGCTTCTGGTGAAGGCGGTGCATACCGTTTTCGTCAACCTGCGCATGAAAAAGGCCTTCTTTGCCAATCGTGTGGCAATGGGCGAGGTAACGGGCAAGGCTGCGGAAAGCATTAACGGCGTGCGTCTGATCAAGGCCTTTGCCGGTGAGCGCAGCGATATGGCGCAGTTTATGGAAAAGGCGGATGCCTATCTGAAAGTATGCAAAAAATCCTTCAAAATAACATCTTATTTCGTCGGCAGTATGATTTTCTTCAGCAACTTTATAAATGTGGCGATATTAGTAGTGGGCGGCCTGCTGATAAATCAGGGGCTGATGAGCTTCGGCGAGCTGGTGGCCTTCTTCCTCTACGTGGGCCTGTTTATGAAACCGCTGATGCAGCTTTTAGGCTTCATTCAGGTATATCAGCGCGGTATGGCAGGCTTCAAGCGTTTTTATGAGCTGCTGCAGGAAAAGCCCGAGATTACTGATGCACCGGATGCTAAAATTTGCCCGCCCTGCAAGGGGAACATCACCTTTGATAACGTCAGCTTTGCCTATGCGGACGGCAGACCTGTTATCCGCAACCTTTCGCTGAGCGTGGCAGCAGGTGAAACTGTGGCCTTTGTGGGCGCTACGGGAGCAGGCAAAACAACTATTGCCAGCCTTTTGCTGCGCTTTTACGAGCCTCAGAGCGGCAGAATTCTGCTGGACGGCTGCGATATCCGTGAATTTACGCAGGAGTCGCTGCGCAGGCAAATCGGCCTGGTGCAGCAGGATGTCTTTCTCTTCGGCGACAGCGTGCGCTACAACATAGCCTACGCCAAACCGGATGCGACAGCGGACGAGGTGCAGGCGGCAGCGAAGGCTGCGGCGGCGGATGAGTTCATTCAAAAGCTGCCTGCGGGCTACGATACCGAGGTGGGTGAGCGCGGCGTGAAGCTGAGCGGCGGCCAGAAGCAGCGCTTGGCGATTGCGCGTGTCTTTCTCAAAAACCCTCCGGTAGTAGTGCTGGATGAGGCTACAAGTGCGCTCGACAATATTACGGAGCAGCAGATACAAAAGGAGCTAGACGAGCTGGCGGTAGGACGCACCACGCTGATTATTGCGCACCGTCTTTCCACCATCCGTCATGCGGACAAGATTGTGGTGCTTGACGAGGGTGCTGTTGCGGAATGCGGCAGCCATGAGGAGCTGCTGGCGCGCAAGGGGCATTATTATGATTTGTATCAGAAGGATTAAAGCAGAGGCTTGCGGATGCAGGCGTACTGCAGAAGATAATAAAATAGCGCACGCTGTTGCTAAAGCGTGCGCTGAGAATACAGAAAACCCATGTCTTGCCGATTTCGGCGGGACATGGGTTTTAGTGCTTTGTGTTTATTTTTGTATTAGGCTTGCTTTACGTGCTTAAACCTCTTTCTTCAGCTTCTCCACATCAGCGAGAGATAAATTTGTAAGTTCAGCGATAACCTCGAGAGAATAGCATCCTTTAGCCAGCATACGTTTAGCAGTAACGAGTTTTCTTTAGCTTCGCCTTTTGCAATACCAACAGCTTCGCCTTCAACAAGGCCTACGTCTTTGCCTTCAGCAATACCTTCACGCCGTTCGTCTAACAAACGAGCTTCCATAAGCATATATTCTCGCCTCACTTTCGTATTGAGTTTCAAATAGCTGATTTCATTATCAATCTGCTTGGTGAAATCAGTAGTTACAATGTGATTGTTTACATAATCATAAAAGCTTTTGAGATCCTTAGAGATTTCGCCATGCGTACCCTTAGTGTTCAAAATCATGGTGGTTGCTTTATCCGGAAGCTCCAGCTCCAAATCCTCCAGGCAGCGCTTTTTAAAAGTATAGACATAATTACCATTTTCAAAGAAATCAAAAATACAGATGAAAATGATAAAGGTCGGCGGCAATAGGTCATAAGGCTGGCCTGCCTGCAGCAAATCAAAATCAAGCAGCGCCTGATAATAGCGCGAGCGTTTGGGCAGAACGAAGGCTTTGGTTTTGGGATTTTTTGTTTTTTACCTGCATTTCCAGATTATAGTGTGTGTTTTTATCGTCCGCTACGATGATATCAAGGCGGATGCCGCGACTGGTGTACTCAGGCTCAAGCGTCTTTTCTGCCTCAATGTAGTTAATGTCAGCAATTTCTATCTGCAGCAGTTCCTCCAGCAGATGCTTGCAGATGCGTTTGCGTGACATAACCTTTTTGAAGATGAAGTCGCTTTGAATCGTCATGTTTGCAAATTTTGTTGCCAGGTCTTGCATGGTTTTTCTCCTTTCATTTTAACACAAGTGAATAAAAAAATACATAAGCAGTTATCAAGACGCCTAAAAACCAAAAAAAGAGCAGTACCCTGACGATAAAAAATCGTCAGTTCGTACTACTCTTAGAATGTACCATATAAATATAAATGGCCTTGCTTAAGCTTCTGCAGAAAAGGTGCATCTGCAGGATATACTGCTTATTTAATTGTCCGCAGGTAAATGAGCCGGATGCATAAGCTTACTTGCGGTTTTGAAGAACTTAGTTTAAGTGCACTTGAAATGGAAGGGAATGTCAAGGGAGCAGGGGGCACCTTGCCCGCAGCCCTTTTTTGCATGCGCTATTCCTCTGCCAAAAAATCATCCGTTTGGCAACAAACTTTTCACAAAAAATATGTATCACTATTTGTCAATAGCCCATATTTAGTGTATAATAAAGTAGAGAGTATGTGTGCGGACACAGTATCAAATTCAATTTCTACATTTGTACGGAAGAATGTAAAAAAAAAAATGGAGGTGTATTTTTTTTGGGTAAATTTCAACATAAGGTCCAGATTATCCCGCTTGGTGGTTTGGGCGAAATTGGTAAAAATATGACGGTATTCCGTTACGGGGACGACATGATCCTGATTGATGCAGGCCTGATGTTCCCTGAAGACGATATGCTCGGCATTGACTTGGTTATTCCCGATATTACATATTTGGTTGAGAATAAAGATAAAATTAAGGGTATCTTTCTGACACATGGTCACGAGGACCATATCGGTGCGCTGCCCTATGTTATGAAACAAATTGATTGTCCCGTTTATGGTACCGCACTTACTCTGGGTATTTTACAAGGCCGCTTGAAGGAAAACGGTGTAGGCAACGAAACCCTGCACGTAGTAAAACCCGGTGACAAGATTAACACCGGTGCCTTTAAGCTCGATTTCATCCGCGTAAACCACAGCATTCCCGACGCTGTTGCTATCGCGATTACTACTCCTATCGGTGTTATTATCCACACCGGTGACTTCAAAATCGACCACACTCCTGTTGACGGACAGGTTATGGAATTCAATAAATTTGCCGAATACGGCGACCGCGGTGTACTGTGCCTGCTGGCAGACAGCACCAACGCCGAGCGCCCGGGCTTCACTCCCAGCGAAAAAATGGTAGGCCAGACCTTTGACGAGGAGTTCCGCTATGCTAAGCATCGTATTATTGTAGCAACCTTCTCCTCTAACGTACATCGTATCCAACAGGTTATTGATACTGCTGTGAAGTATGACCGTAAGGTAGCAGTTATCGGCCGCAGCATGGTGAATGTTGTAAATATCGCCAAGGAGCTGGGTTACCTGAAGGTTCCCGAGGGCGTGCTGATTGATATTGACGAAACTCATAACTATACGCCGGAAAAGGTTGTTATTATCACCACCGGCAGTCAGGGCGAACCCCTGAGCGCCCTTTCCCGCATGGCCTCCTGCAGCCACCGTCAGGTGCGGGTGGGCCCCGGCGAGCCGATGAGCGCGCTCACTCGTATGGCTATGAATGACCATAAAAAGGTTGATATTATGCCCGGTGATACAGTAATTATTTCTGCTACACCTATTCCGGGCAACGAAAAGCTTGTTTCCCGTACTATCGACCATCTGTACAAGCTGGGTGCGGACGTTATCTATGAAAAGAGCAACGGCGTCCACGTTTCCGGCCACGCCAGCCAGGAGGAAATCAAGATGATGCACAATCTGGTGCGTCCGCGTTTCTTCATGCCTGTGCATGGTGAATACCGTCACCTGGTTAAGCATGCTAATCTGGCGAAATCCCTCGGCATGCCGGCAGACCACATTGTTATCGGTGAAAACGGCAGTGTTATCGAGCTGACCAAGAGCAGCATTACCATTAGCGGCAAGGTGCCTGCAGGCAAGGTGCTGGTTGACGGCTTGGGTGTCGGCGACGTAGGCAACATTGTACTGCGCGACCGCCGTCAGCTTTCTCAGGACGGTATCATGATTGTTGTTGTAACCGTCGACAAGGAATCCTGCCATGTAGTTTCCGGTCCGGATATCGTTTCCCGCGGCTTTGTTTATGTGCGCGAGGCCGAGGACCTGATGGATGAAGCACGCGATAAGGTGCAGGCTGCATTGGACCGCTGCGAGGAAAACAATGTTTCCGAATGGTCGGCAATCAAGTCCACTGTCCGTGATTCTCTGGGACGCTTCCTGTTCGAAAGAACCCGCCGCCGTCCGATGATTCTGCCGATTATCATGGAGATTTGATAGTGATTAGTGGATAGTGATTAGTTATTAGTGATTAGTTTTTGTTGAGCGGTTGTCAGAAGTCAGCTGATAAAGGATGACTGCCGGCAGCTGCGATTTTAGGAGTTGTCTTATCTTGCGCAAGGAAAGAAGAAGGAAGCAACAGAATAGAAGCTACTCGCGCCCTGTCGGCGTTGTCTGCCTGCTTATTGGTCTGCTGTTTGCAGCCGCTCTTCTTATGACGGCTGAGGACGGCGTAATGCATTATGCTTATCTGGTGGAGCAGCATCTGCTGGGTAAGGGTATCTTTTTGCTGCCTTTGGCTTTCTTTGCTGCGTCCTTTGCTTTGCTTAAAGGACAGTTTGGTGTTTTTAACAAGAGAACATTAATTTTTACTTTGGTGACGCTGTGCCTTACAGGCACAGCTCATCATGTTTTTGTGCCTGTTGGCTCTGAGCTGGAGCCTTCGCTGATAGCGGAGGGCGGCGGTCTTATAGGCGGCCTTTTGCTGAAGCTGCTGCGTTCCTTTGCCGGTGATGTGACTGTTTATATTATTCTTGCCTTAGGCTGGCTGTGGCTGCTGGGCTTGGTGCTGCCGCTGCGCAAATGGTGGGAGCTGTGGCAGGATTATCTGACCTCCGACGAAATTACGCTGGTGCGCCCCGACGACAAGGTGAGGGAGGAGCGCGTGCGTCCCGAGATTGTGCCCAGGACCGTGTTCAAGCGCAAGAGTGCCGCGCCTCAACAGCATACCGCTCCCGCGGATAACGTTATCAGCAACTATACCAGCCCCGAATTTGATGCCTTCAACGAGGGCGTGCAGAAGAAAAGTGCTTTCAGAAGCATTTTAGGCTTTACCAAAAACAAGAGTGTTTACGAAAAATCACCTTTAAAAGAGGAAATAGAGCGTGACCCGGTGCAGCTGCCCGAATGGGAGCAGTCCAAGCCCGAGGTCATTGTAAGACCGATTATCAATTATGACGATGATTACGAGCCGGACAGCCGCTTTCTGGATGATGAGGAGCCGCCGGCTGCTGAACCCGAGCCGGAGCCGGAGCGTCCTGCTTCCGTAATCCTATCGCGAGCAGGCGCCTGCGTTTGCTGAGCCTGCCAAGGCGGAGCCGCAGCCTGAGCCTGAACCGGAGAAGCCGGCCGTAACGATTTTTGACAGTGCAGATAAAATTGCCGCAGCGGCGCCTGCTCAGCAGTCCGCAGCATATGAACCTGAAGCGCAGGCCGCAAGCAGCTATCAGCTGCCCCCGCTGGAGATTCTCGATACGCCGAAGGCCAGTGACCCGTCCACCTATCAGAAGGACATCATGGATCAATGTGCGGTGCTGGAGCAGACTTTGGCAGACTTCAAGGTGCGCGCCAGAGTTGTTGCCGTAACACGCGGACCGTCGGTTACCCGCTTTGAGCTGGAGCCTGCGGCAGGCGTGAAGGTAAGCTCGGTGGTGAACCTTGCGGATGATATTGCCCTGCGTCTGGCTGCTCCCGGTGTGCGTATCGAAGCGCCGATTCCCGGCAAATCCGCCATCGGCATCGAAGCGCCGAACACGAAGAACGATCCCGTGTGCTTCCGTGAGGTTGTGGAGGCAGGCAGTGTACGCAATGCCAAGGAGCATCTGTGCATCGGTCTGGGCAAGGATATCAGCGGTGATATTATTTCCGCCGACCTTGCGAAAATGCCGCACCTTTTGGTGGCAGGCTCCACAGGCTCCGGTAAATCGGTGTGCATCAATACGATTATCGCCGGTCTTTTGTACCGTGCTACACCGGACGAGGTTAAACTGATTCTTGTCGACCCTAAGGTCGTAGAATTGTCTAATTACAACGGTATTCCGCATCTGCTGACACCGGTTGTCACCGAGCCGAAAAAGGCAGCCAGCGCGCTGCACTGGGCGGTAGCGGAAATGGAGCGCCGTTATAAGGCGTTTGCCGACAGCCGTGTGCGTGACATCAAAACCTATAACGCGCAGGCCGACGAAAAGATGCCCTATATCGTAATTATCATCGACGAGTTGTCAGACCTGATGATGGTAGCCAAGGTTGATGTGGAGGATGCTATCCTGCGCCTGGCACAGAAGGCCCGCGCTGCCGGTATCCATCTGATTTTGGCAACCCAGCGTCCGTCCGTAGATGTTATTACAGGCATCGTCAAGGCGAATATTCCTTCACGTATTGCTTTCGCCGTATCCTCGCAGACAGATTCGCGCACCATTATTGATATGGGCGGTGCCGAAAAGCTGCTGGGCAAGGGCGATATGCTCTTTTACCCCATGGGCTACAACAAGCCTGTGCGTGTGCAGGGTGCCTTCGTCAGCGATGATGAGCTGAATAAAATAGTAGATTTCATTATCAAGCAGTCCATTCCTGTAAATTACAGCGAAGAAGTAACAGAGCAGGAGCTGGAATGTGATAATAAAGGCCATAATGCCGAGGATGCAGGCTCCAATGCGCCTGCAGAGGATGAGCTTTTTGAGGATGCCCTGAGCCTTGTGCTGGATATGGGGCAGGCATCAAGCTCCATGCTGCAGCGACGCTTCCGCATAGGCTATACGCGTGCGGCGCGTCTGGTAGATACTATGGAGGAGCTGGGCATTGTCGGTCAATCCGTAGGCAGCAAGCCACGAGAGGTTATAATGTCGCGTAAGGAAGCAGAGGAACGCTTCCTGCGCCGTGAATAAGCGGAGGTGCAGGCGAAATGGATGATAAGGAAAAGACTGTCGGCGCAATTTTGAAAGAAGCAAGACTGGCCAAGGGTATTTCCCTGGCTGATGCCGAAAAGGCTACCAGTATCCGCAGCCGTTATCTGCAGGCTGTAGAAAATGACGAATATGACAAGACTCCAGGCGAGGTTTTCCTGAAGGGAATAATCCGTAACTACGGTAATTATCTGGGACTGAACGGTCCGGAGCTTGTTAATGAATATAAAGCAAGTGCTGCCGGTATGGCGGCAGAGGCTGTACGCAGCCAGGGTATCCGCGAGGTGGAAAAAGTCCGCCTCAATATACAGCTGAAGGATAAGCGTGATATCGGCAGCGGTACAGGCCGCTTTGAAATGCCGGGCTTGCCGAAGCTGCCAATGAAGCAGTGTCTGGCAGGCTTAGCAGCGGTAGCGGTGCTCACAGCAGGCTATTTTGCTATTCCCGCTACCATTAACTATTTTAAAAATTTGCCTAAGGAAGAGGCTAAGCAGACTGAGCAGGTTAAGCCCGAAGCTAAAGCACCCGCAGTGCTGGACAAGGTTACCGTTGACCTGGAGGCCGAGGGTGACTGCTGGCTGGAGGCAAGTGCCGACGGCAAGGAGCTTTTTGCCGGCATTCTGCATGCTAAGGAAAGCAAGCATTTTGAGGCTAAGGATAAGCTGATTATCAAATACGGCAACATCGGCGTTGTACGCATTAAGGTGAACGGCGAGGCTGTTGACCTGAAGGGCGAGCATGGCGTGGCCGTCAAGACCTATCTGCGCAACGCTCCCGCACAGCCTGCAGCCGCAGCTAAGGCAGAGGAGGCTGCACCGCAGTCCGAGCCTGAAACCAAGGCTGCACCTGCTGCCGCAGTAGAGGAAGCAGCCCCGCAGCCGGCTGCAGCCGCACCTGCGCCGAAGGCAGAGGAACCGAAGCCGCAGGCTGAGGTTAAGCCGGCTGAGCCGCAGCAGCCGCAGGCTGCCGGCGAAGCGAAGGCCGATAAGAAGAAATAATAATTTGTTCAGGAGTTTTTAATGAAACAGTTTTTACCGATTTCCGCTCAGGAAATTGCCGAGCGTGGCTGGGAGCAGCTTGACTTTCTGTTTATCAGCGGCGATGCTTATGTAGACCATCCCTCCTTCGGTCCGGCAGTAATCTGCCGCGTGCTGGAGGCGCAGGGCTACAAGGTAGCTATGCTGTGCCAGCCGCGTTGGGATAAAGCAGAATATATGGCAGAGCTGGGCAAGCCGCGACTGGGCGTGCTTATTTCCGGCGGCAACCTTGACTCCATGCTGTGCCGTTATACGGCAGCCAAAAATGAGCGTTCTGTCGACAAATATACCGCAGGCGGTGCGGTGGGACAGCGTCCCGACCATGCTACGGCCGTTTATGCGCAGCTCGTCAAGCAGCTATGGCCCGATATGCCTGTAATTATCGGCGGTATTGAAGCCAGCCTGCGCCGTTTTGTGCATTTCGACTACTGGGAAAACAAGCTGCTGCCTTCTATTCTGGAGTCTAGCGGTGCGGACCTTTTGGTCTACGGCATGGGCGAAAAGCAGATTATGGAAATTGCCGACTATCTGGCAGGCGGTGCCAGCGCTGAGGATTTGCATTATATCCGCGGTACGGCGTATCTGTCTGACAGTTTGCCAGATGATGAATATGTGGAGCTTCCGGGCTGGAAGGCTATCAAGGACGACCGCAAGGAATTTGCCAGAGCCTTTAAGCTGCAGAGCAAGGAGCAGGACCCGTTTTATGGCAAAATCGTAGTCCAAAAGGGACAGAAGAAATATATCGTACAGAATCCGAACATCTTCCCGCTGACGATGGAGGAGATGGACGCTATCTACGATTTGCCGTATATGCGTCAGTGGCACCCGAGCTACGACGCCAAGGGCGGCGTAGCAGCGCTGGAGGAGGTTCAGTTCAGCCTGGTAAGCAGCAGAGGCTGCTTCGGCAGCTGTTCCTTCTGCGCTATTCATGCGCATCAGGGACGTATCATTCAGGCGCGCAGCCATGAATCTATTCTGCGTGAAGCAAAGCTGCTGATAAAGCTTCCCGGCTTCAAGGGTTATATCCATGACGTCGGCGGCCCTACGGCCAACTTCCGCCATCCTTCCTGTGCCAAGCAGCTGAAATACGGCGTGTGCAAGGACAGGCAGTGCCTGTTTCCCAAGCCGTGCCCCAATATTGATGCCGACCACAGCGATTATATAGCTCTGCTGCGCAAGCTGCGTGCTTTACCGGGAGTCAAGAAGGTGTTTATCCGCAGCGGTATCCGTTATGATTATCTGCTGGCGGATAAAAAGCAGGAATTTCTGGACGAGCTGTGCCGTTATCACATCAGCGGTCTGCTGAAGGTAGCGCCCGAGCATATCGCGCCGCAGGTTCTGGCGCGTATGGGCAAGCCCGGCAAGGAAGTTTATCTGAAGTTTATGCGCATGTTTACGCAAAAAAAAAAAAAAACCGGCCTGCCGCAATATCTGGTGCCGTACTTTATTTCCAGCCATCCGGGCTGCACGCTGAACAATGCCATTGAGCTGGCAGAGTTTTTGCGTGACATCAAGCACAATCCGGAGCAGGTGCAGGACTTTATTCCTACTCCCGGCAGTGCGGCGACGGCGATGTATTATTCCGGCATCGACCCGGAAAGCGGCGAAACCGTATTTGTGGCCCGCAATCCGCATGATAAGGCAATGCAGCGTGCGCTGATGCAGTACCGTGCTCCGCGTAACCGTAAGCTGGTGCTGGAGGCGCTGCAGAAGGCAGGACGCATGGACCTCGTGGGCAGCGGACATAAATGCCTGCTGTATACGGAGCAGGAACAGCGCGGCGGAGTGCGTGGCGCGAAGCGTGATGCTTCTCGCGGCCCGAAACGTAATGCAACGGGCAGTGGAGCGCGTAATGCAACGCGCAGTACCGCTTCAGGCAGTGCCGGTGGAAAAAGGCGTGAGGATAAGCGCCGCAGATAGTAACGGAGGGATGAGATGATCCGTTGTATCTTTTTAGTGCTGATATTGGCCGGAATACTGACGGGAGGCTGCGGTGAGCAGCCTGCTCCTGTACAGAACGCAGGGGCAAAAACCGTTATCCTGTATTCCGAGCTTGATAATAAATTTACTGAAAATCTGGTGGATGCCTTCAACAAGGAGCAGAAGGCTAAGCTGCAGCTGAAGGCTGTTTACGAGCTGAAGCCCGGCGGGGAGCTGCCGGACGTTGTGCTGGCCGAGCAGCGCACGCTTGCCGGCCTGAAGCGTCAGGGAAGGCTGAAGCCTGTGGCCTTTGCCGATGGCGACAGACTGCCGCAGAAGTTCCGTGATGCGGATTTAAGCTGGTACGGCGTTTTCTATGATCCGATAGTTTTTCTGGTCAACCAGCAGTACGCCCGTACTGTCGGCCAGGCAAATATCTGCAGCTGGCAGGATTTGGCAGGGAAAGAACAGCTGCGCATTGCTCTGGAAAATTTATCCGACAGCAACAGCACGCAAAACTTTCTGGCAGGTCTGGCAGACCGCTTCGGCGAGGATGAATCGCTGGAGTATTTAGGCAATATCAACCGCTTTATCGGGCAATATTCCAAGTTTCCCTTTACACCTGTGCGCATGGCGGCGGTAGGTGATGCGGATGTGGCTATTACCAGACAAAGCTACGTGTTTAAATATCTGGAAAATAAATTTCCCGCTTATGTTGTCTATCCTAAGGAAGGCACGCCGGTCAATCTTTTCTGCGTAGGCCTGTTTAAGAATACTACAGATGATTTGCAGGGCCTGAAGGTTATGGAATGGCTTTTGACAAGCGAGCAGGTGCAGGCGATAGCACAGGAAAATGCTACAGGCTATCTGTTTCTGTTCCTGCGCGGCTTTGATGAGGCTGCCGCCGATGGCGATAAAATCTGGCTCAACAGCAGTTATCTGGAGCCTGTTAAGCAGGATGGCCTGACAAATAAGTGGCTGAGTAAGGTTAGATTCAGTAAATAGTTGTTAGTGGCTGGTGATTAGTCATCAGTGAATAGTGAATTAGATTATAATGATTTGTGCTCTTGCTTGCTGTCCCGACGGCTTGGGTGAGGGCAGCAGGTTTTGGAGGTAAAGAATGAAAATAGGTATGGTCAGCCTCGGCTGTCCCAAAAATCTGGTAGATTCTGAAGTTATGCTGGGTATTATCAAGGATAAGCAGCTGGAGATTACCAATAATCCCGCAGATGCCGAACTGATTATTGTTAATACCTGCGGTTTTATCGAAAGTGCGAAGGAGGAATCCATCAGCACAATTTTACAAATGGCGCAATATAAGGAGGAGGGCAGCTGCAAATATCTGATTATGACAGGCTGCCTCGGCCAGCGTTATGCAGACGAGCTTTTCGAAAGCATGCCGGAGGTTGACGCTATCGTCGGCACTGACAGCTTTACCGATATCGGCTGGGTTATCGACCAGGTGCTGGCAGGCAAGCGCGTAAAGCATCTGCAGAAGCTGGAAAGCAAAAATGTACAGACTCCGCCCAGAATGCTGACTACGCCTGATTACATGGCGTATCTGAAAATTGCCGAGGGCTGCGACAACTGCTGCTCCTACTGCATTATTCCGCAGCTGCGCGGTCCCTATACCAGCCGTCCTTATGATGAGGTTATGGCAGAGGCAAGAAGCCTTGCTGCTCACGGCGTCAAGGAGCTGATTGTAGTTGCGCAGGATACCACCCGCTACGGCGAGGACCTCACCGGCAAGCTGCTTTTGCCGCAGCTGCTGCGTGACCTCAACGAGCTGGAGGGCATTAAGTGGATTCGCGTTATGTACCTGTATCCAAACAACTTTACGGACGATTTGATTGCAGCCTTCGCCGAATGCGATAAGGTGTGCAAGTATATTGATATTCCTCTGCAGCATGCCAGCGACAGACTGCTGGAAAGCATGAACCGTTACGATACACGTGCGCAGGTAGAAGAACTTCTGGCCAAGCTGCGTGAGCGTATTCCGGGCATTACTATCCGCACTACCTTCATCGTGGGCTTCCCCGGTGAAACCGACGAGGATTTTGCGGAGCTGATGGACTTTGTTGAAAAGCAGCGCTTTGAAAACGCAGGCGTGTTCCAGTATTCCCAAGAGGAGGGTACTGTGGCCGGCGCTATGGAAAACCAGATTGAGCCTGAGGTTAAGGAAAACCGCTATCATGAGCTGATGGCGCTGCAGGCAGGTATTTCCGAAGAAATCCATCAGGAGCGCGAGGATGAGGAGCTGGACGTTATCGTCGAAGGCTTTGATGAAGAAAACCCCGCTCTTGCGGTAGGACGTTCCTATCACGAGGCACCTGATATCGACGGCAACATCTTTATCGAAAATGCCGCCGAGCTGGAGGTAGGCCAGATGGTAAGAGTGCGTATTCTGCAAGGCTTTACCTATGAAATGGTGGCAGAGCTGGTTTAACGTTGCTGTATGAGTCAAAATAACCGGTGAGAGGGTGACAGCAGGATGAAGGTTGAAATCATTACTACCGGGACGGAGCTGCTGCTGGGTGAAATTTTAAACACCAATGTGCAGTATTTATCCCGCAAGCTGAATAATATAGGCTTTGATGTTTTATATCACACTACGGTCGGAGATAATCCGGAGCGTATGCGCGCAGTGCTGGAGCAGGCCATGCAGCGCGCCGATATCATCATTACCAGCGGCGG
>OGOJ01002046.1_pt1 | contig 13399 bp, 26 predicted proteins | sample 1552601 | NCBI WGS metagenome assembly OGOJ01 (sample SAMEA2580184, study PRJEB22360) | human gut metagenome | biome: human gut; feature: human-associated habitat; material: faeces | place: Denmark | collected 2008/2010
GCGGTACGGAAAGAGAGCGGCGGCACGGAAAGAGTGCGGAGGCACGGAGGAAACGCAACAGGCGGCGATAGCCTTGCCACAGGGGTGAAAACGCCACGGAAGGAGGGCGGCGCCACAGGGGTGAAAATGCCACGGGCAACGAGAGGTGTGCTATATCGCGGGGACAGGTGCCGTTTAAAGGGATAACGAGGAGGATATAAACAATGACTGGCAAAATAGGAATTGACTTTCACGGGGTGATTTCGGCGGCGCCGGGGCTTTTTGCCAAGTTCTGTCATGAAATCCGCAAGCGGGGCGTTAAGGTTTACGTTATCAGCGGCGGGCCGAAGAAAGACGTGGTCAAATATCTTGACGAAAACCGGATTGAATATGATACGGTGTGGGCTATTTTGGACTTTTATGAGCAACAGGGCAAAGCGGAGCTTTTTTCCGACGGGAGCTTTAAGGTTGACACAACGCTGTGGAACAAGGCCAAGGCCGAATACTGTGCGGCGGAAGACATCCGTTTTCATATTGACGATTCAAGCGTTTACGGGCGTTATTTCGTAACGCCGTATTGCAAATACGACATCGGCGGCGGCGTCTGCGAATGGAACGGCGTCAAGGTCGATTTTAATGATGCGGGGCGGGCGGCCAAAGAGGTGGCCGACTATATCGTGCGCGGCGGACATTAAGCAAAAAATACTGCAATGTCGGCAAGACGTTACCTGGGAAATCAGGATAAACATTGTGTTGCTGTTATACAGGAAAAGCGATAATATTGCGTTGTGATATATGGGAAAGCGGGTAAACGCAGCGTTGCTGTTATACGGAAAAAGCGATAATATTGCGTTGTGATATATGGAAAAGCGGGTAAACGCAGCGTTATAGCTGTACAGAAAAAGATAACTTTATGGCGATTATGTGGGGAAAAAGGAGTAGGTGGTGGACCGTAGAGGTAACGCTCCTCTGCTACATCCATGTCAAGGAGATTTAAAATTATATTTTGTTGTTGAAAATCAAAATTTTAATTTTGTTCATTGTCTTTTTTGTGTAAGTTTTGTGAAACTTCGCTGAAAACAGCATTTAATGCACGACGTTTTTCTCCATCTAGAACGTGGGCATATTTAAGTGTTGTTTTTATATTGGCATGCCCTAAAATTTCCTGTGTAATGCGAAGATTATTTGTTGCTTTTAATATCCAAGTGGCGGCTGTATGGCGTAATGTATGGAAGTTTATATAGGGCAAGTCAGGGTCTTTTAATTCTTTGCTGAAATTTCTTTGGTCTTTTCTTTTATAAAAAATATGACGCCATGCACCGTCAATATTATGTATGGGCTTTTTCTTATAAGTAAAAATGTATTCGCAGACTTTTGGTTGTTGCAGAAGAATTTCTTTTAGTTGTGGAATTATCGGAATAGATAAATTTTTACCACCTATTTTGTTTTTATCTTTAACTTTTATATTGATTGTATCAGAAACAAAATCAAGATTGTCCCATTTTAAACCTAAAATGTTACCTTTTCTCATTCCTGTGTAGAGTGCTGTATAAATAATGGGTTTGAGATGCGGTGCAGCATTATCAATTATCTTTTGGGCAATAGACCAGTCTGAAAGATATTTTATATTTTCAGCCGGTTCTTTTTGTTTAAATTTGGCTATTATTATATTGGGCGTGTGGTAATTCCTATCTCTGCAAAAATTAATGACAGACGATAAAACAGTTAAGTTCCGATTAATTGTAGATGGCTTTTTTCCTTGGTTTCTATAAATTTGGATATAATTTGCAATATCCTGTGGTGTAATTTCAGATAGCTTTTTGTTAAAATACTTTAAGAGTGTATTAAGCTTAAGCAATGTATCCTTTGCATTTTGATGATATTTTCCAATGTTTTCAAAGAAAAGAACAAAAGCCTCTTCGCAACTTATTTCTACTTCATTATGACCGGTATTAAGTTTTATCTGTTTTTCAATTTGTTCGATATAATCTAGGCAATATTGCGCTGCTTTTTCGGGAAGTATTTGGTGCGTAGAGATGCGAGACTGCACCCGTTCTCCTGAACTTGCGACAAACGATATGTACGCGTGGTAGATGTTTCCGCGTTTGTATAAACTGAAAGGCTGATTGTGCTGTTTCGCCAATTTTCCAAATCCTCTGTTCTATACATTTTTCGTCTTCCAACAGGCTTGATTCTAATATTGCCTTTTAGAACTTCTGCATTAAAGGCATATAGTCCTATTTCTAAATATTTAGCCGCCTGTTTAGCGTTTAGCAGACTCATAATTCTAACCTTTCGAAGAGTCAAGTTTAAAAGGCGGGCGCAGTAGTTTTAATTTAACTTGATGTGCCAAAATCTGCGCCCGATGTTGTGCGGTACCGCCATTCGCTTTCACTTAATGCCAAATGACATTTATGAATTTCCTCTGCCTAAAGCTTGAACCCTTGCGGGCTGGTCGGTTTAAAAGCCTCCGCACAATGCTGTATAAGGAGGGCAGTGCAGGCTATATCTTAGCGGCGATAATCTCGTTAAATTCGAGTCCCCGCACCGCTAAAATCCGTCCTGCTACGGTGTCATACATAGCGGGGAAAAGGCTTTTTAATTGTGGCAGATTCGCCGTAATTACTCATCTTTCTTATCCTTTTCGTCTAAATATTTTTCTATACGCAACATAGATTCAATTTCAATCTTTTGCGTCGCTCTTATTTGTGCTAAATCTTTTATGATTGATGTCCACATAAGAATACAAATACTAAGTAATGCAAAAGAATGTAAAAGGAATATTATAAAATTACTCATCGTTTCTCTCCCGTATAAATATATTTTTCGGTTACAATCATCTCTTTTGCCAGCTCTTTCCTCAATCTCTGGAATTTGGAACGGTTAGCGCTTGAATAACAACAGCCGCCCCAATCTATTAAATCTTTCCTGTATGCTTTAAGGGCTTTCAATGCACCATCAGCCAATGCCTGCAAATAGGCAATCTGTTTATCCATATCTTCAAGTTCAATTCTCATCTTTCTTATCCTCGTAAAAAGTTACTTCATCTCTGCGGACGGGGCGGCAGAACTTATAAGTTTTACCGTTATCAGCCCAAAAATAATCTTCATCAAAACTATTTAAGAAACCTATTGTCTTTTGTTGATGAGAATTGTTATAAAACCAACAAATAACTCTTTCTTTTATAGCAAAATCGTATTGTTTTTTCCTCACGCCTTTTGTTTTTCTGTTTTCTTTTATTTTCTTAAGTGTTTCCTCAGACGGGCGGTATTTCAAAACTTCTCTTTTATGCCTGCTATTTTCCTTAGCGGTTGCCCATTCAAGATTATCAATTCTATTATCTGATTTAACGCCATTTTTATGGTTTACCTCAGGTTTATTTTCAGGATTAGGTATAAATGCCTCAGCAACAAGCCTATGTATTTTTCTTGTTGTGTTTTTGCCGCTAATTTTTATACCAATGCACAGATACCCATCTTTATCAGGAGTAGGCTTTCTCCAAACGGGTTTATCCTTTGCAAAAGATAAAACTCTACCGTCTGGTGTAACAAAATGAAACTTATTACCTTTTATTTCTCCGAGTATATACCCTTTTCTAAACTCGGGCAGCAGTTCTTCTAAATATGACATTAGTCTTGCTCCTCTTCAGCTCTAACTTTTCGCCAAAAATATTCTTCCACTTCGCTTCCTGAACAATCCCCACTTTCGTTCAACGTCCATAAATCCCACTCTTCAAACTCGTTAATTGTGGTAGAGTTATAAAATCTATTTTGCAGACTATCAGCAAATTTTCTGTGCATTTCACTGGCTTTATCTTGGTAGTATTGAGCCTTACGTAACAATGCTTGTTCGTGCTTTGTTAATCCATATTTTTTAGCCATCATTTACCTACCTTTCGTTTTGATTTTTTCCAGTCATCAACGGGCGTGATGTCAAACATAGACAAGCTCGTTTCATAGTCCTTCCCCCACCATAAAATACCTATAATTCTAGGTTCATAAGGAAAGTAAAACCATCTTCCGTCTTTATTCATAGCCACCCAACCCTGGCGCATTTTAGGGGCTATATCTCGCATAAATTCGTCAATCGTCATTGCTTTGCTCCTAACCAATCATTCCCATAGGAGGTGTCGGAAGCTCAGTGTCAGTCGGGCGCCATAAATGCAGACAATAGGGATGCAAATTTACATATTCGCTTTTTTTAGGGTGATACTGAATGACAACTTCTTCATCATCCCAGAAAAGTTCTTTGATATAGCACATTTCCTGCCAGCGCGGGGTGCGACCTTTTAATGATACGCTGACGTGTTCCCAGCCTAAGCCGTTTGATATAATTACTTTCGCCTTATCTCCGCTTGGTAAAGGAATATCAAAAATACCGTTATATTCGTCGCCGTAAGTATTATAAATCATCATTTCAGCTCTTTCGTTACGATACTTCTCTAGCTTTTCATTAACTGGTTTCATCACTCCTCACTTTCGCCAAGGGCGGTATTAATACGGATTAAAAGGTTTTGTCTTTGAACATTCCATTTGCCTAAGTGGTTTAATGCCGGTCTACACTCTTCCAGCAGCCTGCGAAGTTCTACGATTTCAATAGCCTCTTTTTGAACTATACTAGACACCCGCTCAAATCGCTCTTTTTCAACATTATAGTTGTGTTCTAGGCACTGACACCATTCAATTAATTCGGCTTTTGTATATCCGGTATATTTCATTTTTCCTCACTTCCACCGAGGGTTGTGTTAATACGAGTTAAAAGGTTTTCCAAGCGGCGACATTCCCGTTCAGGCTCTTTGCTCTGCGAAGTCATTTTTGTAAATTCCAAACTCCGCAACCGTGATTTTACTTCAGGTTGGCACTCTTTCAGCAACCCGCGGAGCTTGTTGTTTTCAATGATAAGAACCGATTTTTTAACATCCAGTTCGTCAATATTACTTCCTAGACACTGTATTAGTTTTTCTCTTTTTTTTATCTTTTCTTTAAGCTCGGCAAGCTCTGCCTGCATAGCCTTGTATTCGTCATAGGTGGGAACGGGTGCTAAAACTTTCAGTTTTCCTTTTGAAAAACACGGCCTGTAATAGTTTCCCTCGTAATCGTTAAAATCTCCTTCCATATCAACAACCATAGGTTCAGGGTTGCTGTCTTCTGTTTCGACAAACCAAAAACTACCAGCTTGTAATTTATTGTTCAGCCATTCCTTTGTCAGTTCTTCAGGTGTTTTAGTCATCGTCCTATTCCTTTATCTTATTGAGCGCGGAAGTTAAAAACATAAGCATCCTGGCATCCATCAAACCCGGTTCGTTTATAACCGATTGTATGGCGCTGGTTGCGGTTTTGAGTTTTGCCTCCAGCTCTTCAATCCTTATGCGTTGCTGGTGGCTTATTTCCTGCCACTGAAAGAACTTTTTGAGGTATAACGCCTTATAATCAGTAGTGGTGTCCATCTTTCCAAGTCCTTTGTTTGTTGGCTGCCATTTTAGTTTTGACAAGCGTTTGGATTTCCGGGAAGCGCAACAGGTTGACGGCGGCAATGATAACGTCTGCCAGCTCTTCCTTTATTTTTTCAAGGTCTGACTGCAAGCCGGTCGCAATCAGCGTGTCTATCGCTGCGCTGTATTCGCTGATTTCTTCGCCGAGCTTCATCTCTTGGTCTTTTGCGGTAAACTCCGGGAACGTCTTTTCGTGCCATTCCTGAATATCTTTGATTAGATCAATCATTCTGCACCTCCAGCTTGGCGGCAATGTAGTCGTTGACTTCGTTTGCCAAAAGGTAATTTTCCAAAACGAGATTGCGTTCGGCGAGGCTGTAAATCCGTACGACCATAATTGCGCCGATGACACCCAAGAGAAAATTAGCAAGGTGGGGCAGAATATGTAGAACTTTAAGGATGGTGCGTCCGCCCCGAAGATTAATTTTCATAGATAACCTCCACATATTTGATAAATTGTTGCAGCACGTTTCTTTCGCTTAATACCTCAACCGCGAATTTCGGGTCTTCCTTAATATCGCGGAGAAAATCGCGTACTGTTTCGCCGTCCTGATAAAACACAATATTGTCGCGGATAGCTTCCATCAGGTCGTATCCGGCTTTGACAATACGCTTTTTATGTTCGGCTTCCGCCTCGGCTTTCATCTTTTCAGCGAAAATTTTGGCATATAAAACCGCAGTGTTGGCAGGGTCTTTCCAAATGTTTGTCATATTTTGGGATACTCCTTTTTAATCAGCTCATTAATGTCGATTGCGGGGTCAGCGGCTACCTTTTCAAGCATTTTGCGGATAACCGGGCGGCGTTTCAGCAGAACCTCGGCGGCAATCTGGCGGTATTCCTCGGCACAGTCGGCGCAGCAGAAAACCTTTTGCGCGTGGTTGGTCTTAAACTCTTCAAGACATACCGGACAGGTGCGGGTATACAGATACCCGCTGTGCCGATGGCGGGGCTGATTGCGCCGGTTGCCTTCCTTTTTGCACTCTTCGGAGCAATAGCAAACATTCCGGTAGTTTTGGGGCGTAAATTCCTTGCCGCAGATTTTGCATTTATAAATCATGATTCTGCCTCCGAAAGTCAAATTGGTTCTGAAGCTCGGCGAACGACTGCTGTTTAAAGTCTTCGTCTATCCGCTCGGCCTCGGACATATCGTAGTCGATGACGGGAGATGCGTCATCTTGCTGGCTGGCAAATTCGGCGGTCTTTTGCGAGGCGACGGGAGCAGGAGAGGGAATATCCTGCATCTCGTCATCAAACAGGGCTTGAATTGTGCCGCTGACGTTGATTTTTGCCATGGCGATTTTTATTGCCTTGCGGACGCCGCATTTTAGGTACATATCGTTTTTAAAGTTCTTCCAAGCCGGACTTTCGTTATTATACATCTTTTTGAGCGATGCTTGCCGTGATTTTTCCAGCTCGTCATAAGAATAGGTATAAACTCGTTTATCCCCTTTGCAGGTGATATAAACGTAACAGCCGACAATCTCCTTGCGCGCAAAAGGGTCGGAACGTTCAATCGTGTAGGCATCGCCGTCGGAAGCTTCGGTCATTTGAAATTTGTCGCCTGAAAAAATTAAACCGGCGTGAACATTCAATCCGTTTTGTTCGGCAATGTAAATAAGCCCTTTGTAAGACGGCTCGCAGGTGAGTTGTCCGCGGTTGTTGTAAAGGTAGTACAAATCGCGGGAATCGGTAGGAAGTCCCCATGCCAAAATTGAAGTGAATACCTGTTGCTTGGAGAGGGCGGAGCAGTTTTTGAAATGTTTGCCGCTGTCTTTTTCCTGCAAATCGTGCATAGATATTTTGTTGGCAAAGGCCAGCCCCTCGCGGCAGACATAATCGCGCGGATAACCGTATTGGTTGGCAAACAGGTCGACAAGCCCGCTTGTTTCAAAAAAATCGGCGATTTTCTGAATCTGCGGCTCTTCCTTTATGGTAATTTCATTTGTCATTTTACTGCCCTCGTTAAAAGCGAACCGTTGGCGGAAAGGCGCACGGAGCCGCCGTCCATCGTGTAAAGTTCGCAAAGTTTATGGTCGTACATATATTTTTTCAGCAGGGTTTTGCGGAGCTTGTCCTGCTCGTTGTTATCCTTAATCACCTCGTTAAGCCCGATGTAGTCGTTCAAAAACTCGTACAAGGTTATGCCCTGAAATTCGTCTTGTGAGGTGGCAAGCTTGCGGGCATCGGGGTTTTGTTTGTAAACCGCCTGATAAATCTTGAAGTCCTGTTCGGCGAGCCGGGCGCACTTGTCGTTAATCTCCGGCGTGCGGTTTTCGGCGACGGCAGTTTCAAAGTGCCTGAGCGCGGAAAGGATGGTTGCCTGAATTTCCGGGATTTTGCCGTAGATGAAGTTGTCAACGCGGATTTCAAACAGGCGGTCGATTTCTTCGAATTGCCGTTGTTCTATCAGGGCGACAATCCGGCCGCGGTTAAACGGTGTGTCCGGTTCCAGCACCATGGAAGAGATAATTCCAGCCTCGCAGCCGCACAAAAGCATCTGATACTGGTTTTGAAAGATGTATTGCCACGGCAGGCCGTTGTAAAAAATATTTTCCCGCGCGGCTTTGAACGGGTTGACGGTTTTCTTTTCCCAAACAAGGCGTTTTGTCGTATGGGTTTTGCAGTTGACGTCAACAAAGCTGTCGTGCAGGCTTTCGGCATAACCGTCCGGGGAGCAAACGGCATACGGGGAAATGTCCGGCCTTTGGATAAAATCCTCGGTTCCCTGACAGGCAAAATCCGTATTGTCGCGCATTTTCCAGTCAAGATATTTTTCCATGGCGTGTCCGTAAATGGACAATTCGTCGGGCAGGGGCGGAATGCGGCAGCCGCGCTTGATTTTGTGGTACACCTGATAACCGGTGGAATACAGGTCTTCGGCAAGGAAATTAAGCGCCGGTTTTTCGCCCATCAGCTCCATCAGTTCCTTTTGCGGGACAAAAGACTTGACGACGGCGGCAATTTCCGATGCGCCGATGCCGCAGTTTTTTTCTTCCAGCCATTCGGGCGTGTTTTGCTTAAACTCGGTTTTGCCGATGTTAGCCAAAAGCTCGCGTTCCTTTTGGGCGAAAAAGTCGTCTTTGGTTATGTTCAATTCCAAAAGGAATTGTTTAAAGTCGACGTTTTTCATCCTTTGCAGGTAATTACGACGCTGTTCGTCAACAAAATCCATGCCGCGATTGTAAAGTCCCTCATCATGGATTTGGCGATGGCATTCTTCGCACAGCGGCAGCAGATTGTTGATGTCATAGCGTAAAAGGTCAACGTTTCTGCGCACAATGTGGTGCATGTGCGCGGCTTGGTGGTTACAAGCCGGGTTGGCACACTTGCGCCCGATGCGAAGTTTCGGATACAGCCGGTCGAGCTTTTGTTCTAACGGGGTCATTTGCAGTACCAATCAATAACAATGGAAAGACAAATAAAAAAACTCATTGCGAGAGCAAGCCACAATCCTATTTTAGTTTCTTTTCCCATCTGATTGCAGATTTCAGTCCAGATGCGCTTATTAAAATCTATATCGCTTTTTATTTTCTTTATTTCTTTTGACATATCATTGTAATTGAATACACTAAGATATTGAATATCATTATAAAGGCGATTTAATGTCGCGTTTTCCTCTCGCAACTTCTTGTTTTCAGTTTCAAGTTCCTCTTTAGTCTTCTTTTTCATCTTTAGAGACTCCTTCTATTATGTTTTTTAATCTGATGAGACTAATGACATTTCTAACGTGCGGGCATTCATTTATGAAACGGTCAATCATAATAGCCTGCTTTCCGGCTTTTCCTCCTGCCGCTAAGAGAGTATTAGCTTCCATGCTGGCATTATCAACGTGAACCAGCAGAACGCAGTCATCTGCCAACTCTTTAATCTCATCAATTTTTTTGTTGATTAAATCGTATCTTTCTTTGGGGGATAATTTCTTTTCTTCAGTCATTATTTTTCCTTTCAGAGTAGGCGGGAGGGCGATAGGTTGGTTGGATGCCCTCCCGGTTAAGGCGGGAAAGGAGAAGTAGTGTAGAGTTAACCAAACCTTTCCCTAACATTTGAGGGCGGCTGTCAGATGTTTTGCTTGCGGTGTCCTCGCGTGTTATGAAATGGTTTTACACTTATTATGTGTTAATGTCAACACAAAAAATGTGTTGAGTAAAATGTTTTGTGCATAAATAAAATAAGCCCCTTAATTCAGGGGCTTGTCTTTTTATGCCGTTAAATTTCGGATAAGTTTTGCAATTTCTTCCAGTTTATCAGCAATAAAATTGAGGGTTTGTTTGTAAATTTCCTCTTCCATTTGCGATTCCTTTTCAGGGAAACCTTAAACGCTAAGGCGGCGGAGCTGAAAACACCTCACAATTAGTGCCTGCTTATTCAATCTATTACACAGACTCCGCCAAGTAGCGTATTGTGAGTGAGTTTTTCAAGCTCGTCAAATATGTTATTTTATAATTTTTTATCGGTCAAGTTCTTTTTGTTTTATAAACCCAAAAAGAAATGAAAAGTATTGTTGTAATATTGATAATTCCCCAATTACTACGCGTGAAATATAACGGGAGAATCGGATTATAAATAATTGCCACGATTAACCAGCCGAAAAAATAGTATGGAATGTCTTTTTGCAGATAAAGGTAGTAAATGGCGGAAGTAGTTAAGAATATTCTCAAAAATTGATAATAGCCATAAGGGAGATTTAAAAAAGTCCCAGACAGTAGAAGTATAGATATATAGGAAAATTGTTTAATCATTCTTTACATTGTGCTCTAATTGTTTTAATTCATCAGGAGAACATAATATGTAAATGCTTCCGGCTAAATTTATTAAAATTCCAATAAAACTAAATATATATTTTATTTCACATTCCGTTTTATCGGTATAAGCTAAGTAAAAATATAAAATGGAAACAAGGAAGCTAATAAAATTTCCTGCAATAATCAAAATTAGTGGTAATCTGTTTTTTGTTTCAGTTGTTGAAGGGATAGTATAGCGGGCAATGTAGAAGAAAGCAACGGCAAAAATTACAGGTCTTGTTAAAAAATCAATCCAAGGCAAAGGTTGAAACAGTTTTGAGTTTGTATAGCATAATAATCCGGCGCCCATCCAAGATAAAGGAAGAAATAAAATCCAACGTAATATTTTCATCGTGGTTTTCCTAAAAACGTTCTAGTATATAACTCAATATATGTATTTGGGTTAGCTGGCTTTTTTTGTGTAAAGATTTACAACCATCGCTTGCATTTGTCCTTTTCTGTCTGTTGTATCAACTTTTGCAGCGCTTAAACAGATTTCAGCCATTTTCTGTCCGATGTTTTTGATTTCTTTTGGATTTTTGGACATACACTCATAAAAGACATTAAAGGCTGTTGAAATTATTTCTATAAATTTATTTTCGGATAAAGAAATGTCATCTGAAGATTTTGGGGCACAGTTACATTCAGATAGTGCTGAAATAATTTTTTTTAGGTTATTAGGAATAAGATCTGATACTGGTATACTTAGGACAGTAGAAAGGGACAGTATTTTATCAGGAGTTATTTCTCCGCCATTTTCTAAACGTTGAATGTGTTGTTGTGAACAGCCTATTTTTTCACCTAAGGCGGCTTGTGATAATCCTAAAGCCTCTCTACGTTCTTTGATTTTATTCATTTTTTTCTCCTAATACTTCCTCTAATTATTATGCACAAAAAAAGTGTGTTTGTAAAACACAAAATAGGTGTTGACATTAACACTTTAGATGTGTAGCCTGCCTTTTAGGAGGTTTATAATGAAACTGAAAAATTTTTTAGATAAAAAAAGTATCTCTATTCAGCAAATGGCAACGGATTTAGAACTGCCATACGAATATATCAGGCGTTATGTTAATGAAAATAAAATTCCCCGTCCCGAAACGATGGCAAAGATTGTCGCTTATACGAAAGGCGAGGTAACTGCGAACGACTTTTACGGTATAGAGGAGAAAAGCGAGTGAGTAAACTTTTAATCCCTTTAAAACTGCCGTTTCTAGCTGTTCGAGAGCTGCTGATACTTGTGTTAAAGTATTGCTATGGCTGCACGGTTATTATTCCAAAAGACAAAGATAAAATGGGATATGAAAGGTACTGGCAGAGATGAGTGGGGAAAACCGGAAAATAATCGTTACCGATAGGGCGAACCGGCAGAAGGACGATTTTTATCAGACGCCCGAATGGGTAACGCGAGTGTTGCTGGGGTTTCATAAATTTGACGGCGAGATATGGGAACCGGCAGCGGGTCGCGGCGATATGGCGGAAGTTCTGAAAAAGGCCGGTTATGAAGTCTACGCCACGGATTTGGTGAATCGCGGCTATTGTCCGGCCGGGATAGATTTTTTGTTTGAAAATATGAGAGCGCAAAACATTGTTACCAACCCGCCGTTTAATCTGGCGTATGAGTTTATGGAAAAGGGGCTTGAATTGGCGGAGAGAAGCCTAGCCTTATTGCTGCCGATACGTTATTTATGCGGCAAAAAACGGGCGGAGTTCTTTTTAAAACATCCTCCGGCAAAAATTATCGTAATCCCGAATAAGATTGACTTTCATGGGATGGGCAATCCGATGATAGAATTTGCATGGTATGTCTGGGATAAAGGAGCAGAGGGAACAAAAATTTATTGGGCGGAGTGGAAATGACAATTTTTGACGTACTGGGGAGAAATTGAGATGAGGGACAGCTTTGTATTTTATCGCAGTTTTTACGAAGCCTTAAAGGGTATGGATAAAAACGTTCAGGCTGATTGTCTTATGGCCTTGGCGCAATATGCGCTTGACGGGGATATGCCGACCTTAACACCGGAAGTTAGAATGTTTATGACGTTGGCTAAACAGCAGATTGATGCCAACAATCAAAAATTTGTAAACGGCAGCAAGGGTGGACGTCCGAAAAGAATAAATAACCAAACCGAAACCAAAACGGAACCGGAAAATAACCAAGAAATAACCGAACCAAAACCAAACGATAACCAAACCGAAACCAAAACGGAACCAAAAGAAAACCAAATGGAAACCGGGATTAAACAAAAAGAAAAAAACAAGAATACCCCCTTAAACCCCCAAGAAGAAAAAAATAAAATATATCCCCCCTTAACCCTTAAAGGGGTAGTCCCCCCAAATAAAAAATCCCCGAAAAAAATTTCTTTTTCTGACGTTTTGGACTGGGAAAGCCTGTTCGATTACTGGGAAAGCTGGAAAAAGGGCGGGAGGTACAAGAACGCGGAGAGCCGCAGCCGTATGCTTGCCAAGCTGAAGGAGTTGACCGGGAACGATTTTGATTTGGCGAAAAGGGCTATCTGCCATTGCGTTGATTCCGGCTATCAGGGATTTGCAAACGGCGCAGAGCTGTTTTACAAGCCGTCTAAAGACCCGCCGGGAAGGGAGCAGGCTCGCCAAGCAGCGCTTGCAAAAGAGAGGGAATTTTTATCTCAATTTGACCCGAATGAGGAGTTTTGATGAAAAATTTTGAGTTTAACAACTGGGTAGAATACACCCGCAGCATTTATCCCGATTTCAGAGCGGATAGCGAAGGGCTGAGGGATGTTTGGCAGCAGGTTCTTGCGAATGCAACTCTTGCCGAAGCCAAGGCGGCCGTGTCGCAATATGCGGCGACATCCAAAACCGGTTTTGCGCCCAAAGGCGGCCAAATTGCCGAAATAATCAAGCTTAATCGGCAGAATCAGTCGCCGGCCTATCAGCCGCCGGGCGAACTGGTTGAGGATATGCCGGAGCGAAGATTCCACGAAGACATTGCGCTGGGGCGGTGTCGGCATAACCTGTACTGCTACCGGGATGCGGCGGCGCTGGTTAAATCCGGCGAGGCGGCGGACTTTGACGAAGGGTTAAGGCTTTCGTGCCGCAAAAGAACCGCGGCAAGGGGAGAACAGCCGCGCGATTTTGAATTTCCGAGCGATGAGGATTTGCAAGCGG
>OGOJ01002051.1_pt1 | contig 13379 bp, 22 predicted proteins | sample 1552601 | NCBI WGS metagenome assembly OGOJ01 (sample SAMEA2580184, study PRJEB22360) | human gut metagenome | biome: human gut; feature: human-associated habitat; material: faeces | place: Denmark | collected 2008/2010
TCGCGGCGCCCTCGTATTCCTGGTCCTTCATGTACTTGGGCAGCTGAACCGCCTCGGTGGGGCCGACAACGACGTTCCAGCCGGGCAGCTTCTCCTGAATCTCGCCCTTCATAACGGCAACCTTGCCGGGGATAATCAGGGTGCGGTTCTTGATCTTGTTCTCGATGTCCAGCGTCTCGAAGGTCTTCTTGACGGTGGAGGAGGAGAACTTACCGGCAGCCCACGCGGTCAGAACGGACATGCCGGAAGCGTCGGTGATGATCAGGTTCACGGGCTGGTTGGAACGCTCCAGTTCGCCGGAAACCAGGAAGTAGGTCAGAGCGAAGTCCACGGTCAGGGCGCAGGGGCTGTTCTCGTCGGCGCCGTTCAGCGGATAGATCTTGCTCTCCACCTTCATGGGCTTCTGAGGATCGGTGAAGATGTTCTGACGCAGGCCGTACAGAGGCAGCGCCTGGGCGTAGGTCATGTTCTCCATGACGATGATGGAGCCGTACTTCTCGGTGAACATGGAAGCGTAGGCGGTCTGCAGATGGTCATCGCCGCTGGCGATACGGGCGACGTTGACGATGGAGGGATAGCCGAAGCTGCGGTCGCCATCCTTGATGGCAGTGCGGCGCACCAGAACGGCGTTGGCCAGCGTCTCCTTGGCGGTCTTGCCGGTGACATCCAGAACCAGGTTCTTGTTGCCGGCGGCTTCCAGCTTCTTCACGGTGTCGTACAGGTCGGAGATGGTGTCGGCGTGAACGCCCAGAACAACACCGGCCTCCTTGGCGACAGCGTTCATAGCCTCGTAGTTATCAGGGGTAGCGCCGTCGAGAATGACGTTCTTGCCCGCGACTGCCAGAGCAGCCTTGGCGCACTCCACATCCCAGCACTCCAGAATCAGGTCACGGCCGGTAGCAGCGGCCTTCTTGACCAGCTCCGCGTAGACAGCGGGATCGGACTGCTTGTTGGCGACGAAAACGAACTCAACGTACATTCTCTCGCCGATACGCTCGTAGTCAACCTTCTGCAGGTCGGCCAGCTTCTTGTCGGCTTCCTCAGCGGACATGCAGGTGCAGACGGAAACTGCGTACAGGTTCTTGTTGACCAGAGTCTTCTCGTGACGGAAGAGGACAGTCTCGCCGCCCAGCTTGTGATCGCCGACGGTGATGGTCTTCATGGGAGGCGCGGTCTGCTCGTTGAGCATCGCCTTCGCGTCGTCAGAGAAGTAGGGGCACTTGTCGATGGACACAGCACCCTGCGCCACCTTCATGCAGAATGCCATACAGGTGGGGCTGCCGCACTCCTTACAGTTCTTCTTAGGAGACAGCTTAAAAATGTCAAGACCTTTCAAAGCCATTGTATGTATCCTCCTTCCGATTACACGAGATCCGTGATGAACTTCTTGATGGTGGCAACGGCTGCAGGATGACGCATGATGACAGCGTCAGCGCCGCCGGTCAGGTTGGCAGCGGCGGTGGAGACTTCCATCCCGATCGCGCGCTCTTCCCGGCTGCCCCATTCGGGCTCATCTTCTTCGGAAGCGGTGGATTCCTTCACGGCCCAGGCGTCGGGAGACACAGGGGACATGATGGGCATCTGCAGGTCGGCATCGGACTGCGCCAGAGCGGCCAGGCGGACACGGTCCAGAGTGGAGGCCACGTACTCGAAGCCGTAGCCCACGGCGGCGGTGCCGATGTTCATGACGATGTTCTCAGGGTTGATGGAGAGGCCCTTGAGCATGATATTCAGCTGCTTGGCGAGGTTGATGTCGTCAGCGGTCTCAGCGCCCACCTTCTGGCCGTAAGCCAGAGCGACGGAAGCACCGACGGTCTTGTAGTCCTCGTTCCGGGCGGACAGAACCAGAATGTTCTTGCCCTGCAGCGCCTCAGCGATCTTGCTGAACAGCTCGCCGTCCTTCTCGATGTTCTTGCAGCCCATGACCACGATGGGCATGGTAGTCGCCTCGGCGACAGCCTTGGCGTCGGCCACACAGTCGGCAACGGAGCGGTTGGCGCCGTTGGGGTCTGCGGACTCAAAGTGCAGGCACAGGAAATCCGCGCCGGGCATGGTCTCTGCCTTCTTGGCAAAGTCAACCATGGTGGTGCAGCCGGCGTAGAACTCCTTCAGAGCAGGAGCATCCCACTGTGTTGCCAGATCGGAAATTTCAATACCGATCTTGGGCGCGTGTTCGATGGCAGCATCGAAGGTGTAAAACGGCATCACGTTCTGACCGCCGATGACGATTGCCTTGTCACCGGTGCCCAGCGTCACGGCATTGATCTTGCCGCTGAAGGGTGCCGTTTTAGGAGTGAAAGCCATAATTTGTAATCCCCCTTGATATATTTTCCACACGCGGGGCGGAAACCGCCCGGCGCAATTATGGATGTGTTTCTGCCGCGGAATGCCGCCCGGCATCCTGCGGGTTTACCGGCTCACAGGCCGATAGACTGCATAATTCCCCGCAGCGCGACCTTCATGGGGTCGCTGTCCGGGAGCTTCGCGGACGGATTGCCGTCGCAGTCGCAGCGGTAAACCGCCTCGTCGTGAGGCAGAACGCCGAAGAGCTTGAGACCGTGCTTTTCGATCTCGGCACGGACGCCGTCGTCCAGCTTTCCGTCCGGCGCGCGGTTGATGATCAGGCCCATCTGTCCGGGGTTTAAGCCCATCTCGTCGATCATTTCGGCGATTCTCGCCACGGCCTGAACGCCCCGGCGGGAGCAGTCGGAAATCAGAAGCATGGTGTCCACATGGGGGAGCGTCCCCCGGGCGATATGCTCCAGCCCCGCCTCGTTGTCCATGACCACGTAGGAATAGTTGGGCAGATACTTGCCAAGCTGAGATTGCAGCACGCCGTTGACATAGCAGTAGCAGCCCTTGCCCTGGGTGCGTCCCATGACCAGCATGTCGAAATCGTCGTCCTCGATCAGGGCGTCGCCGAACTTCATTTCCGCGTAGTCCGCCTTGGTCATGCCCTTGGGAATGGTGCCTTTCAGCTCTGCCTGCGCCATTTCCTCCCGGATCTGGCCGAGAGAGGTCTCCACCTCCACGCCCAGAACTTCGTTCAGGTTGGAATTGGCGTCGGCGTCCACCACAAGGACGGGGCCGCGCTTCTTTGCGCACAGGTAGTCGATAATCATGCCGCAGGTAGTGGTTTTACCCACGCCGCCCTTTCCGGCAACGGCAATGGTATGAGGTGCCATAGTCTGGTTCTCCTTAAAAGTGATTTTGCGTAACGCTGGTTCGGAGCGCAGCCCCTCCCGCGTTTTCTCCCTTCCGGCGAAAGCGGAAAAGGAGCGGCCGACAGGTCGGAATTTCGTCCATACAGGCCGCGTCACCACGCGCACTCATGGCTCGGGAGCCGTTTTTGACTGCGGATGGTGACTTTGCCCTACGGGCGCACTTCGCCCATATCGGTACTAACTTATCGTATCACATATGCCATCTAAATTCAACCCATAATTTGCGAAATTTTTTCAGAAAACTTGCCCAACTCTCATTTATCCGACGGCTGCAAGTGGATATTTTTGTTACACCGGCGTGAACACGTACTTCTGGATCAGCCCGTCCACCACCGCGTGGATGGTCACGCTGCCGCCCGCGCCTTTTTCCGTGGAAAATTCCACGGTTTTCCCCTTCAGGCGGCCCCGCAGATATTCCTCCGGGTCGTCGCATTCCACATCCTCAAAGAAGACGTCCCGCATCTGGTTGTTGCGGCAAAGGTTCTTGATCTCGTAAACCAGCTCATATTCTGCCATAAGCGCTTCTCCTTACAAATCACGGCTCTGCCCGGCATTTTGCCGGGCTGTCCTTTTTCCTTAATATAACACATCTGATGCTTTTCCTCAACCGGGATTCCCTTTTCCGACAAAAAAAGGTTGCTTTTTTCCGGCGGCTCTGCTATAATGCACCTGTACGCAGGATTCGTACATCGGTAGTACAACAGCTTCCCAAGCTGTGAAGGCGGGTTCGACTCCCGTATCCTGCTCCATTGGACGCAAATCCGAACACAATTACCGTTGTGGGAATGGTTTTCATCCAAACCAGAAGACACGCCCTGCCTTGATTGGCAGGGCGTGTTTCTTTATTTTTTATACATACCCTGCACCACTCCGACGTTCTCCGCCCGTTCAATATCCCGCTTGTGCAGGTACTCATAGACGGCCATCATGGCCGCAGGCGGTTCGCCCTTCTGCTTGCGGTATTCCTCGATGTGGGAAACAACGGCCTTGTGCAGGGCGTTCATGTGGTTCATTTCCTCCCCGCTCAGCCTGTAAAACAGGTCTGCCAGCTCCGGGTCGTCGTGCTTGTATTCCACGGCCAGTTCTGCGTAGGTGTGCGCGTCTTCCAGCTCGTCCTCAATATGCTCCATCAGCAGTTTGATTTCTTTCATCTGATACCCTCCTGAATGTACGCATACAGCGTATCAATATCTTGCTTTCCCAGCTTGAGCGTAAGCCCGATTCCGGGGATTTTCACGGGCAGTGCCTCTGCCCCCATGTATGGCTTTGCGGCGTTGTACAGGGCGTCAACGTCCACCGTGCCATGCTCCATATCGTAAACGCCCAGCGCCTTTACCATGGGATGATCTGCGTACTGGGCAATAATCTTCGGGAAATTTGCGGCAAGCAGCCCCCCGGCCCCGGCAACCAGAACCCTGTCCCAGCCGGAAAGACTTGGAGCAATGCTTCTGTCAATGAATCTTGCAAGCCCTGCCTGCACGTTTTCCATAGGAATCATAAATTACCTCCTTGAAAGTATGGGGCGGCGGCTGCCGCCCCAATTGTCGGGAATCAACCGTTGCAGCACCCGCCGCACTTGGGCAGGGGGTTGTACAGCGTCTGTGCCGTGGTGCCGGTTCCGGTGGTCACGTCGGCAACCTGCTTCGGATAGAAGGTCGCGTTGGCGTAAGTCACGATGGAATTGTCAGCGCAACAACGCCGCTCTGCCTCGATCTTGATGTCCTTAGACAGCTCAGCCCGAACGCATTCCACGTCCTGACGAACCAGCGCGAAGCTGTCCTCAGTGCGCTGATTGTGTACGGCCTGATCGCACAGGGTCTTGCGAATGTCCTTGAGCTGTCCGTCAATGTAAGCGTACAGCTCAATGGATTTCTGGTCGTTGTAGGCGTTTGCCTTCAACAGCGCGATTTCGGAATCCTTGGCGGCGAGCTGCTGCTCACGATCCAGTTCATACCGGCTCACGGGCATATTCTCGCTGCACCCGCCCCAGCCGTAGCCAACCCCATAGGGCATGGCGGGCATAACGGGAGCGGTGGGAACGGGATTGCGGTTGCCGAGAGCCAGAGCGCCCAGACCGCCCGCAGCGTTCATCACGCCCAGCGCCAGACCGGCAATACCCGTACCAAGACCGGCACCGGCTACGCCTTTGCTTGCATAATCCTTTTCTACTTCCATAGTTTAGAAGTCCTCCTTCAAAATATTAGGAGGTGGCCACCTTCTACCTATAGAATAACAAAAATCCCGACGGCAGAATCATCATCTACTCGTCGGGATTTCGTCAATAAATCGTCAATAAATCGTCACGCAGAATCAGAATTTCAGATTTTCAGGGAGCTTGTCGCTGTACTTTCTGCACAATTCGTATTCTATCCGCAACTTTTTAATCGTTCTTGTGATAGTGGCTTGGGACACACAAAACTTGTGGCACTGTTTTGTCTGGCTCCATCCGGCGGCTCGGGTGCGGATGATCTTTTCCTCCAACGGCGTAAGAATCGCCAGAGAACAGAACTCATCCAGAATCACCCGATTCCACGGGACTTTATCCACTTATCACATCAGTCCTCCTTGGGGGAACTGTAAGTTCTTGCCAGTTTGCTATCGGAGATACCGGCGGTGGTAGGATCATTGACCACGCCCAGGATCACCAGCAGGGCAAACACGGCGTTTACCACGGCCAGAAGCTTGTCGCCGATTTCGCCCAAGTCCAGCGTAAAGCCGAACAGGGCAGCTACCGTCTGCACCAGCAGAAGCAGCGCGGGAATCGCGGCCAGCCAGAAGTTTTTGTTTTTGACACGTACAATCCAGTTAATCATTTTGTTTTCCTCCTTTAATTATGCAGCGGAAGTTTCCGCACTTCCTCCATTACACGTTTCGCAGAGCCGTTGCCTCCGGCTTCTGCATATGGCGCATAAAGATAATCGTTCAGGTTCTCGTACTCATCACTGGTGATATACCCGCGCTCCACGTACTTCATTCCGAGAAATACGATCCTATCATGCGCGATTCCCACCAGCAGGCGGGTGTTTGCGCTTTTCTTTGTCCGGCGGGCATCCAGATAGCTCCAGAAGCCCGCCGACCCAATCAGCGTGATTAGAATCGTAACGGCAGTTTTTACCAATTCGTGCATCTCGTTCCTTCTTCCTCAGCCGTTCCACCGGCTGTACTTCCCATTGTCCTCGTGAATGCCCCATCCGTACAGCCCCAGGCCGCCCCGCCCGGGGATTTTCTCGGCCTGCACCTCCTGCGCTATGGCATACAGTTTCTCCGGTGAGATAGCCCCTGAGAGGTCTACGGCCTGTCCCGTGGTGTGCAGGGAGTTGGATACTCCGCCCACCTCGGCGTTGTGCCGCTTGCACCGCACACCGGAATTCACATTCAGGGGAACCCCCGCACGACGGCGTATCTCATCCGCCATGCGGACGGTTTCCTCCACCGGTTCAGCGGGGAAGCCGTTGCAGTATTTCCCGCCGCACTGGCACCGGAACTCCTCCCGGGTGAAATACCGGATATCGTCCCAGAACGTCCTGGTTTTTGGTTCGTCGCTGCTCTCGGGCTTCTCTACCCTTACCGCCGTCCCGGCAATGGCACCAATCAGCATTTTCTGGGTAGCCGCGCCCGGAATCCCGTCCACGGCAAGCCCGTAGTCGGCCTGAAACGCCCGGATAGCCCCTTGGGTGTTCCTGCCCTCAACGCCGTCAATCGAGCCGGGAGAATAGCCCAGATAGGTCAACAGGCATTGAATTTGCTTTACCGTCATACGTTCACCTCTTCCCAGCCCTTGGGGTATGCGGACGGCGACCATACATTATTGTCCAATGTGGAGCGGTACACTTTACTGCCCTCCGTGCAGCAGTCGCCCTTATTGTAGGGGCTGGTAGACATGGCGACGAATGGCAAAGCTTTTGCTGGGTCGGTGCTCCAGGCGAACCCCCACTGTGCGGGAAGTTCCTCCGGCTCCTGGGTGTAGATAGTGCTGTCGTAGGGCTGCACAAGTCGCACCACACGGCCAGCAGACGACTGGCACACAAACCCAGCCTTGCGCTCCAGCATGTTTTTGTTTGCGACAGCGGCCTTGAAACTGGGAATATCACTATCCGCCGCGTTCAGTTCGGTGCCTGTCATGTCTGGGGCTTTCTCCTGCAAGGCAAGCGCATTCGCACGCCCCTGGGCATACATGATGCTTTTTCTTTCCTCTTGTGTCACAGACTGTCAACCCCTTTCTTGTAGGCTTCATCCAGCTCTTTCAGCTGTTCCTCACCACCGCTGGCTTTTATCTCCCTGATTTTTGCAAGGATAGCGTTTTTACGCTCTTCGATGGTCATCATGCGTTATTCACCCCCAGAGCGGTTTCAATCTCAGTCAACGCAGATTCATATTCGGTATTCTTCTTCTGTGCTTCTTCCAGTGGGGCGAGAATTTCAACCCCGTCTCGATAGAATTTACCATTGCTGTAGGTATCGCCGATTCCCACCGGACGGTCTGCGGGGCTGATAAGAGATTCCGTCTCCTGTTCAGAATCGGAGCACCACAGCATATTGATAATGGTGCCGTTTTTAATAAGTGCCATACTTTTGGCCAAAAATATCACATCCAATCTTTTATTACTTTGTGACTCCAATCCTCCGTGCCATCGAGCGTATCGACGTCTTCCTCGTTGGAGGAGGGGGAGATGGTGCGCAAGATAATGATGGTGCTGGGGGAGGCGGTGGTGGTTATACAACCACAAAGAAAGCATATCGCATTAACGCGAATGTCGCATATGCAATTGTTATCGGTGCTTCCAGCGGTTCATCCACGGCATTTGGTTTTATCGCAAATGCTGGAAAGAATGCATCACAAAATAGCGGAGGAAATGGTGGCTCTGGTGGAGGAAGCGGCGTTGGTAAAGGCGGTAGCGATGGAAGCAATGGTGGATCATATGGATCTGGTTACAATGCCGGCATCGGCCAAGGAACTACCACCAGAGAATTTGCAGAAAATGATGCGAAGTTATATTCTGGTGGTGGGGGCGGTGGCCCCGGTGGCGTTACGCAACCAGCAGCTGGTGGAGCTGGAGGTGGAGGTAATGGAAGTTCAACAAATGGTTCTGCCGGGGAAACGAATACCGGCGGAGGAGGCGGTGGGGGTAGATCGAGTGGAGGCAAAGGCGGCTCTGGGATTATAATAATCAGGAATAAAAGATAATCACCTCTTATTTCTAATGACTACGATTCCTGAAGAGCCCTTTGTTGCTGCAATTGCTGGATTTCCCGAGCTTGGCTTAACGCTACTGCCACTACCGCCATTTCCTGAATTGGCCACAGTTGGAGAGGAATGTCCATAGGCGTTACCACCTGAAGAATATAACTTTCCGCCATCTTCGCCAAATTCCCGAGTGGTGGTACCCTGACCAATTCCAGGGGCACACGTTACCGTTCCACCTACTTCTTCATGGGAAAATGAGAAACCTCCACTATTTCCACCATCAGTGCCTCCAAGAAGATTTTGACCCTCATACTCTCCTCGGGTATGAAACGCCGGAGTTCCTCCTGAACCACCAGCACCTCCTCTAGTAGTATCATTGCGAACTTCTCCTCCGCCCTGTTTTCCCCCAGCTGCGCTTTTATTAAATCCAGAGCTAGTTCCCCCAGAAGCTCCAACAATGATTTCGTATGGGGTATTGATCTGGACAGTTAAATTTTTTGCCGTGGTAGTGTATCCACCACCACCACTTGAACCGGCCCAATAAGTAGAACCGGTCTTACCATCTCCCCCTCCTCCAACGAGGAAGACGTCTAATCGGCCATCCCAACCATTTAACTTGGTAACTGTGAAGGTACCCGAGGTTAAAAATCTAATCTTCCAGTTGTTCTTCCAATTTGCAAAATCTGAAATAGGGTTGCTGTCCTGGTCTGTATGGTGCAGGAAATAGACAATCACGTCCGGCGGGGTCTGGGTGATGACGAACTGCACCAGATTGTAGAAGTGCAGCGCCATGTCGGTATACTTGCCGTAGCCGGTTTCTTTGGCTTTGGAAAAAGCCTCGAAGCACATGAGGTACTGGCTATCGTCAATCACGAACGCCTTTTTAGCGCTATTCTTGATTGCACCCATAATCTTGCCGTAATCGGCGGTATTTGCCACAGGAAGCTTTTTCCGGAAGGGGAGCGGCTTTCCTGCCACGTTGATAACGCTGACGTCGTTAGGCTCAAAGTTCCGCAAGCTGGCAGATTTGCCGCTGCCGGATTCCCCTAAAATCAAAACTGGAATAGCCCGTTGCGGCAAATAAAGAGTGAGGAGGTACTTTATGTCCAACAAACTTTTGTTACCGCCAGTACCGAACCACGAAGGTGGCGTGATGCGTTAGGGCGAGGGGCAGAACCGAAACTGCCAAAGTGAAACGGTGCGTCAAGGACGCAGGTTTGGTCTGCTGTTGAAAGTAAAGCGGGAATCTAGGGTTTCTCGCCGTTTAGGAATACGGACTTCCAACGCAGCGCATTTCGGCAAATAAATTTGGGGGAAATTCACTCGTGACCAAACCACGGGTGAATTTTTCTTTCCGCCGCAGCCAATTTCTTTGAACATTTTTTCCGCAAAAGACTTGAAAATCTGAGTAGCGCATGGTATACTGAATTTGCCGAAACAATAAACCATCCGCTACTCGCCGGAGTTTGAATTCCCGAAAACTCGGATTTCATACCCCGTGATTTTCTGCACCCTTTTTGGAATCGGTGTTCATGACGTTAGTATAGTCCCATAAGTCCCAAATGTCAACACCAAAAGTCTCAAAAGTCAATGTTTGGAGGACTGTACAAAAAATGAAGATTGACTATGTGAATTTTTACAATAATTTTGTAAACCTTTGCAAAGAGAAAGGATTGAAGCCGTCCAGAGCTGGCATCGAGGCAGGCATTCCAAAGCAAACAGTGTCCAACTGGAAAGCCGGTCGCAAGCCGAGTGACACCTATGTCGCACAGTTAGCCGACTACTTCGGTGTACCCGTCTCCTACTTCTCCGAGGAAGCCCCGGAAACAGAAAAAGCCCCGATGCCTAATGACATCGGGGAGGAAAATATTCTTCGGATGTACCGCTCTTTATCTACAGAGGAAAAGGGGGCATTGTACGCCTATGCCCTCTCCCTAAAAGACAAACAGAACGGAGGTAAATAGCATGAAATTAGATTATGACGGATTTATGTTGTATGCGTCCATGCACAACGAGGATGTTCTAAAGGACATTTTGAAATTCACAAGTGAATCTTGGAACGATAGGATCACTCTTTCACAGGATGACATTTCTCTGATTGTGAAGATTTCTCTTGCTTCAACAAAGGCACTTCTTCGTCAGTATCACGAATGGGCAAATTCGCAGACCTGACGCCCTCCTTGATAGCCTCAATGATTTCTTCCATAGAAGTTACCGGCTTGCACATTTTTTTACACCTCCAAAGATGGATTTTCGTTGGTTTCATCACTTATTGTACCACAATCTGCGGTTTTATCAAGTGGTGGCCGTTTGGACAGCAGATCAGAAAAGAAGCACAGAAGCCTCCGTTTGTTTTCGTCTGTTAATGTCCGGTAAACGCTGATAAAGCCCTTTTCGTCCGCTGTCATTTCTATCTCTCCTTTGTTTTTTATCATTATCGAACGCCTGTTCGGCTTACGTGCTGGTTATAACATACTATCTGTCCAATAAAACGGACTAATTAAAAAATTGCACAAAAAATTTTTCTCTTCGTTGAGATTATATGTCGAACGTGGTATTATTTTCCTGTAGAATTGTCCAGTTTGGCGCTGATATAAATAGTTGGAAAGGACGTATGACGCATGGAAGGATATGAATTGGAAAGCTATTCCGAGCAAACATTTGAAAGCATAAAGCACATTGACGAATATGGCCAGGAATATTGGCTTGCCAGAGAACTTGCGCGAGTTCTTCAATATGCGGACTGGAGAAACTTTGAAAATATTCTCTTTAAGGCGATGGACGCCTGCAAGAACAGTGGAATTTCTATCGAAGACAATTTCGGCGAAGTTACCAGTTTCACAAAAATGAACACCGGAAGTGTCCGTAAAATTAGTGATTATGCACTAACTCGCTATGCGTGTTACTTGATTGTGATGAACGGCGACCCTTCTAAACCCGTAATAGCTGTCGGTCAGACATATTTTGCGGTAAAAACGCGTCAGCAGGAATTGATTGACAACTACGACCAGCTTTCCGAAGATCAGAAACGATTGGCAATTCGTGATGAGATGACCGCTCACAACAAGTCTCTTGCGGAAGCGGCACAAATGGCCGGAATTGAAGATCCACGGGACTACGCAATATTTCAAAACAAGGGCTATCAGGGGCTATACGGCGGACTGGGAATGAAGGAGATTCACGCACGAAAAGGCTTAAAAAAGAGCCAGAGAATACTGGATCACATGGGAAGCACTGAACTTGCAGCAAATCTCTTCCGCGCCACCCAGACGTATGAAAAGCTTCGCCGCGAAGGCATTCGCGGCAAGCAAGCTGCAAACAATACGCACTATGAAGTTGGGAAGAAGGTGCGTCAGACCATAAAAGATTTGGGTGGCACCATGCCGGAAGACCTGCCTACGCCGGAAAAGAGCATTGCTCAAATTGAGCGTGAGCAAAAGAAGCTGAAAGGCGAACGCGAGTAAATCTTCCACCAGAATCCAGAATTGCCCCGCCACCCGTGCCACAAGGTGACGGGGCTCGCCGCCGGAATGGTGTGTCCCTTACCTTTGGCTAGTATGATAATACTGTTTAGCCGTTGGTGACGTAAAGGTGCATCCGGGTAATTCAGTCGTTTTCAGCGTAATTCGTGGGATTTTTTCGGAAAGGGCGAGCAGAAAATGGAAAAACGGAAAATAATATAACAAATATCGACGATTCGTGATAATCTGCCCACAAAGATGAAATGGGCAAAGGAGGAACAGCACAAAACCAATCAGCAGATTATCGACAGCACAGGGCTAAGTGAATCCATGGTTAAAAAGTTCTTCTCCGGCCACTTGACGGGTCCAAGTATCTATGATGTGACCGCTATTGCCATTGACCTTGGTCTGTCCCTGGATGAGCTGATGGAGCTGTCCCCGCCGAAGCAAGACCAGAGCGCGGAAATCGAACGGCTGAAAACCGAAATTTCACACAAGGAAGAACTTATCTCGGAAAAAGATAACGCCATCTCCAGGCTGGAAGAGCGCAGCCACATGATGGATAAAGAAATATCCGCCGTCCGGCATAACTGGAAGCATGTGACTTATGGAGCCGCAGGGCTTGCGGTTCTGTTCGGCATCTTCCTTATGGTATATGTCTTTCTGGATATGCAAAACCCGAATCTTGGCCTGTTCCAGTCCGGCCACGCCTCGCCGATCGTTTATGTCGCGGCCTTTTCCATTATCGGAACATGCCTGTATATCGTCCGAACTGTGATAAAGCGAAACGCAAAAAGGAGTAAACACGATGCAAACAATACCAATTGATCTATCGGCTCTTACGCCGGAGGAAAGACAGCAGTTTGCAGATAACCCCTCCGTTCTTTCCTCGGACTGCGAGGCGGTCTGCTGCCTGTATATGCGCTACAGTTCCGACCGGCAGACAGAGCAGTCCATCGAAGGGCAGCTACGGGAGCTGATAGCCTATTGCAAGCACCAAAGCTACCGGGTTGCCGCCATTTATGTTGACCGGGCAATTTCCGCCCATGCAAGCATGGACAAGCGGCCAGCGTTCCAGCAGATGCTTTCTGACAGCGCCAGATCGTCATGGAAAACCGTTTTGGTTTACAAGCTGGACAGATTTGCCCGGAACCGGGAAGACAGCGCCATTGCCCGTATGCGGCTCAGGAAGAACGGCTGTAACGTGGAATCCGCGAAAGAGGGCATTTCCAAGAATCCGGAGGGTGTGATTCTGGAAGCCCTGCTGGAAGGTATGGCGGAGTATTATTCTCTTGAGCTGTCCCAGAAGGTACGTCGCGGCATGAGCGAAACAGCCAGAAAAGGGAACAGTACAGGCGGCACTACACCGCTAGGATACACTGTCGTAGACAAGCGCCTGCAAATCGACCCCATGACTGCCCATTTGGTGGAGGAAGCATTTCGCCGGTATGCAGACGGCGATACCGTGGCCGCGATCTGCGACGATTTCCACGCCCGTGGGGACAGGACA
>OGOJ01002058.1_pt1 | contig 13363 bp, 4 predicted proteins | sample 1552601 | NCBI WGS metagenome assembly OGOJ01 (sample SAMEA2580184, study PRJEB22360) | human gut metagenome | biome: human gut; feature: human-associated habitat; material: faeces | place: Denmark | collected 2008/2010
CTCATAGAGCTCCTCATGAGGAAAAGTTGTAAAAGTGGTATTTCATTCCGGCAGCAGGACAGGGCAGGACGTTGCCAGTCCCCTGATCTTACTTCTTCTTTCTTTCCATCTCTTCTTCCATTGCCTTCTGTTGCTGTGGCTGTCCTTTGCCTTGACTGGCTATCTTCTTCTGATGATTATGAAGTCGTTTCAGTACCGATCTCCGTGGAGCGTTCTTATCCTTTTTCTTTGGAGTGTTGTTCATCAGTCCGTCAATCATATTATAGTTGGCTTCTTCTGTCATCTCTGCACTGCGAAGGTATTCTCCATTATCCATAACCTTCTGCCAGTTTGCCAGCTCTGGTTTCTTCTTTTGTGTTTCTCCGGATTGTGTCTGTCCGGTCTGGGCTTGTGCCTGCATTTCCTGTTGTTTTTGCTGTGCCTGCTCTGCCTGTTGCTGCATGAAATTCTGAATGTTCCGTCTGGCTTCTTCATCAAAGCCGTTGTAACAGTCATTCATAACTACGGCACCTTCTTCACTGAGAATCACATAGGCTGCTCTTGTCCCATACTCCTCATGTTCCATCAGAAACCATTTCTTTTCGTTCATCAGAATATAATCCTGTGCAAGCCATGTTCCTTTCTTTCCTTCGATTTCATATCCGGTCGTATCAATGGAAAGTCTGGTATTGGAGGAACTTTTGATTGCGAGAAATTCTGGAATGATGATAAAACCATCTTTGTTGACATAGTAAGCTGTGGTTTTTCCATCGTCGGTGATGACAATCATATCACTGCAACCGATGGAATGACCTTTGAAATTCTTCGGTCATTGCTTCTGCAAGCGTGTTTTAATGTCAGCCGGAGTTTCCCCCGGCTGGATTCTTCCAATATACACCTGCTGATAGTTTTCTATCTGAACTGTTCTTCCTTCGCTTTTCAGTTTCTCGTAAGAACGAAAACGGACATCCCTATACTCTGAGGTATCTTTTACCTGATATACTGCACACTGACTTGTACTCATTCTTCTTCCTCCTCTTCCAGTTCCATTTTATAATCTTCCAGATCCATAAGAAAAATCTCATACCCTTCATCACTCATGCAGAACAGTTTTCTTATGGTATTGCAGACAAGACCAATCATATCCGCATCGCCTTTTAAAAAAGGAATGATATGGTCGATTGCCTCCATCGTGTCATTTCTGTTTCCTTTATCAAACATTGCGGTTACTAAACATTCATCCGCATCAAAATTCATCGCCAGATCCATCATAATTCCACCTCTCCTTTCTTATGTGTCTTGGATTTTTCTGTTGTCTTATTCTGCTCCTGCGCTTTTGCCTTTGCCTGAAAATCTTTTAAAGACTGCAGCACAGACTTCTTCACTTCACCTTTTGCTCTGCTTGCAGGTTCCGCCTTTTGTGTCTGGCTCTGACTTACAGATACCGGTTCCTGCTTTGCCCTTCTGTCTGCCATAACCGCAGAAGGTTTCTGCCCACTTCCTATTACTGTTTCTGCCGTATGTTCCGTTTCCTTTACCCTTCCATGCTTTTCATCCAGATACTTTTCCATGTCTGCGATTGCTTTCTGCACCAGAGAGCTTTCTTTATAGTGAGGAATCATATCTATCAGATCACGCTGTATCCGGTCTGCACTCATCAACTCATATTCCCCGGAATAATCTTCATCACCATCTTGCAGATCAAATCCGATTCCTTTAATCCCATGCAGTCTCTCTGCTGGGATACTCTCATATATTTTAATGGCTTCTTCTAAAGTGAGGTTATTATGGTACTCTCCCATGACTGGAAACTCCATGCACTCTGCGACATAAAAACTGATCGTGGCTCCTGGCTGTTCCTGCTCCGGCTGTTTGTCAAAAATAGAAAGTTGCTCTGTATCTTCCAGACGGGAAAGTAAAGAACGGGCAGTTATAATATCGCTGTCTATATCGGATTCCTCGGATACCTCAAGCAGCCAGTCCTTGACAGCTTCTGTTTTCTTATTCAAAATATCCTCCGTGAGTTTTTCCACCTGTTCTTCTCTATTTTCAATCGTATCGTTATACTCATAGGTATCAACGTCATAACTAAAATTATCCAGGTCCGAAGCGAGTTTTTTAATCTCCTGCTGATCAAGGTAAGCATCTGCTTCCTTCATATATTCTGCCAGAGTGATTCTTTCTTCTGCGATAGGATTGATGTCCACCTTAATACCTGCCATTGCTATACCATGAGCATTTAATTCATTGAAGAAACTGTCTTCACGGATATTGCCACGATAAGAAAGCACTACATCAAGGTCAGAATCTTCCCGGTAAAGGTCTTGTCTGCTTCTGGAACCATACACTCTTGCAGCAAGCAGCTCTACCTCCTGTTCCATTCCCATATCTTCTAATACTGCCTGTGCATGATACAGGACACCTCTTTCAACTTCTGCCCTGCTCAGGCTATTTAATGCCAGTTCATTTCTTCCAATCTCAGAAGTCGCACGAAGTTCCCCCTCCTGCAATAAATCTTTAGAGTGCTGGATCGTCATTTCTTCAAATTCTTTATAATCCACTTTGACACATTCCAGGTCATCCATTCTTTCACTTTTAAGGGTTTCATAAGCAACTTCCTGAATGGATGCGTCTGGATTATCGTAATCACCACTCTGGATTTCATGCAGATCAGAGTCATAAAAAATAAACGAATATCCTTCTTCTGTTGCCTGTATGGTCAGATACCCTTTACTCCTGGTAAACTGCATTGCGATTCCTTCATAGGTTTGCATTGCTTCTTCCCTGCGAAATCCTTCAAAAATACTTGCCGGGTAGTTCTTTTCTAATTGTATCCGCTGCATCTGTTCTTCCTGAACTTCTTCCACATCTGCCATCAGTTCTTCATAATCCACTACTTTTGCGTCTTCCAATGAGTACCCTTTATCTTCCAAAATATCACTGGCAGCTTCATCTACATAAATTGTCGGATTGTCATAGATTCCTCCATCATCCTCCTGATAATCTTCATTGTAAAATGTATAGTCATAGCCATCTTCTGCGGTCTGGATTGTAAAGTATTGTTTTCCGATCTGATATGCGATCTGTACCTCATTCCAGTCCAGCATGTTTTCCATTTTATTTACCGCTTCATATATTTCCGGATTCAGCCACCCTCCGATCTGTTCATATGCATGGGTCAGCTGATCTATTCCGTTTTCACATCGGATAAAATCCATGCTTTCCTGCATTGTTTCCGTATTCTGGATACCAAGCACTTTTTCCTGATGATTTGGCAGGCGTAAATATTCCTGCATCGCTTCATCCAGTGATTCATACCGGTTTACTTTTACTACACCCTCTGCATTTATATCTTCCATCACATAAAAATTATCAACGTAATGAATCTCTGGCATTTTCAACTTTATGCCTTCTGGCAGCTGCACCTCACTGACTGCATGGAAATTAAACCGGACATCCGTTCCAGATTCATTTTTTCCTGCCATCGTTTCTTCCCAGGTATCTTTCTGTACTGCTTGTATTTCTTCGATTGTAAGTGTCTGTCCACTCCGCAGAGTTACAACAGAATCTTTCGGGAATTCCGTCAAGTCATAAAGTGTTGTTCCATTTTCCTGCAAATATTCTGATACAGCTTCTAACGCTCCTGCATCAAACCCATTCCATAAATCCTCCGCTACAAGCTGTCCATTTTCTGCTACGATAATTCCTGCCACATCGGAGCCAAATTCATCATGTTCCATTAAGAAGAACTTCTCCCCCGCATATTCCTTTTCATCAACCGTATGCCATGTCCCGTTATGTCCTTCTGCTTCATATCCTCTTGTCTCTGCCGTGATTGTCACTTCGTTTTCTCCTATCGCCTGTTCTATCCTCTGCATCCGGATCTCAGCTCTTGCCATGTCGATAAACCCATCTAAAACTGCCGGGTGGCTTTCGATCACATAATCCAGGTTCAGATTTCTGCCCCGGCTGATATTTTCCGGGACTTCGATATGCTCCGCCCAGTCTTTGTTCTGTCTGGAAAATCTGCCGTCATAAGAAAGTTCACGGATGGTATTTGCCATAACAAACGTCATACGTTCTTCTCCGAAGCGTTCCACGACTTCTTTTGCCGCATCCTGCTTTAAGTGTAGCCCGTCAAAATTCTCCCGGATGGCTTCTTCGATTGCTTTCTTACAGTCCAGGTTTAACTTTCTGGAATCCAGATAAGCATCCACATCCCGTTCTCCCATTGCCTGTTCCAATGTTCCTTTATAAACTGGCGGATATGCCCTGACGGAATTATGTTCCAGCATGTTCATTCTCTGCTGGACAAACTCCGGAAGTTCCTGAAATCCAAAAGAATCTACATAATAGGCTGTAATCTCTGCACCCCTGTTTATCACGATCACATCACTTACCGATAAGGAATGACCACGGAAATCTTCCGGTCGATCAATGTTAAATCGTTCAAATATATTGTCTAACGTGATTGTTGGCATCCACGGTGCTGCATAAACCATCCGGTAATCCTTTCCATCAATGGTATAGCCCAGGTTCTTTGCAGATTCCATTCCCATAAACTGATAGGTATGCTCATCTCCACTATCCATCTGATAAATGGCAAACCTTCTGCTTTCTCCATGCAGAAGAAGTGTCTCATCAATCTTTTCCGCACTGTCCTGTTCCAGTTTTTCCTGTCTGGCGGCAGTTGCTTCTCTTTCTTTATGTACTTCCCATTCTGCTTCCGTAATACCAAAAATACCGTCATGTCCCAAGATTGCATTTTCTGTTTCTGCAAGAATCTGTCCTGCCTGCTCTGGATTGTCTGGATTTCCATGTAAGAGAAAAACTTCCGCACCCTCACGATACAATTCTACTGCCCTGTTTTTTTCAAGAGGATACATGTGTTCCAGTCGGATTCCTGCTTCGTGCATTTCCATAAAACCAATCATGCCATCTGGGAAATTGTCAATCTGTGCCTGTGTTTCATTCATAAGGTTTCTCGTATATTCACTTTCCGGTCTGCGGATTGCGGTCATCATACGGTTCACCAGTCCAAGCACTTCGTCTTTGTCATCCATCTTATATGCAAAATTCACAATAAGATTTCTCTGGGAATCTGTGAAATTTCCTGTATTTGCAGCTTCTGCCGTTTCAATCAGACGGTGGGCATACTGCATGGCTGTTTCTTCTGCAATCTCCGGTTCCTTCACTGGGAAGTTTGCCCTTGCTGCCTGAATCACTTCATACACCAGCTTTGAACCGGCTTCATCATAAGATTCCCTCATATCCCATACCAGGTCATTCAGTCTTTCCACCTGTCCGGGGAAGGTTTCTGCATATTCATTTACAAATGTCTTTTCTTCTTCTGAAAAAATATTTCTTGGAAACTCTGCCTTTTGTACCAACATCTCTGCCTGCTCTTTCGGAGAAAGGTCAGAAATATAAGTAACGCCTATGTCAGCATCATATTCCACATCATAAAAATCAATCGGATAGTTCTCTCCGTGCCCACTGCTGTCATACAGTGGTGTGACGGCAGCACCTTTTTCTTCCAGAAAACTTTCCAGAGGTTTCTCATTTTCCTCTATCTCACCACTTTCCAGAAGGCGGACGTATTCTCCCACATTCTGCTCTAACTGTTCCCTGCTCATGTTTTCAATCAGATCATAGGTAAACTCGGAACCCATACTGCCTGAAAGATGCAGAATTAAATCTTCCTTATGAAAAGTATCCCGGATTGGTCTTTCCATTTCCAACTCGTACATCTGTGCCTCGATATTCTCAATGATCTCTGCCGATGTTTTTCGGATGGTATCCATAGATGCTTTCAACGCCTTCATATCCCTGCTCTCGCACCAGCTGGCGATATAGGTAAACGAATATTCTGAAGTATCCAGACCAAAATGGTTGCAGACTATGTAAGCGATACTTTCTGCTTCCACTTCCTTTGTTGTCTGGTCTTTTAAGACGCCTTCCGCATCCATTACTTCCCGGTCATGCAGCAATGCGTGGCTCACTTCATGGACTCCAGTTTTCATCGTCTGGACATTACTCATATCTTCCTTTATCGCAATATATTTTTCTGTCTGGTGATAATAACCTTTTGCTTCCCCTTCCACATTCATCATGCGGATCGGTACAGGAGAAATATTCTGCAATGCCTGCATGAACGTATCATAAAACTGTACACTTCCGGTAAGCTCCGGCACCTCCAGTTCTGCGATCGGTTCTCCCTCTGTCTGGCTGACATCAAACACTGTCGTTATGCGGAATCTCGGTATCACCATCTCCACAATCTCTGTTTCCGGCTGTCCATCATCCCCGATCACAGGCTCTTTTGTTACCGGGTCGATCTTTTCAATCTCCTGTTTCTCCCGGATCGGTGCTGGTGCAATGATCTGGATTCCTTTCTCTCCACGTTTTACATGGCGGTTAAACTTCTTCTGCCATGCCTGATACCCTGCCACCAGTGTTGCTTCCGGTTTCTGCATGGTGATCAGCAGCGTGTTATTAAAGCTGTAATTATGGAACTTTGACATGGTATTCAGATATTCGGTATATCGCTCCGATGTAAAGATTTCCTTTACTCCCTGCTCCAGCCGTTCCGATATTTCTTTTAACTGTTTTTCTATATTATTTGCCATAAACAAACTCTCCATTTTATGTCCCCGCCAGAGAAAACTCTGACGGGAAATCTTTTATAACTCCTGTTCGTGTTTTTTCTTTGCAGTTTTCTGTGTAACGGTCGGTTCCGCTGTATTCTGCTGTGCCTTCTCCTGCTTTAAGCGTTCCAGAATAGATGGCTTATGAATTCTGTCTGCTGTTTCCGGAAGTTCTTTTTCTTCTACGGCATCCCTGCTGTCTGTGTTACTTCCTTCTCTGCCAATATCCTCATCTGCCATAATCGTCTCATTGCCCTTTTCATCCATGTTCAGCAAGGCATTTAACTCGGATAACCGTTCTATCTTTTCATTCAGCTCTGCTTCTTTCGGAAATGGTTTCTTTACCTCTTCCTGTGCAGTAGCAAGCTGCTGTTGTACGGTTTCCAATTTCTGCTCACTTTCCGTCAGCTTCCTGTCGATAGAAGAAAGCGTGTTATGGATACGCTGCATATTTCCTACCGGGTCTTTTCCGATCTCCAGCTTATAAGAACATTTTCCTTTGATTGTCAGTTCAAACGCATTGGAGAACATATTATAGGAAGCAGATAACGTGAACCCATGATATTCCCCGACCTTTCCGCCGGTGCTGACGGTTTTTAACCCTGCACAAGCAGCGATCAACGCTTCGCCTGCTTCTTTCTTATCTTCATAAAGGACATTCCCTACTGTCATGGCAAACGTGTCATTATCCTGTAAATCCACACTTTTTACTACCTGCGAATCCACCTGCATTCCGGCAATCCGCTCTTTCAATGCACTGATCTGTACCGGGAAATTCTTTGCAATATCGGATTCCAGACGGTAAATCTGACTGGTATGGTTTGCCTTTAGAAGTTTTAGCTTACTCACCTGCACATCCAGATCCATTTTTTCTTTAATGTACGGATTGCCTGTGGCAAGTGCCTTTATTTCCGCATAGGACAGTGCCGTATCATCCACATCTTCACAAGCCCTGACCGGGGATTTACTGGTCATGATCTGGCTGATGAACTTCTGCTTATTCTCCAAAATCTGCCACATATACGCATCAAAAGTGTTCTCCGTCACATACCGGAATATCTTTACTTTGTCATTCTGGTTTCCCTGTCTTAAGATACGTCCTTCCTGCTGTTCCAGATCAGACGGCTTCCACGGACAGTCAAGGTGATGGAGGGCAATGAGCCTGTCCTGTACGTTGGTACCAGCACCGAGTTTTGGAGTGGAACCCATAAGGATTCTCACCTGCCCGGTCCGTACCTTTGCAAACAAATCTGCTTTCTTTGTCTCCGTGTTGTATTCATGGATAAACGCAATCTCTTCTTTCGGGATTCCCCTGGCAACCAGTTTGTTTCGGACATCATCATATACATTGAAAGTCCCATCCCCTTTTGGAGTAGACAAGTCACAGAAGATCAGCTGTGTTGTCCGATCTGCTTTTCCCTCGTCCCATACCTGAAAAGCATTTTCCACACAGGTATTGACCTTGCTTTTTTCTGCATCCGGAAGGAGTTCATTTAATAGCCTCTGATCCAATGCACATTTTCTTCCGTCATTGGTAATCTTGAGCATGTTGTCCACCGTTGGATTCACAAGACCGGCTCTTACTTCTTCCGCACGTTCCGAAAAGGCACTGACCATTTCCTGCTGTTCTTCACTTGGTTTTAAGACTTCATTGATAAACTCTGCTTCCGGTACAGGAAGATTCAGCATATCCGATGTCTGAATATCCGCAGCTTCCTTAAAAATGGAGATCAGCTCTGGAAGATTAAAAAAACGGGCAAACCGTGTTTTCGCACGATAGCCCGTTCCTTCCGGTGATAATTCGATTGCAGTTACTGTCTCCCCAAACGTTGCCGCCCAGGAATCAAAGTGTCCCATACCCATACGCATGAGTGTGTCATACTGGAGATAACGCATGATAGTGTAAAGCTCGGTCATACTATTTGATACAGGAGTACCTGTAGCAAAGGTGATTCCTCTGCCGCCTGTCAGTTCATCCATATACCGGCATTTCATAAACATATCCGAACTTTTCTGTGCATCCGTCTGTGAGATACCCGCCACATTCCGCATTTTTGTATACAAAAAAAGGTTCTTAAAACTATGGCTCTCATCCACAAACAGCCGGTCTACACCCAACTGCTCAAAAGTTACTACATCATCCTTTCTGGTCTGGTCATTGAGTTTCTTCATCCTCGCCTGCAGACTCTTCTTTGTTTTTTCCAACTGCTTGATGGTATAATTCTGCCCTGCCTGATGTGCCGCTTCTTCAATGGAAAACGTAATATCTGCGATCTGATCTTCCAGCATGGCAATCTGCCGTTCTCTTGAAAGAGGGATTTTCTCAAACTGCGTATGGCCGATGATCACGGCATCATAATCCCCTGTCGCAATACGGGAACAGAACCGTTTTCGGTTTGCCGGCTCAAAGTCTTTCTTCGTTGCCACCAGGATATTTGCTCCCGGATAGAGACGTAGGAAATCACTGCCCCACTGCTCGGTCAGATGGTTTGGCACAACATAAAGATTCTTTTGTGAGAGTCCCAGCCGTTTTGATTCCATACCGGCTGCGATCATCTGGAACGTCTTTCCTGCTCCTACGCAATGAGCCAGTAACGTATTATTTCCATACAGCACATGAGCCACTGCGTTTTTCTGATGCGGCATCAAGGTGATCTCCGGGTTCATGCCGACAAACTGAATATGGCTTCCATCATATTCCCGTGGACGGATGCTGTTAAATCGTTCATTATAGATCTTACAGAGATCTTCCCGTCGGTGCAGGTCTTTAAATATCCACTCCTTAAATTCCTCTTTGATCAGCTCCTGCTTCTGCTGTGCCAGCATCGTTTCCTTCCGGTTTAACTCCCGGTGTTCCCCATCGGCATCCTGTACCGTGTCATAGATCTTGGTATCTCTAAGGTTTAAGGCATCTTCCAAAAGACGGTAAGCATTGGCCCTCTGTGTTCCATAAGTAGAAGTGACAAGGGCATTTCCGTAGCTGTCCACATTCTTTCCCATAACATTCCATTGTCCGGTCACTTCGGCATACTGGACTTTGACCTTGCTCCCTACATAATATCTTGGTGTATGGAATGTCTCTGCCATGAACTGTGTGATATAGTTCTCTGAAATCCAGGTTGCTCCAAGTCTTGCCTCAATCTCTGACGCATCCAGATCTTTTGGCTGTACCTGCTCTAAATACTGCACATTCACCTGATATTCTGGGTGATCTTCTGCAAACTGTTTGGCGATCTGCAGTTTCTCTCTTACATTTCCAGAAAGATATTCGTCCGATGGCTCCCATTTTTCACTAATCGGATTCTTAAAGATTACCCCCGCCAGTTCTTCGGTAAGCTTCTCTTCTGTTTTCCCGGAAAGCTGTGCCATATAGGAAAGGTCAACGCCTGCCCTCTCACCGATAGAAACCGCAAGTGCTTCACTGGCAGTATCTACAGAAGTTACCGTTTCTGCCCTGCGGATTGTCCTTTTGGTAAAAATATCCGCTTTCCGTTTCAGTTCTCCCTTATCATCCAGAAATTCCAGAGAAGTCAAAAGACAATAGCTGCTGTCCTGGCTGAATGCCCGCTTATTGGCATTGCTGCTGATAAGACCATATTTTGCTGTAAAGGTATCGTATTCTTCATTGAGTTTTCCCTGCAGCTTTGTAATCTGTTCATCGCTTCCCTCTTCCATCTGACACTGGATCAGTTCATTCGTAACATCACGGATCTTCACCATCCCTTTGACACGTTCCGCTGTCATTGCCGGAAGCTCCATGCGGTTCATCACAGAATTTTCCCGGTAATAGACTTCATCATTCACTACGGTAAAACTGAAATTCTTTACCTCCGGGTCTGCCGGGATAGAGACAACATCCTCCTCCAGCTCTGTATCCGAAAGTTCCAGTTCCGTGATCGTGCCATGGATATTCTGGACGGCTTCCTTTAATTGTTCTTCTAAGGTAATGCCTTCTTTTGGTTTTACAGTCACTTCCTGCTTTCCGTACTGGGTACTTTCTGTAGTAAAATCACCAAGCACCATTTCCGGATGCTCTGCAAAATAAGCATTGACCGAATAGCCTTCCGGTGTTTCCTTTAAATTTAACCATTCCGGTTCCTCAATGGATGCCCTGTCCCTTTTCTGGAAAAACAAAATATCAGAAACAACGCTGGTATTGGCATTTCTCTGGAACGCATTATTCGGTAATCGGATGGCTCCAAGCAGTTCTGCCCGGTTTGCGATATACTGTCTCACTGCTGGGTTCTGCTTATCCATCGTTCCACTGGAAGTTACCACTGCAACTACGCCGCCCGGACGGACCAGATCAAGGGATTTTGCAATAAAATAATCATGGATCATAAAATGATGCCGGTCATATCTGCGGTCACTGACCTGATACGCCCCAAATGGAACATTGCCTATCACACAGTCAAAAAAGCTGTCCGGATAACTGGTTTCCTCAAATCCCTGCACGGCAATCTTGTTTTTCTGGTAAAGCTGTTTTGCGATCCTGCCCGAAACCGGGTCAAGTTCTACACCGTACATATTGGCTTTGCTCATACTCTCAGGGATTAGTCCCATAAAGTTACCGACACCACAGGACGGTTCCAAAATATTTCCCTGTTTCAGTCCCATATTTTCCAGTGCTTCATACATACTTCGGATCACGGTTGGGGACGTATAAAAAGCATTTAAGGTCGATGCCCTTGCTGCACTGTATTCTTCTGGTGATAAGGTATTCTTTAATTCCAGATACTCATTCGCCCAGCTGCTGTTACTCTCCTCAAATGCCTGTGGGATACCACCCCAGCCAACATAACGGGATAAGATTTCCTGTTCTTCGGGTGTTGCCAGACGTTCTTCTTTCTCCAAAGTCTGTAACAAATGGATGGCTTCCATATTTGCTTTATACTTTGCTTTCGGACCGCCTGCTCCAAGGTCATTATCCTGAATCCGAAAGTTATGCGGTTCTGTTACAATCTTTTCTGCTTCCGGTTTCAAATATGGCTGGAATTCTCCTTCATATCCAAACAGTTCATTTTCTCCGGGAATATAATTGCGTCCGGTTTCCAGGCACCGGAACACATCGGCAGTTGGTGCATTGCTGACTGCATAAAACTCATCATACGAATATTTAGGGAAATCTTCTGTATGATAGGTCGACAGATGAAGTTCTGTATTGGAACGGGTCTGTGCAACCAGATCTTTTCCCTCTAGTCCTTCCGGCAATACCCCTACTGCTTCAAAGTGATACCCCTGATACTCAAAAACACCCTCATCCCAGGACTCTGCCAGTTCTTCTGCTGTTTTAGCTGTTGTCTCTTCTTCTGGTTCAGTTGGTTCCTGTCCCTCAGAATCTTTCGTTGTTTCCTGTTCCTGACTTTCCAGAATAGATTCTTCGGCAGTAACCTCTTCCTCTTCTATTTCCTCCACATCTGACATATCTACTACGGTCGGTTCTGTCACTACCTTCGTATCCAAGAAATCAAACATGGTCATCTGGTGCCCGGATGGTTCCGCAAAAGACGGTTCTGCTTCCGGTGTCGGGAAAATCGTATAGGTTCCTTCTGCATACTGGTGAAGTTCTGAAAGAAGTTCTGTTTTCTGCTGGTAGTTTGTCCCATATGCCTCAAAATCTAATGGCAGAACTGCCAATGCTGCATCCATCTTCTGTAACAGTTCTTCTGTCTGCTCTGGATTCTCTAAAACTGTCACCATTTCTTTTCCTGGTTTTTCCCAGAAGAAATCATCCGTAAATGGTCTGTCTATCTCTTCCGGAAGACGGTCATAAAAGCGGAGTACCTTGTTCGCCATCTGTTCCCGTTCATATTCCGGCATACGAGCATAATCTTCTGCCTGCAGGAACTGGTCATTCTTTATCAGATAAGCTACTCTGTTTGCAACTTTATTCCAGGATAATAAAACTGATGTATATGGATTTCCATAAGTACCTCTTGCAAGAAACAATCCTTTTCCATCATAATTTGCGTGTGAATCATCCGCCCCAGACAGTGCATGACTGCTTCCACCGATCCCATACTGTTTCTTGATAAAACCTGTCCTCGATCTTTCATCCTCATGCAGCAGATAAAAGGAATATGTCCTGAGTCTGCCTTCGGAATACGCCCCACCTCTGACAAGAAATGCGTCGATCTCGTCTTGTGTAATGAACATCTGCTGTTCTTTCCATGCAAATCCCTCTCTTGCCTGGTATGGGATCACTTCATCTGCAAACTTCTGGAACTGTCTGGAGATATTGACCGGATTATAATGATGGAAACGCATAAGAGAGTTGTCCGTCTCATAGGCTTCTGCCAGTGCTTCCAGTCTTTCATTCAAATCCGAAAGCCACCCTGGATCTTGCAGTTTTTCAGTAAGATAATCCGTGATTTCCGGATAAATACTACGAAGATGCGGCAGATCTGCTTCATCAAAGATAATCTCTGCCACACCTTCTGCCATATCCCCTTTCATATAAGCAAGTGCCTGTGCGTGTTCCTTCAATGCGTTGTCCCTTGCCACATCCAATACAGACTGCGGGGCATATTCTCCCTGATTTAAAAGCTGATGGATACGTCTGCTGACATCTTTCCAGGATAAAAAGGCTTTATCCAGAATCTGGTCTGCCACCGTATGCCCGACTGCGATCTGCATCCCAGTTTCATCAAACCAGACGGAATATTCCCTTCCGTCCATCTGAAAACCTTTGCCGCCTTTTCCATACTCACGCTTTACAAACTCCGTATATTCTCCCG
>OGOJ01002061.1_pt1 | contig 13354 bp, 10 predicted proteins | sample 1552601 | NCBI WGS metagenome assembly OGOJ01 (sample SAMEA2580184, study PRJEB22360) | human gut metagenome | biome: human gut; feature: human-associated habitat; material: faeces | place: Denmark | collected 2008/2010
CTATTCATTCAACTTCAATATGATTCCCGGTTCATTCCGTTGGCTATGCTATAATGAATTTCCGGTATCTTCTTCCAGAGCCCCTTATCTCGACAAAGATATCAGCCTGACTCCTATGGTTCTATCCACTATCAAAATTATCTATTGCTATGGCATTCCATTTATTATTGGTCTGTGTGGCATTTGGATATGCTGGAGAAGAAGAAAACGATAAAAAGAAAGAATTAGACTTCCGGCAAGCAGATTTTGTGCCTGTCGGAAGTCTAATTCTTTCATAAACTCCTTCAAAACTATGCCTTCAACCGCATCACAAACCGACTTCCCTTCCCCAATTCACTCTCTACCGTCAGCGTACCACCATGAGCTTCCACAAAATCCTTAGAAATAGATAATCCCAAGCCACTGCCTTGTACTTTCGTTCCGGGTACACGGAAATAACGGTCGAAGATGCTTTTGTGATAACGCGGATCAATGCCTTTGCCAAAGTCCTGGACATACAATTCGATCCAGTTCTCATCCTGTTTGGCACCGATAATCACACGCCCGTTTTCCTTTGAATAACGAATAGCGTTACTTAACAGATTCGTCAACACCCAGGCAATCTTCTCACTGTCGACAAAAAGTTTGCCGATTTTCTCTTCCGGATATTCCACTTCTATCTGGATATTAAACTTATCCGCTTGCACTTGATTAGCTTTAATCGCATATTCGATCAACTCAATCGGTTTGGTGATCTTCGGCATAAACTGTAGTTTTCCCGCTTCCACCTGGGTCATGTTAAGCAATTCTCCGGTGATACTCAACAAACGCTCGCTATTCTCCTTGATACTCTTAGACAGTTGCTCCTGTTCATCATTCAATGCACCGACACGCTTATCTTCCAACAGCTGGAGGCTCATCATAATAGCAGCAATCGGAGTCTTCAGTTCATGAGATATCGTCGAGATAAATGTAGTCTTGGCAGAATCCAGTTCCTTAAATTCCGTGATATTCTTTAATAAAATAACATCACCCAGTTTGCGAGGTTCCCCTTTTTCAGCCTCCGTATTAATGATAGGGACATAAGAGGCCTTAAAGTAACTCTCTTTGTCGTCAGCATATATCTTCAATGGTTCCTTCTGCTCGCTTGGCGTCACCAGTTCACGGATCAACCGCCGCAACAGGTCATTCTTCAAAGCCAGTTCCTCCGCCGATTGACGAATCACATTCTCCCGTTTCAGATTCAAGACATTGAGTGCTTCCTCATTGATAAACAGAATTTCACGCTCCATATTCAAGCCGATCACCGGATCATCTATACTGTTTACAATTGCTTCAATAAATTTCTTTGCAGAAAGAATATCCGACAAAGTACTGGCACGATATTCGGTCAAACGCTCCGCCATCCGGTTAAAACTATCCGCCACATCCCGGAATTCTTCATTATTATTCATCTGCAGACGCTTCTCATAATTATGATTGGCTATTTCAAGAATTCCCTCTTTCAGTTCTTTAATAGGCTTACTGATAGTACGGGGCAACCAATAAAGCAATATCAGTCCGGTCAAGATACAGATTCCTCCCGTTACGGAAATCCATAACAAAGCACGTTCCAATCCGGGCGTAGCAGCAGGACTATCAGGTTCTGTCGCTGTCAGAATTTGAAGATTCACAACTGAAAGTGTTACCAGCAAAATAATCATTCCGGCCAGCATTCCGATACCGAGAATCAGTTTCGTTTTAATATTCATAACGTTCATACGATTAATATTATGCAAGTATAATCAAATCTACATTAGCTTGTGACAAATTATTTAAAAACTTTCTATATCCCAGTATAGAACAAATAGCGTATGGCAACCTTAAATTAGGAGTTCCCATGCAAACAGTCGATATCTGTTTCTCTTTACAAACCTTGACGATGCTCCCCAAAATATCCTTCGACTGCACCTGCACCACCTCTCCCCCAAGTTCCGCCACAAGCTTAAAATGGTTCAACAGATACCGTTGACTGGCTAGATCAATTCTATCCATACTCTCTTTCGGAGTCTGAACATACAGGGCTATAAAAGTAGTATTATACCGGGTTGCCAACTTTGCCGCCTTTCTGATAATTCGCCGAGGTGTTTTCTCATGACTACTGATACAAGCCATAAATTTCTCGTGCCGAAGTCCGACGGCTACTCCCATCACCACCTCATTCTCCACCTTTTTTTCTACCCGCAACGCTACTTCCTTCAAAGCCAACTCACGTAACTGAAGAATATTCTCTGTCCGAAAGAAATTGTCCAATGCCGTCTGAATCTTTTCCGGACGATAGATCTTTCCCGCTTTCAAACGTGCAATCAGTTCCTCTGCCGTCAAGTCAATATTCACCACCTCATCCGCTTCCTGAAGCACACTGTCGGGCACTCGTTCTTTCACTTCAATACCCGTAATCTCCTGCACTTCTTCATTCACGCTTTCGATGTGCTGAATATTGATTGCCGAGATCACATTGATTCCCTCATCCAGCAAAGTTATCACATCCTGCCAACGTTTCTCGTTCAAGCTACCTTCTACATTCGTATGAGCCAGTTCATCCACAATTACAATTTCCGGATGGACACGGATAATCGTATCCAGATCCATTTCTTCCAATTCTTTCCCCTTATAGAAGATTTTGCGACGCGGAATGACAGGGAGCCCTTGCAGCAATGCTTCCGTCCCGGCGCGTCCATGAGTTTCGATATAGCCGATTTGCACGTTCACACCGTTCTCCAGCAGTTCATGCGCCTCCTGAAGCATACGATATGACTTTCCCACACCGGCTATCATACCGATATAGACCTTGAATTTGCCCCGGTGGGACTTCTTTATCAGATCCAAAAAATACTGTACACTATGTTCTCTATCATCCATTACGTCAATCTGTTATTTTAAACATCCTAACCCGTAGTAATCATCACGATCACCACGGGTTTCACAAAAATTCATGAGTTTATTTTATGGCCTTAAAGTTACGCCAAATACTAAATGGGCGTCCTCCAAACGTGGATTCCATATAGCCTGTACAAATATAGGCAATGAAAACTTATCATTAAAATTTATTGCTTTCGTTGCTTTCAAAGCTAGGTTCGTCACTGCAAACCCATTCACATTATACTGCGGAGTCTTATAAGGAACCACTCCACAAGTAGCATTCAGATCAACTCCTTTCACACTGAACGGATAATTCAGTTCTACGTAAGAAGAGTATGCCTGCTTTTCCTCCCCCTCATCAGTCGTTTTTCTGTCAGCACCGGCAAACATGGTATACCATGCGATAGATAACGGGAACTTTTCAATAGGAAGCGTATAAGCTAACCCTGCTTCAAAATGATGTCCGGTGTCTCCACTTTTAAAATGGAAATAATTATTGGTAAGTTCTCCATTAGCCACATCAGCTTGTCCGTCCCACCAAAGAGTGGCTACAGAAAGTGTCGGTCCCGCTTCACCAAACTTATAAGCTGCGGTTAGGTCAATTTCTTTATTACTTTCACTCAAACTGGTTGAGCCCCATGCAGTAAGCGAGAAATTACCTACGCTAAATCCCAAAGTCGGCTGAAAGGAAGCGGCTCCCCCCTGATAAATACCACGCCATACATACGAACTTACCAAATCACCTTGTATAGTAAACTCTTGTGCTTGTGCATTGCTAGTTCCCAACATACATACGGCTGCTACAGCCATTGTTCCTAAAATACTCTTTTTACTAAAAAAACTTTTCATACTTTTTATCTAATTCTATTTTATGTTCCTGTAAAAAAGCAGCGCCCCATCCAACCCTGTTAATTTGAACCGCGGCATAACCCAAACGGTCCGGACAGGAACGCTGCTCAATCTTCATCTACTTATTGCTTTCCTCTAAAGCGATATTCAATTTCAAGACATTCACCTTTTCTGTTCCCAACAACCCCAAAAACGGTTTTTCTATGCTTTTATCAACAATCGCTCTTACTTGTTTTTCTGTTAATCCACGTGCTTGTGCTACTCTCTTCACTTGTACATACGCACATTGAGGAGTGATATTAGGATCCAGTCCCGAACCACTGGCCGTAACCATTTCGGCAGGCACATCCGCACGATTCAAATAAGGATGATGTACAAGGAAAGTATCAATACGCGCTTTCACTTCATCCAGATATTCTTGATTCGTAGGCCCTTTATTACTACCTGCGGAACTCGTCGCATCATACCCGTCACCGGCAGAAGAAGGACGTCCCCAGAAATAAATATCTTTTGTAAACATCTGACCCACATTGGCTGCTCCCACTACTTTCCCATCCAGCGTAGCCACCTCGGCATTTCCTTTATTAGGACCTGCTACCTGTGCGAACACCCACAGGATAAGGATATAGAACACGGAGAAAAAGACACAAAAAGCAAGTGTTATTTTTAATGACTTCAATAAAGTTTTCATTGCTATTGTTTTTTAATTAAAAGAATAAACCTACTACTAAATCTATCAATTTGATTCCCACGAAAGGAGCAATCACACCACCCACACCATAGATCAGCAGATTACGGCGAAGCAAAGCACTTGCACCTATCGGTTTGTATTGCACACCACGCAAAGCCAGCGGAATCAGAATCGGAATAATAATCGCATTAAAAATGACTGCCGAAAGAATGGCGCTTTCAGGACTATGCAGATGCATGATATTCAGAGCAGCCAGTTCAGGAATAGCAATCATAAACAAGGCAGGAACAATTGCGAAATATTTGGCCACGTCATTGGCAATAGAGAAAGTAGTCAGCGTACCACGTGTCATCAACAATTGTTTACCGATTTCCACAATCTCAATCAATTTCGTCGGATCGTTATCCAAGTCGACCATATTACCGGCTTCCTTTGCTGCCTGTGTACCGCTATTCATGGCTACACCCACATTGGCTTGTGCCAGAGCAGGAGCATCGTTCGTTCCGTCTCCCATCATTGCAACCAATTTACCAGCCTGCTGTTCCTTCTTGATATATTCCATCTTATCTTCCGGTTTAGCTTCAGCGATAAAATCATCCACACCGGCTTTTTCAGCAATATATTTTGCAGTTAACGGGTTATCCCCTGTCACCATGACCGTCTTCACTCCCATCTTACGCAGACGTTCGAAACGTTCCTGAATACCCGGTTTGATAATATCCTGCAACTCAATGACACCGGTCACTTTCTTGTTTACACATACTACCAACGGCGTACCACCATTGCTAGAGATAGAAGAGATGATCTCTTCCACTTCTTTCGGAAATTCATTTCCTTCACCTTCCACCATCTTACGGATAGCATCGAAAGCACCTTTACGAATCTGTGTTCCATCTGCCAAGTCTACTCCCGAACATTTAGTTTCAGCCGTAAACTTAATCATACGCGCTCCCGTTGTATTCAGGTTACGCATACGGATGCCCGACTCGCGTCCCAGTTCTACGATAGACTTACCCTCCGGCGTTTCATCGGACAAGGAAGACAACAGACAAGTCTCCACAAAATCGTGCAAATTGACACCCGGAGCCGTATGGAAATGAGTTGCTTTACGGTTACCGATTGTGATAGTACCTGTTTTATCCAGCAACAACGTATCAATATCACCGGCAGTCTCTACTGCTTTACCGGATTTAGTAATCACGTTGGCACGAAGCGCGCGGTCCATACCGGCAATACCGATAGCAGAGAGAAGTCCACCGATAGTTGTCGGAATCAGACACACAAACAAAGAAATAAGCGAAGCAATGGTGATGACCGTATTACTATAGTCGGCAAACGGTTTCAAGGTAACACACACTATGACGAAAACAAGCGTAAAACCTGCCAACAGAATAGTCAACGCAATCTCATTCGGGGTTTTCTGGCGGGAAGCACCTTCTACCAGTGCAATCATCTTGTCGAGAAAACTTTCTCCCGGTTGAGTAGTCACCATTACTTTTATATGATCGGACAATACCTTCGTACCACCCGTTACAGAACTCTTATCGCCACCTGCCTCACGAATAACCGGAGCAGACTCGCCGGTGATAGCACTTTCATCAATAGAAGCCAAGCCTTCAATAATCTCACCATCGGAAGGAATCACGTCTCCAGCCTCACAAACAAATACATCTCCTTTCTTCAACTGTGAAGAACTGACAGTAACGATTTTATTGCCTTCCACTTTCTTAGCCGGTGTCTCTTCACGAGTCTTACGCAAGCTGTCGGCCTGTGCTTTACCACGTGCTTCGGCAATAGCTTCGGCAAAATTGGCAAACAACAAGGTTACAAACAGAATGATAAACACGGCAATGTTGTAAGCAAACGAACCTTGTGAAGAATTTACAATGGAGTAGAGCGTTACGAGCAGCATGACTACTGTAGCCACTTCTACTGTAAACATAATCGGGTTCTTTATCATTATCCGGGGGTTCAGTTTCACGAATGACTGTTTCAAACTTTCTATAACTTGCTCCTTTGGAAACAAAGAAGCTGATTTATTATCTTTCATATCTTCTCTAATTCAGTATTACAAACTTAAATGTTCAGCAATTGTGCTCAATGCATGTACCGGGAAGAATGACAGCGCAGCAATAATGAAGATAACCACAAATGTCATGACTCCGAAAGTCAATGTATCGGTCTTCAATGTGCCGGCACTTTCCGGAATGAATTTCTTCTGTGCCAGTAATCCGGCAATGGCAACCTGCCCGATGATAGGAATAAAACGGCTCAAAATCAGAACAATACCACACGTATAATTCCAGAAATAAGTATTATCTCCCAAACCTTCAAAACCGGAACCGTTATTGGCAGCACAAGAAGTGTACTCGTAAAGTTGCTCACTTAAACCGTGGAATCCCAAGTTGTTCAACCATCCACCTTCACTTTCCACAAAATCAGGGTGATGCACATAAATATAACTTGAAAGTGCTGTAAATACCAAAATGACAAACGGATGAAGCAGAGCTACAATCGTAGCGATTTTCATTTCGCGGGCTTCCACTTTCTTACCGAGGAATTCCGGCGTACGTCCTACCATCAAACCGCTGATAAACACTGTAATGATAATAAATGTATAGTAGTTCATCCATCCTACACCTACACCGCCAAACCAGGTGTTAATCTGCATATTCAGCATCTCCATCATTCCGGACAGCGGCATAGTGGAATCATGCATACCATTCACAGAACCATTAGAGGTTACAGTAGTTACAATACTCCATAATGCCGTTGCTCCGGCTCCCAAACGGACCTCTTTACCTTCCATCGCACCATTATCCTGCGCAATTCCCAATTCATCAATGCGTGGATTACCGCCCATTTCCTGACTGACATTAATACATACGCCTACCAGAAAAGCGAAAAGCATTACTCCGAATATACTATAAGCCAACTTCTTTCTGCGGGTATAAAATCCCAGCGCAAGTACCATTGCCATCGGGATAATCAGAATAGACCAACATTCTACCATATTAGTAAGATATGTCGGATTTTCCAACGGATGAGAAGAGTTTACACCCAAATAACCACCACCATTTGTACCCAATTGTTTGATAGGAACAATCGCAGCCGTAGGACCTTGAGAAACCATTTGTTCCTGGCCTTCCATCGTAGTTACCTTCATCTTACCGTCAAATCCCATCGGGGTTCCCTGGAGAATCAAGATAAAACCTACAATCAGAGAAAGAGGCAATAAAATACGTGTACAGCTTATTACCAGAAATTGCCAGAAGTTACCAATTGTTTTGGTTGTTTTTGCAGCAATACTCTTCATAATACCTGCCATAGCAGCCATACCTGTTGCTGCGGTAATAAACTGGAATAGCATGATGACGAACAGTTGAGTAAAATAAGTCAGTCCGCTTTCACCGCTATAGTGCTGCAAGTTACAGTTCACCATAAAACTAATACAGGTATTAAATGCCTGATCCGGAGTCTGCGGTCCGTTGCCGTCCGGATTTAAGGGCAACCATCCTTGTGAAACCAAGAGTACCATTCCCCAGAAAAACCAGAAAGCATTCAAAATCAACAATGCTTTCAGGAATTGTTTCCAGTTCATTTCTTCATTGGGGTCGATTCCACAAACTTTATAAATGACTCTTTCGATAGGAGCCATAAAATCAGACCAGGTCTTTTCTCCTCTGTAGACCTTAGCAATGTATTTTCCCAGTGGATAAGCCAGAATCACCATCAAGGCTATCTGAACAACCACGCCTAAAATTTCTGTATTCATATACTTTTTACCTTAAACTGTGTGTGTTACTTTAAAACTTTTCGGGTTTGACGAGCACGTACATCAAATAACCGAAGATCGCAATACCTAATACGAATAATGCTGTGTACATAATCAATTCTCCTTTTTCTTTAAATATTTTCAAACCAGTCTACACATTTCCAAAATAGCCAGAAACAAGCGAAACCGCTTAACAGGCAGAAAATAAATGATAGTGTTATTCCCATGTTTTTACCTTTTAAATGATTACTATTATTTTTTTACTCGCCACCCTTCATGCCAAATGCGTGCCACAAAAAACACACAGCAGATAACAGACTAATATTCAACAAAATACACATCACCAGAAACTTTCTATCCATCCAACATACCCTTCCATTTTGAAAAAAGGATTCTATTTTGAAAAGCTTTGTACTTTTCCAGAATTTCAGAAGAGAAAAAATAAGCAAATTATCACTTTGAAAGGGGGATTTTCATTTTGAAAAGGCAAGAGAAGGAAACATAATACTTATAATACACTGATAATAAGAGATTAACAACTAATATAGGTCTATTGGTATATGCTTTGCAAAGAGATAGATATGAAACTTTATATTATTGCAAACAGATTACCTGTCAAAGTAGCCGGCACAAACGGTAAATTCGCATTTTCGCGTAGCGAAGGCGGACTGGCAACAGGTTTGGATTCTCTTCAGACTTCTTATGAGAAGCACTGGATAGGTTGGCCCGGAATATGTGCCAATGAAGAAAAGGACCAACAGGAGATTAACGAGAAACTACAGGAAATGAATTTTCATCCGGTCTTCTTGTCGGAAAAGCAAATTGAAAATTACTACGAAGGATACAGTAACAGTACTATCTGGCCTTTATGCCATTACTTTTATGCTTATACCTTATATAAGAACTGTTTTTGGCAATCCTACCAGCAAGTCAACCGTCTTTTCTATGAGGAGATTTGCCGACTGGTACGTCCCGGCGACAAAGTATGGATACAGGATTATCAGTTGATGCTACTTCCGGGAATGTTGAGGAAAATATATCCGGAACTCTGTATCGGATATTTCCATCATATCCCGTTCCCTTCCTACGAACTTTTTCGTATTCTGCCGGAGCGCGCCGAGATACTGAAAGGCTTATTAGGAGCCGACTTCATTGCTTTCCACACCCACGACTATATGCGTCATTTCATCAGTGCTGTAGAACGTGTATTACATCTCGATTTTAAATTGGATGAAGTACAGATCAACAACCGGGTGACCAGAGTAGAGGCATTACCAATGGGAATCAACTATGAATCTTATCATAAGGCCTCGGAAAATAAAGAAGTGCACCAAGCTATTGAACGTACCCGGAAACTTTTCGGCGAGCATAAACTGATCCTGTCAGTAGACAGACTGGATTACAGCAAAGGCATATTGCACCGTCTTCGTGGCTTTGCCACCTTCCTCGAACATCATGCTGAATATCACGGTAAAGTTACATTGGCAATGGTCATTGTCCCTTCACGCGACCATGTAGGCAGTTATGCGGAACTAAAAACAAAAATTGACGAAGAAATCGGCTCTATCAACGGACGTTACTCCACAATGAACTGGACTCCCGTCTGTTATTTCTATCATGGCTTTTCACTGGAAGAACTGACTGCCATGTACTATGTGGCCGACATAGCCCTCGTCACTCCACTTCGGGACGGAATGAATCTGGTAGCCAAAGAATACGTAGCTACCAAATGCGACAATCCCGGTGTACTTATCCTTAGCGAAATGGCAGGTGCCGCCGTAGAATTGACGGACGCTATCCAAATCAACCCGAACGATACAGAACAAATAGAAAATGCTATTTGCCAGGCACTTGAAATGCCCGAAGAGGAACAAAAACAACGCCTGCAACGTATGCAAAGCATTCTGTCCGTACAGACAGTCAACAAATGGGCAGCCGACTTTGTCAATGAACTGAACGCGACATGTATGAAAAATGATATGTTACGGAAAAAACGCATCGTAGCTGCCACCATCGCACAAATCAAGCTCAAGTATAACCAAGCCAAACAACGCCTGATTCTGCTGGACTATGATGGTACACTGACGGCTCTCAAACCACGTCCCGAGGATGCACAACCTACACCGGAACTCATTTCTATTCTACAACAACTGGCTAGCGATCCCGCCAATCATATTGTTATCAATAGCGGGCGGGATCACTTTACATTAGAAAAATGGCTTGGCTCCCTTCCTGTGTCTATGGCTGCCGAACATGGGGCTTTCTACAAAGAGAACGGGGTTTGGCATAAAAACATAAAGAAGAAAGAATGGGGAGCAGGTATTCTCTCTATTCTTCAAATGTTTGTAGACCGTACTCCCCGTTCCCATCTGGAAGTGAAGGAAACTGCCCTGGCATGGCATTATCGTGAAAGTGACGCATGGCTCGGCACATTAAGAGCCCAACAACTCGTCAACACACTGATTTCGCTCTGTACCCGGCAGAAACTACAAATTCTACAAGGAAATAAAGTGATCGAAATCAAATCACCGGATTGCAATAAAGGTTCCGAGGTGGGTCGTCTGCTAGCCAACAGACGTTATGATTTTGTTATAGCGATGGGAGACGACACTACAGATGAAGATATGTTTCAGGCATTACCGAAGAGCGCTATCGCCATTAAAATAGGTAGCGTATCCGAAGCCGCCAACTATCACCTGTCTGCCCAATCTGACGTACTTCCTTTCTTACGGTCTTTACTAGGCAAACAAAAAACTGCCACAAAAAAAGGAAGTATTAAGAATCGCCTGACTTTCGCTTTCGACTTTCTCAAAGATCTATTAAAAACTCAATAAAAAGCAATCAATATGAATAATTTAAATTATGGAGTGATAGGTAACTGCCGAACGGCAGCTCTCATTTCGCAGAACGGAAATATCGAATGGCTCTGTTTTCCCGATTTCGATTCTCCTTCTATTTTTGCCAGTATGCTCGACCGGGAGAAAGGAGGAGCTTTCGGATTCGAAGTTTCCGGAGACTATCGCATCACACAAAATTATGTCCCCCACACCAATATTCTTTCTACCCAATTCTCCTCCGATGAAGGAGAATTCGTAGTGCTCGACTATATGCCCTGCTATCGTTCACAAGACGAAACAGGGCATTATTTACCTGCCGAATTATACCGCTACATACATTGGATAAAAGGGAAACCGCGTTTCAAGATCAACTATCATCCGGCCCCGAACTATGCGCAGGGACAAGTGATCCTTAATATCACTCCACAGTATATCGAATCCTACTGCTCCTTTGACAACAAGGACAGACAATATTTATATGCTTCCCTGTCTCTTCAGGACATCAAAGAGAAAAAAGAAATCATTCTTGAGAAAGACGAATTTCTCCTGCTCTCCTATAACGAGAAAGTGATCCCAATCGACATAGAAAGGGAGAAAATAGAATATTGCCGTACGCTGGTATATTGGCTGAACTGGACAGACAGAAGCAAGAAATACACTCTATATAATGACGTAATCGAACGGAGTTTATTGGTTCTGAAACTAATGTCCTACCACAACGGAGCTGTGCTGGCAGCACTAACGACAAGCCTTCCAGAAGCTGTAGGAGAAGTGCGCAACTGGGATTATCGTTTCTGCTGGCTTCGGGATGCTTCCATGTCCATCGAAACCATGTTTCAAATCGGACATACCGGTGCAGCCAAACGCTTTATGAAATTTATCCAATCCACATTCGTTTCCAAACATGATTATCAAATTATGTATGGCATCCGGGGCGAGCACCAACTAACCGAAGTGATACTCGACCATCTATCCGGTTATAAGAACTCCAAACCTGTACGAATAGGAAATGATGCATACCATCAGAAACAAAACGACTCTTTTGGTTACCTGATGGACCTGATTTACCAATATTATCGCCTCATGCCCGGTACATTGGACGAAATTGAAGATATGTGGGAGATGGTAAAGAGCATTTTAGCAAAAGTAGTAGAAAACTGGAGAAAGCCCGATAAGGGAATCTGGGAGATCCGGGGAGAAGGACAACACTTTGTTTCTTCCAAAGTGATGTGTTGGGTAGCTTTAGATCGCGGAGCTAAAATCGCTCAAATGCTTAACAAATATAATTATAGCGAACGTTGGCAACTGGAAGCCGAAAAAATAAAGAAAGATGTGATGAAATATGGCTGGAATAAGGAACTTCAAAGCTTCACACAGACATATAATAATCAAGCAATGGATTCCTCATTACTATTGATGGAACCCTATGGATTTATAGAAGCAGATGATATACGCTATCATAAAACAGTGGAAGCAGTCAAGAAAGCCCTTTTCCATAAAGGACTTATGTATCGCTATAACAGCAAAGACGATTTTGGGTTGCCTACTTCTGCTTTTACGATTTGTACATTCTGGCTTATACGGGCATTGTTTGTAACCGGCCATAAAGAAGAAGCACGCTGCCTGTTTGACGAAGTTCTGAAATATTCCAATCACCTCGGATTGTTTAGTGAAGATATTGATTTCGAAACCAAAGAACAGTTGGGCAACTTCCCGCAGGCATATTCACATCTAGCATTAGTAAATACAGCTATTTTATTTGCAGAAGAAGAGAAGAGGTTATCTTTTATCCGGCCTTAGAGAAGGCCCTAATTCAGAAGTGATAAAAAAACAGAAAGCCCCTTGATTCATTTTGAATCAAGGGGCTTCTTAAAAACGGCGGCTACCTACTCTCCCACTGTTACGCAGTACCATCGGCGTGACGAGGCTTAACTTCTCTGTTCGGAATGGGAAGAGGTGGAACCCTCGTGCTATAACCACCTGAAGAAGGTTATGACATGATGAAAAGTAAAATTTCAGTGTCTAGCAAGCTAAACGTATATACCCAACCGGTACATGTCCGAAAGAAAGTGAACGGGCAATTAGTAATGCTCGGCTTTGATGTTACCACCTTTACACCTGCATCCTATCAACGTCATCGTCTTTGACGACCCTAAGAAATCTAATCTTGTGGCTGGCTTCGTACTTAGATGCTTTCAGCACTTATCCAATCCCGACTTAGATACCCAGCAATGCACCTGGCGGCACAACTGGTAAACCAGCGGTCAGTCCAACACGGTCCTCTCGTACTAGTGTCAGAGCCACGCAAATTTCATACGCCCA
>OGOJ01002074.1_pt1 | contig 13311 bp, 11 predicted proteins | sample 1552601 | NCBI WGS metagenome assembly OGOJ01 (sample SAMEA2580184, study PRJEB22360) | human gut metagenome | biome: human gut; feature: human-associated habitat; material: faeces | place: Denmark | collected 2008/2010
ACGATGGCTTCGATGTCCCCCTTGTTGATGCCGAACTGACTCCCATTGGTCAGCCGCAGCAGCAGGGGCAGGGTGCGGTCATACTGCTGCGCCAGCCGCCGGAACAGCTCGTACTGCTCCAGAGACTCCACCGTATAGATGGGGCTGAAATCGAGGTCAGCTACCATGGCCTCCATGACCTCCGGCGTCTTGTACACGCCGGAGATGACCATGTTCTCGCTGGGCACCCCCACTGCACGGCAGATCTCCGCCTCGCCGGGAGAGCAAACTTCAAAGCGGTGGATGGTGTCGATCAGCTCCTTGGTGATGAAGGTGTTGGCCTTCACCGCGTAGCACAGCACCACCTCCGGCGGCAGTGCCGCCTGCAAGTGGGCGATGCGGGCTTTCAGTTTCGCTATATCAAAGACATAAAAGGCGGTTTTGTTCTCTTGTAACAGACGATTTAAAGCCTGATTCACTTTTTCTTTCCTCCTACCAGCGCTTCCAGCTGCTTGCGCAGGGCCTCGGCCTGGGCGGCGAGCTCGGCCAGACGGGCCGCGTGCTCCTCCTGAGCGCCCTCCAAGCGGGCCGTGGCATCCTCCACGACGCTTTGGGCCTCGGCGCGCTTGGCCTCCTCGTACGTACGAACGTGCGAAAGGGTGATACGCTTGGTAGCCTTCGAGAACTCGATCACCTTGAAGTCGAGCTTGTCGCCCACCTTCGGAGTCGTGCCGTCCTCTTTCACCAGCTGGCGTGCGGGGCAGAAGCCCTCGATGTTCTCGCCCAGAGCGACCACGGCGCCCTTGTCCGTCAGCTCGGTCACCGTACCCTCGTGAACGCTGTCTACGGAGTACTGATTCTCGAACTCGTTCCAGGGGTTCTCCTCGAGCTGCTTGTGGCCCAGCGACAGACGGCGGTTCTCCTTGTCGATCTCCAGCATCCGGCGCTCCCGATGCAGGCGTTCCACCAGCAGGCGCAGACGGCCGATGAGGGTGCTCTCCTCCATCACAGCCTGCTTATCCTCAAAGCGGAAGAGCAGATTGGCAGGGATGTACTCGCACAGGAAGGCGGGGTCGTTATTCGAGGTAACAGCAAACACCACGTCCTTGCTGATGCGGGGATTCATGGAAAGCACCGCGTCGAAGCTCGTTTTTACGTTGCGGAGCAGGGCCTCCGCCTCGGTCTCTTCCTCTGCCTTGATGGGGCGCACAGGAGCCGGCCGCACCGATGCCAGCAGGAAGCTGCCGTCGGTATCCAGCTCAGTGCGCTTGGCGCGGAACTTGCCCTCCACCAGAATGCGCACCAGATCATCCGAAACACGCATGACCTGCTTGATCTCGGCCACAACGCCGTACTGGTACATCTCCTCTGCCTTGGGGTCCTCAGCCTTCATATCCTTCTGCGCAATGAGGAACACCTCGGATTTATTCCGCACGGCCCATTCCACAGCGGCAATGCTCTTGTCACGACCCACCTCAAAATGCAGCAGGTTGTTGGGGAACACCACCAGCCCACGCAGGGCAATGGCGGGAAGATGGAGGATATTGCGCTCCACCTTGACAGTCACTTTTTCAGACATAAACTCATACCTCCCAGCTGCCCCGCGCCAAAGTGCGCTATCCCGTGGGCAGTTTTTTTGTTGGGTAAAAATTCAGATTTGATTTATTATATCGGATTCCGGCCCCGGTTGCAACCGGACGGCTCATCCTTTGCGGTTTTCCTGGATATTATAACCCAGCCGTCCCAGCGCAGGCAGCATGGCCCGCAGGGTGACACTGGTGAGCATTCCCATCACAAGGCCCAGCACCAGCATGACCGGTGCATAGTAAAGGGACACTGCTGTGGAAAGGATGACACTGGCTCCCAGCAGCTGGCCGATGTTGTGGGCCAGCGCGCCGCAGACCGACAGGATGAACCAGGTAGGCCGCAGCGGGCAGTGATAGTAGAGCAGCCACATCACCAGCAGCGAGAGCAGGCCGCCGCAGAGGGAAAGAAAACCTGCCGTCCAGCCGGAGACCAGAAAGACGAAGAACGCCTTCAGCACATCCAGTACAAGGGCCTGTTTTGGCCCCATGAAGAACAGGGCATACATCACCACAATATTCGCCAGACCCAGCTTCATGCCTGGCAAAAGCCCGGGGATGACCAATGTGCCCTCGATGAAGGAAAGCGCCATCGCCAGAGCAAACAGCAGGCCTGAAAGGGCGATGCTGTGCGTTTTGTTGTAATTGCGGCGGTTATAGGGCATCATTGTTCTCCTTTGCAGCGGATTATTCTTCATCAGCAGCCTGTTCGTACTGCTCCTGCTCTTCCATTGCCTTTTCCCAGGCAGCAAACAGCTCCTCCTGATGGAAGCGCAGATCACTGAGCTCATCGCTCTTTTGGCGGAGCAGATCGGGGTCATTGTAGACCTCCGGGGAGTTGATCTCATTGTCAAGCTCCACTTCCCTTGCCCCGCAGGCTTCCATTTCATCCTCGCAAGCCTTGATCTTGGCCCGCAGCTCCGCACGGCGACGGCGCTGCTCTTTGCCGTAACCGGCCTTGGCGGGCTGATCCCCGGCTTTTTCCGGAGCGGCAGCAGGAGCGGCACGGCCCATCAGGGCATCGTAGCTGGGGTAGAGGGTGGCCTTGCCGTCCTCAAGGTAGAGGATGGGGCAGGCCAGACTGTTCATCAGGTGGCGGTCATGGGTGACCAGCAGCAGCGTACCGGTGTAGGCCATGAGGGCCTCGGTAAGGTTCTCGCGGGTGTAAATGTCCAGATGGTTGGTGGGCTCGTCCAGAAACAGCAGGTTGGGCCGTTCCAGCACGATCTCCGCAAAGCGCAGGCGGGCCAGCTCGCCACCGGAAAGCGCCTCGCAGGGCTTGAACACCGTCTCGCCCCGGAAGCCCAGCTTTGCCAGATGGCTGCGCACCTCCAGCTCGGTCATGCGGGGGTACTTGTTCCAGATCACATCGATGACCCGGCCCTGCCCCAGACGGTTCTGCTGCTGGGCAAAGATGCTGGGCCGTGCGCCGGTGCCCAGCCGCACCATGCCGCCGGAGGGGCGGCGCTTGCCGTCCAGCACCTGCATCAGGGTGGACTTGCCCGCGCCGTTGGGGCCTGCGATCACCAGCCGCTGGCCGCGGCACACCGTGTAGGTAAAGGGTTCCAGCAGGGTGCGCTCCCCTATTTTGATGGTCAGGTTCTTGAGCAGCACCAGCTCGTTCCACGGTTCTACGTCATATTCAAACCGGAACTTGAGCTGGTTGGTCTCGTCCTTGGGCGCTTCGGTGATCTCCAGCTTTTCCAGCTGCCTGCGGCGGCTCTGGGCCATTTTGGTGGTGGAGGCGCGCACAAGGTTGCGGTCCACGTAGTCCTGCAGCTTTTCGGCCAGTGCCACATCTGCATCGTGCTGCTTCTGGCGCAGGGCATCGGAGGCTTCCTTCTGGGGCAGGTAGGCCGAGAAGTTGCCCTTGTAGGTGGTCATGGTCTGGAAGGAGACCTCCCAGATCTTCGTACACACGTTATCGAGGAAGTAGCGGTCGTGGCTGACCACCAGCACCGCACCGGAATAGCTTTTGAGGTAGTTTTCCAGCCATTCCATGGTGGCAAAGTCCAGGTGGTTGGTGGGCTCGTCCAGAATGAGCACGTCCGGCTTTTCCAGCAGCAGCTTTGCCAGCCGCAGCCTCGTCAGCTCACCGCCGGAGAGCACCGCAATGTTCTTCTGCCATGTATCCTGCGCAAAGCCCATGCCGGACAGCACCTTTTTGATGTTCACATCCATGTTGTAGCCGTCGGCGGCATCCACGATGTTCTGCAGCTGGTCGTGCCGGGCCAGCAGCTCCGTGTCGTCCGGCTGCGCGGCCATTTTGCGTTCCAGCACCTGCATCTGGGCCATGGCATCCAGCACAGGGGCAAAGGTGGAGCGCATCTCGCCGTAGAGATCCAGCGTGGCATCCAGCTTTGCGTTCTGTTCCAGATAGCCCAGCGTCACGCCGTGGGTCACGCTGAACTCACCTTCGTAGTCCTGGTACTCGCCGGTCAAAATCTTGAGCAGGGTGGTCTTGCCCGCGCCGTTCTGGCCCACGATGCCGATGCGGTCCTCCCGCTCGACACTGGCGGTCACATCGTGCAGCACGATCTTTTCGCCAAAGCTCTTGCCTAGTTTTTCCAAATGTATCAGCATAGTTTTATGATCCCGTTCTCCATCCGCTTATTGGCTCAGCACTGGTGGCGGCAGTTCTTCAGGCCCACATTGGCCAGCTCTTCCTGCTCCATCACCAGCGGGTACAGCTCTTTCAGGTCTGCGATCTCGTAGGTGGGCACCACCTTGCCGGGGTTCTCGGCGTGGCTGGGGTTATACCAGCAGGTGTCAAGGCCCGCATTCACGCCGCCCTGAATGTCGCTGCTCAGGCCGTCGCCCACCACCAGCACATGCTCGCGGTTCTCCACGCCAAGGGCGCGCAGGGCCGCATCAAAAATTCTGCGGTTCGGCTTTTCGCTGTCCATCTTCTCGGAGACGAACACGTCCTCCATAAAGTTCAGCACACCGCTCTCGGCCAGACGGCGGATCTGCACCTTCTGGAAGCCGTTGGTCACAACGGCCAGCGTTGCCACCTCGGAAAGCTCCCGCAGCACATCCAGCACTTCCGGCCCCATCAGGTCCGGGTGGGTGGAGAGCTGTTCCAGATAGAAGCGGTTCATCTCGGCTCCATCACCGGCGGCATCAATGGCCTTGAGGAAGCGGGTGAACCGCTCTGCCATGAGCTTTTCCCGCTTGATCTGGCCTTTTTCCAGCTGCCGCCACAGCTCCGAGTTGATGGTGCGGTAGGTCTGCACCGTTTCTGCGTCCGGCTCAATGCCGTAGTTCACCAGCGTTTCGGCCAGTGCCTTGCTTTCGGCTGCGTCAAAGTTCAGCAGGGTGTTGTCTGCATCGAACAGCACGCAATAATATTTTGCCATAAACCTTCCCTCTTTTCCTTCTGCCATGGCCTCAGCTGCCATGCGCTCAACAACAGGCAGAAGCCAGCCCTGCCGTAAACAGAGCTGGCTTCACATCATTCTGTTACAATTTCGTACGGTGGTACGTCCGTCTGCTCCGGGTCGTTGTCCGGGCAGGTGGTTTTGACATCACAGGGGGTGGCAGCACACTTTGCCATTTCCTCTTCCAGCGCGCCGTTGTCCACGTTCTCCCAGTCGGTGCCGTAATCGTCCACGCTGCCGTCGGTCACGTTCTCTTCCCCGGGCAGCGCCGGGATGCGGGGTTCCTCGTAGTACATGCAAACGCCTCCCTTCCTGCCAGCCTATGCGGCACGGCAGGCCGGGGTGACAGCCTCAGGACGCGGAGTCCGTGGATGCGGACTGCTCGTTGGCGGCTTCCTTGCTGGCATTGGATTCCGAAGCCGCATGGGAGCTGCCAGAGCTTGCAGAGCTGCTCTCGCTGCCGGAGCTGCTATGGGAAGCCGAGCTGCTCTCACCAGAGTCCGCGTGGGACGAGCTGGTGCTGTGGGAAGAGCTGGCTGTTCCGTTGGAAGCAGAAGCCGAGCCTGCCGGGGAAGCCGTGCTCTCACTGCTGGAAGAGCTGTGAGACGAGCTGTCGGAAGAGCTGTGAGACGAGCTGCCGGAGGTGGATGTAGCCCCGGAGGATGCCCCGGAGGTGGTGCCGGACGATGCACCGGAAGAACTGGTGCTGCCGGAAGAACTGCTGCCCGACGTGCTGCCAGAGCTGCCGGAGCTGTGAGACGAGCTGTCGGAGCTTACGCCGCTGACCGTCACATTCAGGACGTTGCTGGTAACGGTGCAGCCGTTGTAGCTTGCCACTGCGTACACCTTAAAGGTCGCATTGAGCATGGAGGGGTCGATCTCCACCTTGACGGTGGTCTTGCCCGCCGCCTGTGGCACTTCCGCACCGTTGGCGTACCAGCGGATGCTGTCGGCAGTGAGGTGCTTGCCGCCCAGCTTTGCGGTAAAGGTGTAGGAATCGCCCAGCACGGCCTTGCCGGTGCTGCTGATATGCACGGAAGCCGCTGCAAACACGGCGGTCACGTCCACGTTCTGCTTGAAGTTCGTATCGGTGCGGGTCTTCTGGGTCACGCCGTCGCTCCACTTGACGAACACATAGCCGTCCTGCGGCACAGCCGTCACGCTGATGGACTGGGCGGCGCTGGTCACTTCATAGGAGAGGGATGTCTTGCCGCTGTCGCTGCCGCTGGAAAGGGTGCCGCCGGTCTTGTCCACCCGGTAGCTGGCCTGATACAGCACACCCTGCTCTTCGGAAGAGCCTGCAGCCTCCGAGCTGCTGGGTGCTGTCACCGCAGAGCTGGGGTTCGGGGTATACTCGGCGCGGGTGGGGATGTTGGCGGTGTCGGGCCGACGGTCGTCGGTCTGGTAAGCGTGGGTGCGCAGATAGCTCAGCATGGCCTTCAGGCCCACGGGCTTCAGGTGGATATCGCCGGTCTGGTAGTAATCCTCGCGGCCATAGCCGTTGGCATCCTTCAGCGCTTCGGCACTGTTGAGGAACTTCAGGCCCATCTGCTCACACATGGACAGCAGGGCCATGTTGAAGTCGTCGATCTTGGTCTGGTCCATGTGGGGGTAGTTTGCGTGGTTCGCGGGCACCGGCGGCACCGTGTTCACGATGATGTCGGTGTAGGGGTAGCTTTCCTGAATGGCCTGCACCAGCGCGGTGTAGTTCTTGATGAACTCGTCCACACTCATGCCGGTATCATTGGTGCCCAGCATGATGACCACGCGGCGGGGCTTCATTTTGGCCACGGCCTGCGCGATGGTGTAGGTGTTGCTGTCCTTTTTAAAGGTAACGATGCCCTCGTTCAGGGCGGCATGGGTGCCAATGCCCTCCTTGGCGCAGAACTGCTGCAGGCTGATCAGGCCGTTGGCGTACAGGCGCACCGTGTTGGAATCGCCGAGGAACAGCGTTTCCTTCTGGTAGCTCTCGCCCGCGTCGGCGGTCTCCGGCAGCAGGGCGGCAGAGGTCTCGCTGATCTGGTAGTGATCCGAGATATCCTCTTCGCCCGGCACCAGCACCTCACTGGAGGGCTGTTCCCCCGGGGCTGCAGGGGTCTTGCCGCGCTTGAGCAGCGTCATGGTAATGGCAATGGTCAGAATGGCTGCCAGCGCGCACACACTGCACACCAGCACAGCCTGCTTCTGCATAGGAGTAAGCGATTGCTTTTCCGGTCGTGTATTTCTCATATCTCTCACCATTCACTTAGTTTCCGGCACAGGGCCTTCCGGTCATGCCTGTCCGTTCAGGATCTGGTCTGCAAGGCTGGCGCAGCTTTCGGCCAGCAGCACCGGGTGGAAGGGTTCCAGCTCTTCCCTGCTGCCGTAGCCGTACAGCGCACCGGCGGCATCCAGCCCGCAGTCCGCAGCGCCGCGCATGTCGTCGTTGCGGTCGCCCACCATCAGCACCCGCCTGCCCTGCATCATGGGCTGGGCCAGCACATGGCGCACCACGTCGGTCTTGGTGTCGCGGCTCTCGTCCATGGACGCGCCGCCGATAAAATCAAAATAACCTGCAAGGCCCTTTTCTTCCAGAATGGGCGTAACGACCTGCGTGGGCTTGGAGGTAGCGGTGCACAGCACAAGGCCCGCGTCCTTCAGGCGCTGCAGCATCTCGGCTGCACCGGGGTAGGCGGCGCACTCGTGGCTGCCCTTGACGGCATAGCTGTCGCGGTACAGGTCGGTGGCCTTTTCAATGAGGGCCGGGTCGGTAAAGTGCTCACCAAAGCTCTTGCGCAGCGGCGGGCCAAGGTAGCGGCGCAGGTTCACATTTGTGGTGTCCACGCCCATCCTGGCAAAGACTTCTTTTAATGTATTTATGATACCGGGAGCGGAATCGATCAGGGTCCCGTCCACATCAAACAGGATCGCATCGTAGTTCAGCAATTTGTAAATTTCCTCACTTTCATGGTGATACATTGTATAGTATAGCACAGAATCCCGTTATCAGCAATTCCAACAAATGGTTTTTACAAAAATTATGCATTCAAGCAGAGAAAAGGCCCGCCCGGCATCCGGACAGGCCTTTCCGCATCTTCTTACTTCGCTGCGGCATCCACAGGCGGATAGTACAGGTTGTTGGAGACGAACTCCAGCTTATCCTTGAGCACCAGCTCCAGGTTTGCCACGGCGTGCACCATGTTGGTGGCCGAATCGTTTACTTCCAGCAGCTTGCACAGGTCCAGACCGTCCAGTTTCATGGCGGCGTCCATCTTCCGGCTCTCGGCGCACAGGATGTGGCTCAGGGCATTTTCCTGCAGAGCGATGCTCTCCACAAGGTCAACGACCGCCTGCTCCAGCGTCACCTTGGGCAGGCAGGGGCAGGGGCAGCGGGTGGTATCGATACAGTTCTCAGCAGACATGATAAAACCTTCCTTTCGTTCATCCGGTCAGGGGCGGTGTACGCCCCATTCTATGTCTGCCTGGTACGCCGGTGTTACTCCTGCTTTTTAGGGTTCTGGGTGCCGCGCACCTTTTCAATGGTCTCGCGGTAGCCGCCGGAGCCGTACTGGATGCAGCGGTTGATGCGGCTGATGGTGGCCGTGCTGATCTCCACCGCCTTCACGATCTGATCGTAGGTTCTGCCGTCCAGCAGCATCTTTGCCGCTTCCAGCCGCTGCGCCATATCCGAGATCTCCTTTACAGTGCACAGGTCTTCAAAGAAGTTGTAGCACTCCTCCCGCGTTTCCAGACTGAGGATGGCATCAAACAGTGCATCGGTGGTCTGGTTTCTTCTGGAATTTTTATCTGCCATGAATGTTCTCCTTGCCGCCGCAGCGGACTGTCCGGTTTTGGGAGCGTTCCCTCTTTTAAATGTTCCGGAAATGTTCAGGTTCTTTCTTGCATCACCACTTTAGCACATCAAAGTGTGAAAGTCAAGCCCTTGGCGTGAACTCTTTTCATTCGTGTTTGTGTATAGTTTTCTTCGTTTCACGCATGAACAAAAATCACCTAAAAATTATTGCAGAACACTTTCCTGAATTAGTGTATCCTCCGAACTTGTTCCAAAGATATTGACAATTTGTGAATTCCGCACTAAAATACGGACAATCATTCGGCAAATGCGATGAACAGGACATGATTCTTTGCAGCACCCTCTCCCAGAGAGCCGCCCATCTGATGCAAGGGCAGCAGTCAGGAGCAAAGCGTTCTCCCCTGCGAGCAGCCTGTGTGAACAAAGGCGCTGACCCCGCCTTCCAGTAATGCATGGCCGTTTTGCCCACGTTACGGGGCTGCGTATGTATGTACGCTGGGAGTGGCTGCCCTGTGCAGCAAACGAAGTGGTATCGCGGAGTATTCCATACACGATGTGCAGTGTATGTGAAGGCCTTCGTCTTCGATGGTTCGTCCCAAATGGAACGAACGCAGGAAGACGGGGCCTTTTTTACACCCTGCCGCCCCCATGCCGCTGACATTTGCCGGATGCCAAAAAAGGAAAGAGGTAAAAACAATGAATACGCTGGTCATCGTATTGATCGCAGCCGTGTGTCTGTTTGGCGCTTATATGCTTTACGGCCGCTGGCTGGCAAACAAGTGGGGCATCGACCCCTCCGCCAAGACCCCGGCAGTTGTCCATGAGGACGGCCGGGACTACGTTCCCACCGACGGCTGGACCGTGTTTGCACACCAGTTCAGCTCCATTGCCGGTGCAGGCCCTGTTACCGGTGCGATCCAGGCCGCTGCTTTCGGCTGGCTGCCGGTGCTGCTGTGGGTGCTGCTGGGCGGCATCTTCTTCGGTGCTGTCACCGACTTCGGCGCTCTGTATGCTTCCGTTAAGAACGACGGCAAGAGCATGGGCATGCTGATCGAAAAGTACATCGGCAAGACCGGCCGCAAGCTGTTCCTGCTGTTCTGCTGGCTGTTCTGCGGCATCGTCATTGCCGCCTTTGCCGACATGGTGGCCGGCACCTTCAATGCCTACGGTGCTGACGGTGCTCTGGTGGAGGCTGCCCAGACCAACGGTGCTGCCGGCATGGTCTCCATCATGTTCATGGTGTTCGCCGTGGTCTTTGGCCTGCTGCAGAAGAACCTGCACTTCACCGGCTGGAAAGAGAATGTGATCAGCATCGTATTCATCGTGCTGTCCTTTGTGGTGGGTGCAAACTTCCCCATCATTCTGGGCAAGGCTGCATGGAGCTACATCACCTTTGTGTACATCTTCTTTGCCGCTGTCCTGCCCATGTGGCTGCTGAAACAGCCCCGTGACCACATGACCACCTTTATGTTCGTGGCCATGATCGTGGGTGCTGTTCTGGGCCTGATCGTCAACCATCCCGTCATGAACCTGCCGGTGTTCACCGGCTTTACCAACGCCAAGCTGGGCACCATGTTCCCCATCCTGTTCGTTACCGTTGCCTGCGGCGCTGTTTCCGGTTTCCACAGTCTGGTGTCTTCCGGCACTTCCTCCAAGACCGTTACCAATGAGAAGGATATGCTGAAGGTCGGCTACGGTGCCATGGTGCTGGAAAGCCTGCTGGCTGTCATCGCCCTGTGCGTGGCCGGTGCTTCTGCTGCTGCAGACGGCACCCCCGCAGACGGCACTCCGTTCCAGATCTTCAGCCGCGGCGTTGCCAGCTTCTTCGTGGGCTTCGGCCTGGACCAGCACTTTGCCTCTGTGTTTATGACCATGTGCGTTTCCGCACTGGCCCTGACCAGTCTGGATGCTGTGGCCCGTATCGGCCGCATGAGCTTCCAGGAGCTGTTCAGCGTGGACGACATGGAGCATGCTGAGGGCTGGCGCAAGCTGCTGTGCAACGTGTACTTCTCCACCTTCCTGACTCTGGCTTTCGGCTTCCTGCTGACCAAGATCGGCTACGCCAACATCTGGCCCCTGTTCGGTTCTGCAAACCAGCTGCTGAGCGCTCTGGTTCTGGCCACCCTGTGCGTGTTCCTGAAGGTCACCGGCCGCAGCAACAAGATGATCTTCCCTCCGCTGATCATCATGCTGTGCGTCACCTTCACCGCTCTGGTGCAGCGCCTGATCGCTATGGTCAAGGCCATCAGTAATGCCGCTGCTGTCACCATCCCCGCTGGCGAGACCACTTGGGGTGCTGTGTTCATTGCAAACGGCCTGCAGCTGATCCTGGCCGTGCTGCTGATCGTTCTGGGCCTGAACATCGTGTTCCACTCCTTCAAGGCCTATAAGAATGCTGAGCACAACAGCGAAGCAAAGGTCTGAGTTTCAGATCCTGCTGAACTGAATCTGTAAATGCAACCTGCCGCTGACGGCGTAAAAACCGTCAGCGGCAGTTTTTGTTGCTGTAAGCTTCTATGATTTGAAATGGCCTCCGCGTGCGCTCTGGCCATAAGCAGAGGAAAATTTATTTGATATTGTGGTTTGGAAACGACTACGGTCGTTTCCAAACCATTTTTTCACAGAAAGAGTCCCAAAGATAAAATGCATAGTCACCACAAAAAATGCAGTGTACGGTCACGACCTTTCCCGTGAAAAAGCAAACCAGCAAAGCCCGCAGGCTTTGCTGGTTTGCAAATATAAAAATAACACTTCCGCTAAAAATAGCCATAGCGCACGCGGCGGCTATTCTAAATCAAAAATTCGTTTCTTCCCACGTTTGAAGGACCGCCATCTGCACTGGGGTGTGGAACCAGTGCTCCCCGCCTTCCATGATCGTCAGATGCGCCCCGCTTTCCTGACGGAAGCGCTCGATCATGGTGCGGCTGGTCAGGGCATCCCTGTCACCATACAGCACCTGCGTGCGGCCATGCCAGTGCAGCGGATGTTCCCGCACCCAGCACAGATACGGCCATGAGAGGGTCTCCCCAAGATCCGTGGGGATCTCCCCTGCCCGCTGCAGCTGTTCCTCGGTCACATGGGCATATTGCATCATATTCGTAATGAGAGCTTCCATATCCACCACCGGAGAGACCAGCAGGGTCTGTTCCGGCGCGTCTCCCTGCAGCGCCTGCATGGCAAGCCACGCGCCGATGCTCACACCATACAGCCGGATATGCGCCCACACCGGCTTCATGCGGGCGTATACGGCTTCTATCTCCGGCACAGCCACCCACGGCAGAAGCCGCTCAGGGCTGTTTTTCCGTGCGCCATGCTCGGGCAGGTCGATAGCCAGCACCTGCCAGCCCGCTTCACAGGCTGTAGCGGCAAAACGTTCTGCCTCTTCCTTGCAGCCGTTCTTGCCGTGGAGATAGAGGTAAACATTCCGGCTCCGGCTGCCGTACAGGATGGCAGGGATGCCCGCAAGAGTCATGGTTTGTTTTTTCATAAGGGATTCTCCTTATCCGATCATGCTCTCCATTCGGAGAGACGTTTTGTTTACACTGCGCATTGCTTTTCGTCCTCCCTTCTTTCCGTTTTCTCTATGATAGCACATCCGCCCGCCAAACACAAACAAAAAGGAGCCGCAGCGCCCTGTTACGGGTACTGCAGCTCCCAATTCAACTTTGGAAGTTAAATTACTTCACCATGCTTGCAACTTCAGCAGCGAAGTCGTCAGCACGCTTCTCCAGGCCTTCGCCCTTCTGGAAGCGGGTGAACTTGACGATCTTGATGTCGCCGCCCAGATCCTTAGCGACCTTAGCGGTGTACTGAGCAACGGTCAGGTCGCCGTCCTTGACGAACTCCTGATCGACCAGGCAGTTCTCCTTGAAGAACTTCTTGATCTTGCCCTCGATCATCTTCTGCTTCACAGCCTCGGGCTTGTTCGCGGTCTTGGGATCGCCAGCCATCTGAGCCAGCATGATCTCCTTCTCCTTGGCCACGACCTCAGCGGGGACAGAAGCCTCATCGACATAGCCGGGGTTTGCAGCTGCGACCTGCATGGCGATGTCCTTGCCGTAGGTAACGAACTCGTCCTTAGCCTCGATGCCGTTGGTGGTCTCGAAGTTGACCAGAATGCCGTGGGTGCCGCCGCCGTGGACGTATGCAGAGCAGACGCCCTCGTAACGGACGAAACGGCGAACCTTGATGTTCTCCTTGATGACCAGGATCAGGTTCTTCAGAGCCTCGTCCACGGTCTCGCCGTTCTCGGTCTTGCAAGCCATCAGAGCCTCAACATCAGCAGGGTTCTGCTTCATGATGACCTGAGTAGCCTCCTTGACGAAAGCAACGAACTTGTCGTTCTTGGCAACGAAGTCGGTCTCAGCGTTGACCTCGATGACAACACCCACCTTGCACTGGGGGCAGTAGTCAGCGTAGACCATGCCCTCGGCAGCGGTACGGCTTGCCTTCTTGGCAGCGGTAGCCAGACCACGCTCACGCAGGATCTCGATTGCCTTCTCGAAGTTGCCGTCAGCCTCGGTCAGAGCCTTCTTGCACTCCATCATGCCGCAGTCGGTCTGCTTGCGCAGTTCCA
>OGOJ01002081.1_pt1 | contig 13296 bp, 10 predicted proteins | sample 1552601 | NCBI WGS metagenome assembly OGOJ01 (sample SAMEA2580184, study PRJEB22360) | human gut metagenome | biome: human gut; feature: human-associated habitat; material: faeces | place: Denmark | collected 2008/2010
GGGCGGATTTTCAAACCGCAGGTTTGAACGGCGTTTTTGCCCACTTTTGCCGCTGTTGGCAAAAGTGGGTCGCTCTGGAGAGCGAAATATCTCTGTCCCCCCGCGCCAGTGCGCGGAATGCCCCTTACCGCTGTTGAAAGAAATGGGGCCACCGGCGACAAAAAGAAATAACTTTGCCGCCGGAGGCAAAAATGCGCCCCCTCGTTCACAAATTATTTACAAATTTGGTCAAAGAAAGTCAAAAATTCCTATTGACAAACGCAAGAAACGTGCTATACTACAGTCAAGGTCAAAGAAAGGCAAAGTCAAAATGACCTGTGGAAAGGTGGCAGGCAAGCATGGGTATTTCCGATATCATCGCCGGGTTTATCCAGCAGGAGCTGGAGGAGGCCGGCGGCGCGCTGGAGCTTCAGCGCAGCGATCTGGCACAGCGATTCAACTGCGTGCCCAGTCAGATCAACTACGTGATGACCACCCGGTTTTCCCCGGAGCATGGCTACCTCGTGGAGAGCCGGCGGGGCGGCGGCGGATTTATCCGAATAAGCCGTGTGAAGATGGATAGAGGTACGGCGCTTATGCATATAATAAATTCGATTGGAACAACACTTGACAAGGCAAGTGCAGAGGCAATGCTCAAAAATATGTTGCAAAGAGATATGATTGAGCTTACATCGGCAAGGCTGATAGCCTCGGCGTTGTCCGACAGAACGCTTACAAATGTTGAACAGAGTAAACGAGATGCCGTGCGAGCGGACTTGTTCAAGAATATGTTGCTCACATTAAGTTGATTTTGAACGGAGGCAGTTATTATGAAATGTCAAAAATGCGGTGCTAACAATGCAAATACTCATGTAAAGACCGTTATCAACGGTGAAATTAAGGAATATGATTTGTGCAGTGAATGTGCAAAGAAAATGGGATACACAAACATCTTCGGTAACTTTGAGGACGAATTTTCGGGACTCCTCGGAAGTTTCTTCGGCAACAGCCTTCCCGCAAGAACTCAGGCAACACGCTGTGACTTCTGCGGAAGCTCATATTCCGATATTGCAAAGTCGGGTCATGTAGGCTGTGCAAAATGTTACGAAATTTTCGGCGACCAGCTTCTTCCTTCAATCAGAAGAATCCACGGCAACACAACCCATTGCGGTAAGAACAGCCGTTTCGGTACAAAGAAAGCCGAAAAGAGTGCCGAGATGACAAAGAAAGATAAAATCAAGGCACTTAAAAAGGAACTCGACAAGGCAATTTCGGAACAAAATTTTGAACATGCCGCAGAGTTAAGAGATCAGATTAAGGAAATGGAGGCTTAATTATGAGTAACGAAGTAATTTCCACCAGAGTAAGACTTGCAAGAAACCTGAAAGATTACCCGTTTCCGTGCCGACTGTCAGAACAGGGCAGAAAAAAGGTTATTGAAAAGGTTACAAGTGCAATCAGGGACAGCAACAGCTCAATTGCCTCGGATTTCAATCTGATTAAGCTTGATGATTTGACAGAGGCACAGGGTGTGTCACTTGTTGAAAGACATCTTGTAAGTCCCGAATTCATCAGCGAAACAGAGGGCAGAGCATTGCTGTTGAGCAAGGATGAAAGCATGAGCATTATGATTAACGAGGAAGATCACATAAGACTTCAGGTTATCACAGACGGCTTGTCGCTTGAACAGGCATATGATACAGCCGATAAGCTTGATACCCTGCTTGATGAAAACCTTGAATTTGCTTTTGATGACAAGCTCGGTTATCTTACACAATGCCCTACAAATCTCGGCACAGGCATGAGAGCCTCTGTTATGCTCCATCTGCCGGCACTTGAAAAGAGCCGTACAATCGGCAGAATTGCAGGCAACCTTTCAAAGCTCGGACTTACAATCCGCGGTGCTTACGGTGAAGGCTCAGAACCCAGCGGTTCACTTTATCAGCTTTCAAATCAGGTAACGCTCGGTATCTCCGAAAAAGCCGCAATTGAAAATCTTGAGAACATCACAAAACAGCTTGTTTCTCAGGAACAACAGGCAAGAGAAAGACTTGCAAAGAGTATTGATATTCAGGACAGCGTAAGCAGAAGCTTAGGCTTGTTGAAATCGGCAATGGTTATGACTCATGACGAGGCTTTAAAGCTGTTGTCAAATGTTCGTTTCGGCATTTTGTCGGGACAGATAAAAGATGTTACCGCAGAGGTTGTTGACTCTCTTATGGAAAAAATTGAGCCTGCAACGCTTATGGTAAACTCAGGAAAAAATCTTTCCGCACAGGAAAGAGATATTGAAAGGGCAAAAATTTTAAGAGAGGCTCTTTCATAGAAAATAAGCAGTTAATACATTATCCACAAGGAAGGGTGATGATTTTATGTATCAGTTCAAAGGTTTTACAGAAAAAGCAAACAAGGCGCTTAATCTTGCGATTGAAAGTGCAGAGGAGATGCGCCACAACTATGTCGGTACAGAACATATTCTCTACGGACTCGTAAAAGAGGGCAGCGGTGTTGCCGCAACCGCTCTTAATGAGTGCGGAGTAACGGAAGATGCTCTCCGTGAAAAGCTTGAATCCATTAATGGTACAATGTCGCTCGTTGAGCTTACTCCCGATGATTTTACTCCCCGTACAAAGAGAGTTCTGAGAGCCGCAGTTATCATTTCTTCAAAAACAGGCTACACCTATGTAGGCACAGAGCATTTGCTCCTTGCAATCCTTTCGGAGAGCGACAGCTACGCAGTAGCTTTTCTTGAAGAACTCGGTGTATCTGTTGAAAGACTTGCACAGGCTGTGTCAAAAGGTATGCAGGGCGGTGCAGATGACGGTTTCGGCGGTTTTGAAAACGAATCCGCTCCGAACGGTTCACAGAAAGGCGGTTCGGCTCTTGATAAATTCGGCAGAGATCTTACTCAGGCCGCAAAGAACGGTGAAATTGATCCTGTAATCGGCAGAGAAAAGGAAATCCAGAGGGTTATCCAGATTCTTTCCCGCCGTACAAAGAACAATCCTGTTCTTATCGGTGAACCAGGTGTAGGTAAAACTGCGGTTGTAGAAGGACTTGCACAGCGAATCGTCAGCGGAGATGTACCGGAAGGACTGAAAGACAAGAAATTATTTGCCCTTGATATGGGTGCACTGGTTGCAGGTGCAAAATACAGAGGCGAGTTTGAGGAGAGATTCAAGGCAGTCGTTGAGGAGATAAAGAAGTCTGAGGGCAGGATAATCCTCTTTATAGATGAGCTTCACAATATCGTTGGCGCAGGCAAGTCAGACGGCGCAATGGACGCAGGCAACCTGCTGAAACCTATGCTTGCAAGGGGCGAACTCCATTGTATCGGTGCAACGACCCTTAACGAGTACCGTCAGTATATCGAAAAGGACGCCGCTCTTGAAAGACGTTTCCAGCCTGTTATGGTAGACGAGCCGACCGTTGAGGACACTATCTCTATACTTCGTGGACTTAAAGAAAGATACGAAGTATTTCACGGCGTAAAAATTCAGGATCAGGCGCTTATTGCGGCGGCTGTTCTTTCAAACAGATATATCACAGACAGATTTCTCCCTGATAAGGCTATCGACCTTGTGGACGAAGCCTGCGCACTCATCAGAACGGAAATGGACTCAATGCCTACAGAGCTTGATGAGATAAGACGTAAGATACTCCAGCACGAGATAGAGGAAACTGTCCTTAAAAAGGAAACTGATAAGCTTGCAGTTGAACATCTCCATGAGGTGCAGAAAGAGCTTTCAGAAATGCGTGAGCAGTTCAATGAAATGAAAGCTAAATGGGAGAATGAGAAGTCTGCTATCTCTAAGGTTCAGAAGCTCCGTGAGGATATCGAGCAATGCTCAAAGGATATTGAGAGAGCAGAGCGTGAATATGACCTTAACAAGCTTGCAGAGCTGAAATACGGCAGAATGGCTGACTTGCAGAAGCAGCTTGCCGAGGAAGAAGAAAAGGCAGAGAAGTCAAAGACAAAGAACACTCTGCTAAGAGATAAGGTAACAGAGGAAGAGATCGCAAGGATAATCTGCCGCTGGACAGGTATCCCTGTTGCAAAGCTTATGGAGGGCGAGCGTGAGAAGCTTCTCCACCTGCCTGATATCCTCCACGAGAGAGTTATCGGTCAGGACGAAGCCGTTGAGCGTGTGTCTGAGGCTATCATGAGATCACGTGCCGGTATCGCAAATCCAAATCAGCCGATAGGTTCGTTCCTGTTCCTTGGTCCTACAGGCGTTGGTAAAACAGAGCTTGCAAAAACTCTTGCGCAGGCATTGTTTGACGATGAGAACAATATCGTTCGTATAGATATGTCGGAGTACATGGAGAAATTCAGCGTAAGCCGTCTTATCGGAGCGCCTCCGGGATATGTAGGCTATGAGGAGGGTGGTCAGCTCACCGAGGCTGTAAGAAGAAAGCCTTATTCAGTAGTTCTTCTTGACGAGATCGAAAAGGCTCACCCTGACGTTTTCAATATCCTTTTGCAGGTGCTTGACGACGGACGTATCACAGACTCACAGGGCAGAACGGTTGACTTCAAGAACACTATCATAATCCTTACTTCAAACCTTGGTTCTCCTTATATTCTTGAGGGCATCACACCTGAGGGCGAGATATCTCAGGAAGCAAGGGACAAGGTGGACGCTCTGCTGAAACAGCAGTTCAGACCTGAGTTTCTTAACAGACTTGACGATATAATCTACTACAAGCCGCTTATGAAGACAGAGATATACAAGATCGTTGACCTTATGCTTGCAGAGCTTGGCAAGCGTCTTGAAGACAAGAGGCTCAGCATAGAGGTAACAGACGCCGCTAAGGAAGCTATCGTAAATCAGGGTTACGATCAGAACTTCGGTGCAAGACCTCTCAAGAGGTTTATCCAAAGACGTATCGAAACTCTTATTGCAAAGAAGATCATTGCAGACGAGCTTGAGCCTGATTCTATCTTGCAGGTAGATTATGACAAGGACTTCGTTGTGAACGTTATCTATAATACTGTTACAGAAGAGTGATAGTATTATGCCAAAGGGCAGCTCCGAGAGGGGCTGCCCTTTTTTGTGGAAAAAGAAGGTTTTAATTTATTTTAGGTTAATAATAAAAGAATTATCTTGTTAATGTTTTGGTAAGATATACTGTTTGTAAACAAAAAAGAACAGTTTATTTTGTGAATTATTCTAGGCTATTTTGCTTGCAAATGAGGTACATATATGCTAAAATATTAATATCGTGAAATATGTGATCTGATAAGGGGAATTAATATTTATGAAAGCAAATTTTTCTGATACGAATGATTTTGTTCAGAGCATGAACAGAGGAAAGCGCAAAAAGAAGATAGCGTTGCTGGTGCTGTGTATAGTGCTTGCGTTCCTTGTGGCTGCCTGTGTTGTCGTGGGTCTGAAAATAAGGGAAAATAACCGTATCGCCATGGCGAAATCGGTCATAACAAAGCTTGATATAAGCACTACCTTCAAGGAGTCGGAGTTTTCTGACGATCAGGACTGGGACGGTGACGGCATAAAGAATGCCGATGAAACACGTCATGGCACTAACCTTCAAAGCGAGGATACTGACAATGACGGAATAAGCGACGGCGATGAGATAAAGCTAGGCACGAACCCTATTGAAGCCGATACTGACGGCTATGAGCTTATGGCAGGCACAAATCCGAGAGAGTCAAAGTCTGACGGAAAGACCAATGACGCTGAAAGAGAGCTTACAGTGGAAAAAAATGCAGGGGACTGCCGCCTTGAAATAAAGGGCGACGCAAACGCTGCCAGTGCGACCCTCGTTGAGCTTGACCTCTTTGGTATCTCTTCAAATGCAAGTATCGTAACAAAGGCTTATGACGCTTATTCTGACTATAAGTTCAACTCGGCAAAGATAACTTTTGATATCGACTCTGCAAAGCTGAGTAAAATGGGATATTCATTTGATGACCTTACAGTGCTGAGATTTGATTCACGCTCGACCCTTTACACAAAGGTGGATTCAAAGGCAGACAAGAGCAAAAAGACAGTTTCTGCTTCTCTTACAGAGCTTGGCACTTATGTGGTAGGAGTTGAGAAAACTGTAAACGATGAAGCCACAACAAGGATCTGCTTCCTCGTTGATAACTCCGGCTCTATGTATCCAAAGGAGCAGTGTGTAACTTCTTCTGAGAATGATGTTGACTTCAAGCGTCTTGAATTTGCAAAGAATCTTATCGACAAGTTTGAGAGCCACTATCAGGTCGGCATTTGCAAGTTCACAGGAAGCTACAAAAAGATGGTAGACTTCACTGATGATAAGACGAAGCTTACGGAAGCTCTCGATAAGATAAAGTCTGAAAAAGAGATATTTAACGGCACTCACAGCCAGACGGCTCTTAAAAAGTGCATGGACGAGTTCAAGGCAACTTCCGGTGGAAAATACAGAAATATCATCGTGATGCTCACGGACGGCGAGTCTGACGAGTTTAATCCTGCAAGCGTTTCAAGCCTTGCAAATACTGCAAAGGATAAGGACATAATCGTTCTTACAGTTGGTCTTGGCAGAGATGTTGACAGAGATTGGCTTCAGGAGCTTGCTTATTCCACAGGCGGAAAGTATTACTCAGCTTCCGACGCAAACGCCCTTAATGACGTTTACAAGCAGATAGTTACTACACTGAACTATGATATTGTTACATACACAAACGCTGATGATAACGTAAGAGGTTATTCACTTTACAACACAGGCTTTGATCCAAAGGTGAACGGCTTCTCATTCAAGAATTTCAGAACAACAACTACCGCAAGTGTTGACTTCGGCATGGCTGTTATGGCAAGAGATTGGTATCTCGGAAATGTAAAGACTTCTCTTGGGGATATCGCTCCGTCAGATAAGAGCGACATAAAGGTGAATGCCGCAGGCTATGACATAAGCGGAACAGACTTCGGTAAACAGTATGACGAAAGAGTGCCGCTTAGCAAGATAACCTCAGACCTTTTTGCGGGCACATATTCGGACGTTACAAAGTACCTCGACTATTCCTGCACGGGGGATATTCTCACCCTTAATGATGACTATAAGTATGACAGCAAGAACAAGGGCTGGGTAAAGGACGTTACGAAAATATCAGGCGGCAATCTCCGTTGGAAAAAGGTAGAGCTGCTTGATATGGATATAGCAAACGGCATTGACAAAATAAGGGGCGGCTATTCCTCAAATGACGCAGAGTTCGCAAAGGCACTCTACAGACTTAACACCCTCCAGTGGGACGATTCTTCGTCAGAGTATAACCTTAACAACGACAGTAAGGGCTTTGAAAAGCTTGAAGACCAGCTCAGCCTTGGCATACCGGTTGTTACAAATATAGACGATACTCATACAGTGAACGCTATCGGACTTATTCAGGATTCTGATTGCCACAGAAAATATATCCTTCAGATATATGACAACAACTATCCTGGGGAAACAAAACAGCTTTATATCCAGAAGCTTCCGAAGTGCAAGCTCAAGATAGACAGCAATGGCAAGGCGACAGTTGTTGGCACAACGTTTGAGTATTCCGCAACATATGAGGGCAAGCAGGTCGGCATAGAATTTTCTGACGTGACAGCTCATTAATAAGAACAAAAAAAAACGGAACGGCTTTGTGAAATGCTCCCCTTTTGTTAGACAATGTGGTATAATAGAAATATACCAATAAAAGATCTAACAAAAGGGGCATTTTTATGCCAAAAGGAAAGCCGAACAAAAGATACACACCGGAATTCAAAATCAAAGTAGTGGAAACAATGCACAGAGAAAAGTTAAGCTATCGTGAAACTGCACGTCAATTTGACATATCGAATAGCAGAGTAACAGCATGGGACCGATCTGTATTGCACCGGAGCTTAAAAGGAAGGGGTATGGAAAGATTTCACTGGATTATTCTCTGGAAAAAGCAAAAGAGCTTGGATGCGGAGCAGTATGCTTTGAAGGAAATATTGATTTTTATGGAAAAAGCGGATTCAGACAGGCGAGTGAGTTTGGCATCCGCTATCATGGATTGCCGGAAGGCGAGGATGCATCTTTCTTTCTGTGCGAAGAACTGATGCCGGGATATCTTAATGGAATTACAGGAGAGTATGCACCTCCGGCAGGGTATCTGGTAAATGAAAAGGAAGCAGAGGCATTTGATAGAGAGTTCCCGTATATGGAGAAGAAAAAACTTCTGGGACAGATTTTTGAATGATGAAAAGCAGGAGGTAAATTTAGATGAAAGCAATGGAAAAAGACTGGTATCAGAAAAATTGGACGCTGGATATTCAGAATATGTCATGGGTAGAAGATACAGGCAGACAAGTAGATTTTCTAATCAAGCAGTTACATTTAAAAGGAACGGAAAAAATACTTGATCTTGCATGTGGATTTGGTCGGCACTCACTGGAGTTTGCCAGACGTGGGTATGATGTTACCGGTATTGATATTACACCGGCGTACATAGATTATGCAAACGAGCAGGCAAAAAAAGAAAATTTGAATGCAAAGTTCATTTGTCAGGACATTCGCACGATCACATTTGATAAGGAATTTGATGTTGTGCTGAATATGGCGGATGGAGCAATAGGATATCTTGAAGACGATGGGGAAAATCATAAGATTTTTTCTGTCATTGCGAAAGCATTAAAAAATGGTGGAAAGCACTTTATGGATATCATGAATGGAAGCTATGCCCAAACACATTTCCCTTGCAAGTTATGGGATGCAGGAGAAAAGGGACTTACATTATCTGCTTTTGAATGGGAGAAGGATAGAAAAACGCTGATATATGGGCAGGTAGACTATATGTATGGAGAAGCACTTTATAAGCCTGAAATGAAAGAAGGAAATCCTATAAGGTTATATAGTTTGGATGAAATCACGGAGATATTCTGTAAATTAGGACTTCGTATTTGTAACAGCTTTGCTGATTTCAGTGGAAAGCCGAGTTCTGATAATGATATTCAATTGATGGTTTATTCCATACGGGAATAAATCTTCATCAAATCTTTATTTTTTTCTGTTAGGTTATATTTCAGTAAGAAATGAAATATAGAAGGAAGGATAGTAAAGATGGAAATGATGTTACAGACACAAAATCTATGTAAATATTTTAGAAAACAGAAAGCGGTAAATAATGTTTCACTTAATATCGAAAAGGGACAGATTTATGGACTGCTTGGACCGAATGGCGCTGGTAAATCTACCACATTGAAAATGCTGACCGGTATGATGAAACCAACTGCAGGAAAGATTTACTTTGATGGAAAACTTTTGGATAGGAAAGATTTATCAAAAATAGGAGCGTTAATTGAAAATCCGCCTATTTATGAAAATCTTTCCGCCAGAGAGAATTTGAAGGTAAGACAATTATTGCTTGGTACAGATGAAAACAGAATTGATGAGGTCTTGCAGATTGTATCACTTACAAACACCGGAAAGAAGAAAGCAGGACAGTTTTCTTTGGGGATGAAGCAAAGACTAGGCATTGCAATGGCATTGCTTGGAGAACCGGAACTTTTGATATTGGATGAACCTACGAATGGATTAGATCCAATAGGCATCGAGGAATTACGAGAGCTGATCCGGTCTTTTCCGGAACAGGGAATCACTGTAATTCTCTCCAGTCATATTCTCTCAGAGGTACAGTTACTTGCAGATAAAGTCGGGATTATTTCAGGTGGAATCTTAGGATACGAAGGAGCATTAAAGCAGGGAGATAATCTTGAAGATTTGTTTATGAATGTGGTAAGAAAAAACCAGAAAGCAGGTGAAATCCATGGTTAATATTATAAAAGCAGAACATCAAAAAGCCAAAAGAACCATGCGAAAAAAGTTTATCTGGGGATTTCCTCTTCTTACATTTGTCATGGCATTTATATTTACTCTTGGGATGACAAATGCTTATGCAGAAAGTGTTTGGAACTGGTGGTATACACTTTTGCTGCCGGGGATGATTGCTCTATTTTGTTATCTTTCTGTGGCGCAGGAGAAAAAGATAAAATACTATCATTTAATGACTATTCCCACAGACAGAAGAAAATTGTTGCTGGGGAAAATTATTTATATTGGGTACATGATTTTGTTTTCTAATGTGATTGTGTTTGCAGGAGCAACGCTTGGAGGCTTTCTTCTAACGACACATGTTCCAGTTGGAGGAGCGTTGATTGCAGTATTGTTTCTGACGGTTTCTGAGTTATGGGAGATTCCGGTAGCTTTATTTTTAAGTGAACGATTTGGAATGATTGTAAACCTGTTCGTCTGCCTATTTATTACCGTCAGCGGTGTGGTAATATCACAAACCAGAATCTGGTATGTACTTGTTTCTGCAATCCCTATGCGAATGATGTGCCCGTTGCTTCATGTTTTACCAAATGGACTTGCCGCAGAAGCAGGGAATCCTCTTTTGGATACGGGAGTCATTGTTCCGGGAATGTGTCTCTCAATCATCTGGTTTGTTTTTGTAACGGTTCTGTTTTTGAAATGGTTTGAGAGAAGAGAGGTGAAATAAGATGATTGGAAGATCTCTTAATGCAGACTTGCGAAAGATGAAAGGAACATCTGTGATTCTGGCACACTTACTGATTCCGATTATAACCAGCGTTATATTTTTAATATATTACTTTTTTTCACCATGGAATGAAAATATGAAAGTGATTGCATTTTATCAGGCAATAGGAGCAGGACTTCCGGTACTTATTGGAATTTTTACAGCAAGTGTGATGGAACAGGAACAAAATGCAGGTGATTTTCAAAATCTGTTGTCTTTACCGGATAAACCTGCAGCATTTTTATCGAAACTGTTGATGCTACTGGTTTTGTGTCTGTGCTCTATCCTATTGACAGCAATCATATTCGGAATTGGATTTGGAAGAATCGCATCAAGCGATATCGAAATCATGAAAGGATGTATATTTGCAGCATTGCTGCTGTGGGGAAGCAGTGTTCCACTTTATCTGTGGCAGCTGATTCTGGCTTTTCAGTTTGGAAAAGGGGTATCCATTGGAGCAGGGATTATATCAGGACTAATTAGTGCATTGATGCTTACCGGACTTGGAGATTATGTGTGGAAATATGTATTTGTCTGCTGGACGGGTAGAGTACCATATACTTATCTGCAATCTGTATTGGGAGAAACTAGTGTAGGTGAATGGTTGTCATTCATACCAGGTTGCTTAATATTTACAGGGATTAGTATGGTATACTATTTTTGGTGGGTAAACCACTGGGAAGGAAACAGAATATCGGAATAGAATCGAGGGAAACTATGGCAAAAATACTGGCAGTTGATGATGAACCGGCAATTTTGGAAATGATAGAAAGCATTTTGAATAAGGATGGACATCTGGTTACCAAAGTAAGTAATCCACTAAAAATTAATATGGAAGAATTACATCGTTATGACCTGATTTTACTGGACATTATGATGCCTGGAATTGATGGCTTCGAATTATGCAAAAGAATCAGGGCACTTGTGGATTGTCCGATTTTGTTTCTTACGGCAAAAACGGAGGAAAACAGTCTGGTAAACGGACTTTCTTTAGGAGCAGATGATTATATTTCAAAGCCATTTGGAGTGATGGAACTTCGGGCAAGGATCAATGCACATCTTAGAAGAGAGCACAGGGAACATTCTGTCCGGATGGTTTTGGGGAGGGTCTGTATTCAAATATCTCAAAAGAAACTATTGGTTGATGATAAGGAACTTCCTCTTACGAAAGCGGAGTACGAAATCTGTGAATTTCTGGCTAAAAACAGGGGACAGGTTTTCTCGAAAGAACAGATTTTAGAAGAGGTCTTTGGTTTTGACAGTGAGAGTAATGACGGTACCATTATCACGCATATCAAAAATATAAGAGCAAAATTTGCGGATTATGATTATACACCGATAAAAACAGTCTGGGGGATTGGATATAAATGGGAAGAGTAAAGAGAAGCAATGCACTCAGCTGGATTTTTATGAGATATGTACTGGTCATGCTTGGATCATTAGTAGGTTTGGTGATTGTTGCTTGGCTGCTGCTGTACCTTTTGATTAGTGTGGGCTGTATCTATCCGGCGAATTATGCAGAGCAAAAGATTAATGAAGCATATGATACGATTTTACGTGCGGATAAAGTAACTGCTGAGATGATTCCTGCACTTTGTGATTATGTAATCTTTTCAGAGAATGGAGAGAAAATAGGTGGAGATCTGTCAGAACAATACGAACAGATAGCATGGAATGTTGCAAAGTACGGAAACGCATCCGGGAAATATTTTTATAAAGTAATTGTAAGGGAAAATGAATATGTTGTATTGCAATATCGCCTGACACCTCAATATCATTCAGCTTTTTTGAGGGAGCATTTTATAGGACCACAGAATGTGATGAGTATTATGTCAGTGATTGGAGCGGTAGCGATTATCATCATTCCGTCCATACGTTTTGGAAAAAGAATCAAAAAGCAGATGCAGCCTGTATTAGACGCAATCAGACAAATAAAGGATCAAAATCTGGAATATGAGACATCCTGTTCCGGTATCAAAGAGTTTGATGACTGTTTATCGGCAATCGATGATATGCGAGATGCATTGCGAGAATCTTTAGAAAAGCAGTGGAAAACAGAGCAGGAAAAGAAACAACAGATGTCTGCTTTGGCGCATGATATTAAAACACCTCTTACGATTGTACGGGGAAATGCAGAACTACTTTCAGAGACTGAACTGACCACAGAACAGAAGAATAATATCACTTATGTTTTGAACGGCACAACACAGATACAAAGTTATGTAAAACAGTTGATAGATGTCACAAAATCATGGAATTGCAGTGATGTTACCTATACAACGGTGAGGTTAGAAGATTTTTTCGCAGATATAAAGGAACAGGCACTCGGACTGGTAGAAATCTATCACCAGAAAATAGATTGGAAGGCGGGACAAAGTGATAAAAAGGTAACGATTGCTTATGATCCAATGTTCCGAGCCGTAATGAATGTGATTCAGAATGCAGTGGAGCATACAAAAGAAAATGGAATCATTTATATTGACGCAAAGGAGCAGGATGGCCGGCTGACATTCATTGTGGAGGATAGCGGATCAGGATTTACAAAAGAAGCATTATTGCATGGCACAGAGCAGTTTTTTATGGATGACACAAGTAGAAATGGCGAAGCCCATTATGGGATGGGACTATTTTTTGCAAAAACTGTGGCTGAAAAATATGGTGGAGGTATTAAACTTTCAAATTCTGAAAATACAGGTGGGGCGAGGGTAGAAATATTTTTCCTGAGTAGTCAAGAAACAAGCTAAATAGACCGCAATTAAGCTATGTAAAAGAAATTTTACATG